>Ga0302322_100000125_pt1 | contig 49489 bp, 59 predicted proteins | sample Fen_T0_2_FD_203757 | JGI IMG/M metagenome (GOLD analysis project Ga0302322, IMG submission 203757) | Peat permafrost microbial communities from Stordalen Mire near Abisko, Sweden - Fen_T0_2 | ecosystem: Environmental > Terrestrial > Soil > Wetlands > Permafrost | place: Sweden: Abisko...
AAACTATCCTAAACTACGGCGTGGGCTCGATGGGGGGCGGCTCGCCGGCCGGCGGGGGCGAGACCGGGCGCAAATAGAGGGTGGCCTTCCCCTCGAACACCTGGCCACCCCCCGCGGCAGTCATAACAAAGCCGTCGACTTGCGCCGGCTTCTTGGCCGCAGTGGAGACGATAAGTAGTTGATGATCTACGGCCACGCGGGCGATGAGTTGATCCACCGCAATCTCAATGAGCTTGCCGGGGTTCAGTTTGAACAGCCGGCCTAAACGGCGCAAATCCGCTGAAGCGGAACGACTAAAGCGAACGGACGACGGTACGGCGCGAGTTTGAGCTTTCACTCCCCAAAACTCCCTGCAACTACAAATTAAAGCAAGTCTTTGATGCGGAATGGTGCATTTTTTAACAGCCAATCCGGAGTTGCAGGTAGTTTGGATTAGGGGGAACGGTGGGGACTATGGAACAAGAACCCCCTCTCTCCATTAAGTTTCTCTCGCTGCGTGCTGCCGTCGATGCTGCCTCCCGAGCCAGCGGTATCCCTCTCACGCGGCTGATCCGTCTCGCCGCCGCGGAACTGTTAGCCCGGCACACCACCCCCCGCAGTTTGCTCCTGGCCGAACTGCGCGCAACCGAACGAATCGCCGAAGGTCGCAGCCTATGGCCAACGAAAAAACCTCAGAAAGCGAGGGCGGCATGAACCTGCCCCCGCATCCCGCCGTCCCGGAACTGCGCCCGGAGTTTCTGCGCTTCCCGAAGGGAAACAATCCTTGCCCCTATACCGGCATGTCCCGGTCCGGGCTCTACAACCTTTGCGTGCCGTGCAAAGCGAACAAGTTTCGCCCCGCGGTCCCGGGCAAGTGTCTGCGGCAGCCGGGCAACCTCACCGGTGTCTGGCTGATCCCCTTCGCCGAACTCATCGCCTATCTGCGCAGTCTGCCGACCCCGACCCCGGGCCAGCCGGTGGATGATCCGGTCCCCCGCCGGCCGCACCTCGTTATTTCCCGCGTCTAGCTCCGCAGTGGCGTCCCCCGTCTCGCGAACGGGATAGGGGCAGCGCGACCACGAAGAATCGAACCCCGGCGCCACTGCGCGAGCTTTGCTGTAATACTAAAACAAATACATTTTATGTCTTCCGAAACCAGTCTGGTCACTTCGTCCGAACAGTTGTCCGTCTTCCTTGGGATGGAAAAGCGGATGATGCTCGATACGCTCAAAGTCCAGTGCTTCAAAAATAAGCGGCCGGAGGAAGTCAGCGACGAACAGCTCGCCGCCTTCGTTTCCGTCGCCAACGTTCTCCAGCTCAATCCCCTCGTGCCGGGCATGCTCTACGCCTACCCGGAAAAAAACGGCGGCATCACGCCGATTGTCGGACCCGACGGCATGTTTCAGAAGCTCGCCCAGCTTGCCGGCGTAACTTACGATTGCACCGTCTATCCCGATGACGTGGCGCTGAAGCCGACGCATGCCATCGCGGAAATCTTCATCGCGGGACAGGAACGGCCGCACCGCTACACCGCGATTTTCAGCGAGTGGACGGTGAATTCCAATCCGAACTGGCAGACCCGGCCGCGGCACATGCTGTGGATTCGCGCGCTCAAGCAATGCGCGCGGCAAGTCATCCACGGACTGCCCTGGGACGAGGACGAGCGCACCATCGCGAACCTGGTCAACGTCACCCCCCTCGGTCAACCGGGCGAACCCGTCCCCGCCCGCCCCCTCCCGCCGAAACGGTCCTTGCGGGGCGTGGCCGCGGTGGTGGAGAGCGAGCGGGTCGATCTGCCCAAACCCGAGCCGGCCGCGGCCGAGGCGACAACGAAGCCGGCCGAGAGCGCCGTCGTGGCGGATCTCGTGGCCGAAGTCGTCCCGGCGGATCTGCCCGCGCCGCTGCCGGTGGTGGCCGAGGTGGTGAAGCCGGCCGCCAAGCCGGCGCCGGTCGCCGCCAAGCCGCACGTCGAACCGCCAGCCGTGCCCAAGCCCGCGGCCAAATCCATCCCCGTCACCGCCCTCGAAGACAAGCAGGAGCGCACGTTCACGAACCTGACCATCGTGCAGTGGGCCAAAAAAAACATGAACACGAAGGATCACGGCATCGTAGAGAATTCTGTCGAGGCCGAGGTCACGGGCGCCTTCACCGGGAAGGTATATCATATCGGCGGTTACTCCGAACTGTGGGACAGCAAGGAGCCGGTCACGCTGCACCTCTCGGGGCGCAAACTCAGATCCGGCACCGTCGCCGTCATGGTCGAGCGCATCGAGCTGACGCCGGCCGATGAATTCTGAGGCGCGTGCCATGACCATGCCCCGGCTGACCCTCGCGGCGTATTCGGAACTGTGCCGCTGTGCCGGTTTTTGGGCCGGTGCTTTCGCGACGGCCGGCCAGCGCATGGGGCGCCTGCAAAAATGGGCCACCCGTAAAGCCGCGACGGCAAACCTCGCCGTCATCAATCAACGCAAGACCGAACCAGGAGCGTAATCATGCTCGGATTTGAACATCTACTCTTTCCCTCTCCCGCCAAGCCGATCATCCGCTGTTCCGAACTGGAACAGGTGTTGAGTTGTCCCGGCTCGATCGTGCTGAAGCGTCTGGTCCGGTCGCGAGCCGGCAGTGAAGGATTCGAGGGGACGGTGCTGCATTACCGGATTGCCGCGCAGCTCATGGCCGAACTTGGCGCGTCGAGTGGCAACGCGACCGGACTCATCCCGCCCAACGTCCCGGCGGGCTTCAAATTGTCCAAAGGATCAGAGTGGATCATCCGCTACTGCGTCGCGCTCGTCCGCCACGCCGCGCCGCCGGGTGACAGTCTGGAAGTAGAGGCACCCTTCGCGTATAGTTTCGACCGGTGGACGCTCTCCGGCCACCTCGACGTTTCGTGCATCGACCAGGAGGCGACGCGCGCCGCGGGCTGGGATTGGAAGACGGGGCGCAAGCCGGTCTCTCCCGCGGTCTGCAACAGTCAGGCGCTCGGCTATATCGTACTGCAAAAACGTGCCTGGCCGACGTTGCAGCAAGCCGAGTTCTCGATCGTGCAACCGCTCAACAACGAGGACGAGGGCGATGAACGCATCACGACGACTCAGGTGGAAGGCGCCAAGCTCGATGCCTGCGTAAAGTACCTCGACGAACAAGTGTGCGACGCGCTCGACCGCTCGGGCGAGGTCATCAGCGGGCTCGCGCAATGCGATTGGTGCCCGGTCGGCATCCAGTGCCCGGCCATACAAGCGGAAATCGAAGCCATGAAAATCAACCTGACCCCGGAAATGCTGGCGAAGATCACGAAAGAACCCAACGACGCGCTGCTCGGCGATATGGTTATTGCCGCGCGCACGATCTGGCGCGCCGTCGACGATGCCGAACGCCTGTTGCATGCGCGCCTCGACAAAGTACCGCAAATCACCTCGGGCGCCGGCGTCCAGATTACGCGGACCGTGATGGGCGGCCGCTACACCGTGCTCGATCCGGTCGCGTTCTACGCGGGGCTCAAAACGATTGCGGACGAGGACAAGATTGCCGCGGTCCTCTCCTATCCAGTGACGCGCATCAAGGATCTGATCGCGGAGGAAATGGACATCCCGAAAACGGGCAAAGCCGAATTGACCGCCGAATCGGTTTTCCAAGGCAAGTTTGGTCCGCTCGTCGAGCAAACGAAACGCCGGCAACTCATCTTCAAATGACGACCCCGTTCTACAACCATTTTGCCGCGGCGGAAAAATCCTCGCCGATGCCATGGGCGGACGCCAAGCACCGGGAACGGTTTCTCGATGCGTTTTACGCGGGCGGCATGGCCGTGATGACGTTGCTCCGCGACGCCGACACCGAAGAAGAGGCGGAAGCGATGTTCTTCCGCCTGACGCAAGAGATGGACGCGCGCATGGAGGTGATGAACGCCCGCATCACCGCTGCCGCGAAAGGATCTGCCGATGAAAACTAAACCTCCCACCGTCGACGCGGCCCGCGCCGAAGGACTCGCCGCGGCGCAGGTCGCCGCCGAACACGCCGGCGAAACCTGGTTCCAGTGGGCCTACACCGCCTTTTGCTGCTACGCCCGCGCGGATTTTCTCCGCGAGTTCACCACGGAGGACGTGCGTTTCTCCGATCCTTTGCTGCCCGTAGCCCCGCCGGACGCCCGCGCCTGGGGCCACGTCGCCCAGCACGCCAAACAGTCGGGCATCGTCGAAGCGTGCGGCTTTTCGCCGGCGCGGTCCTCGCACGGCTCACCCAAAACCCTCTGGCGACTGCGCCTCCACTGAAAACCCAAAACAGGAGTCACGACCATGGCAAAGAAAACACCGGCCGAAGCGGCCCCGATCCGCCCGCCCCTCAAAACGGAAATGTCCTTGCGCGTTAATTACAGCGAAAAGGAACTGTTGGAAATCGGCAAAAAACTGGCCGAGGCCAATCGGGATTTGGAGAATACCGAGAGCGAGAAAAAAGGCATCACGGCGACGTTGAAAGCGAAGTGCGACTCGATCGCCTCGCGCATCCAGCAACACAGCGGCGAATTGACCAACGGCTATACGTTTCGCGCCATTGCCTGCGAGGTGCGCTATGATTCGCCGACGAAGGGCATGAAGACGACGCAACGCCTGGACACCAACGCGACGATTTCCACCGAGGCGATGACCCTGGCTGAAATGCAGGGCGAATTGGGCTTGGTCGAAGTCGCCGACGATCCGCGCTAATTCCATGAAACCGGCTGCACCCGAACAATTCCGCATCACCCCGCCGCTCGCGCTCCGGTTCGGTATCCCTCCCCGCATGGCCTCCGACGAATCCTTCGGCCGCAACGGCGTCTTCTACATCCCCTGCGTGCGCGAGGTGCTGCACTGCATTGCGGCCGACGGGCTCGGCTGGGAACACGTCAGCGTTTCGCTGCCGCACCGCTGTCCGACGTGGGACGAAATGAACTTCGTGAAAGCGCAGTTTTGGGACGAGACCGAATGCGTCGTCCAGTTTCATCCGCCGAAAAGCGAGTACGTGAACGTGCATCCGTACTGCCTCCATTTGTGGCGGCCGACCGTGGAAAAAATCATTGCCCCGCCCTTCTACTTCGTCGGGCCAAAATTATGATCCTCCTTCCCGCCACCGGCTTTGTTTTGCGCCATCGGGACGGCCGCGTTTCGCTGGGTTCATTCGCCGCGACCGAGGCGGGCGCCTGGTCCTCGATCGCGGGCGGCGGCACGATCACGCAGAACGAAAAAAACCTCGCGACCCTCGCCGGCGTAACCGTGCAGCGCATCACGATCACGACCGCGCTTCGCCCGGGCCGGCCGAAAATGAAAACCGTGCGGCCATGACCACCTCCCTTGATTTCGCCGATGACGGGACCGTGCTCGAATTTTTCGTGCCCGGCATTCCGGCGCCTGGCGGCAGCAAGCGGTTTATGGGGCTGGGCAAAAGGACCGGCCGCGCCATCCTCATTGATGCCGGCGGGCAGCGAACGAAAGACTGGCGGGCCTGCGTGGGGCTGGCCGGTTCGCTCGCCGCCAAGGTCGTGCTGCAAGGTCCGCTCGAACTGACGTGCGTGTTCACGATGCCGCGGCCGAAGTATCATTTTCACACGGGCAAGGCGAAGCGCGGTCAACTCCGCGAAGATGCTCCGCAGTACCACACCACCAAACCGGATACCACGAAGTTGCTCCGCTCGACCGAGGATGCCCTGAAGGGGATTACCTGGCTCGACGATTCCCAAGTGGCCCGGCAGCACGGCATCAAAACCTACGGGCCGCATCCCGGCTGTTTAATTCGCATCAGCACGCTATGAACGACACCGACCATCCGCGATACCTGCAAAACCGCCGGGCCTACTGGCTCACGTACATCGTGGTTTCGGCCACGCCGCCCTTTGCGCTGCTCGATCCGCGCGACGGCTTTCTCCTGGCCTTCACCGATTACGACGAAGCGGCCAACGAGGCGCTGAAGTTTTCCGGCTTCGTCACGTCGTTGTCGGAATTTCGCCGCCTGCAAATGTTGCTGCTGTTGAACCCGCCGCCTCCCGCGATTCGCATTTGCCGGCGCGAGGGCGATCACCGGCTGCGGCATTTCATCGCGCCGATCTCGGTTCCCCTGCGCGCGCTGCAAGCGCCGGCCGACTGCACCCCGACCGATTTAGTCCGCCACCGGCTCCGCAGTCGCGAGATGATGGCGCGCTCGTGCATCGTGGAGGAGACCGCATGAGTGCGCGCACCGATCCATTCCCGCTCGCCAGTTTGCTGGCCTGCGCACAACGCGAGCTGGCCATGCGCAAGGCGGTTTACAAGGGCCGGGTCGCCGCCGGTCGGATGACGATGGAAGCGGCCGAGTTTGAAATCGACGCCATGCTCCAAATCGCGGCGCTGCTGGAAGCGTATCCGCTGACGAATTTCGCCGAGGCCGCGGTGCGACTCGTGTTTGCCGATCTGCGACAACGGCAGGGTTTCGCCGAACTCCTCGCCCGGGTGGACGATCTGGCCGCGCTCCAGGTGGCAATCACCGAAAAGGTCCAGCGTGCGGTCGTTGGCCCGGTGGCGCCGTTTGGCGTGCCGCAGTCGCCGAAAACCCTCGAACTCGATTTCGCGTGAGCCGCGCCATGAGTGAGCTTCATCTACACGGTTCGGCTTTTTTGCCCCTGATTCTCAGTGAGGAAACGGCCGTACTGATCCGGTGGCAGCGTCACTGTCACAGCCTGGCTGTCGAGCTGACTGAATCGCTCGATGGCTGGATTGCGGCCGCGCACTACTTGCGGAAAGGAGAACCGCGCGGATTTGGAGGGCTATTTGATGTCCCGCGTGGCCCGTATCCATCGCGTGAAGCCGCTGTCCGCAACACGGTCGCGCATCTGGTACATCACGCTTTGCACATGGGCCTCACGATCAAGGAGGCCGGGCGACTCTATCGTGCCGCCGGCGTGCCGATCCCACCCCGTTGGCCCAATAATTACAGATGAGCGACGCGCCGCTCTTCCTCGATTTCGCCGACGACCTCGATCCGGCGGCGGTGTTCGCCAATGCCGCGTATTTGCTGCGCGACTACCAAAACGACTGTCTCGCCGCGATCAGCGCCGCCTGGGCCGAGGGCTTGTCGCGCATCCTCGCGGCCATGGCCACGGGTTGCGGCAAGTGTCTCGGCAGAGGGACGCCCATCCTGATGTTCGACGGATCAATCCGCAACGTCGAGGACGTGCGGAATGGCGAACAACTGATGGGGCCGGACTCGAAGCCGCGCAATGTGCTGTCGGTCTGCCGCGGATCGGAACGCCTTTTCCGTGTCGTCCCGACAAAAGGACAAGCTTACGTTGTCAACGAGAGTCATATCCTTTCGCTCAAGATCACAGGAAAGCGCCGGGTTTCGCTTGGGTGCGAGAAATTCGGTGGGGGCTCCATTGCCAATGTGAGTGTGTGCGACTACCTCGCCTCGTCCAAGAATTTCAAGCATTGCGCGAAAGGATGGAGGGTCGGAGTCGAGTTCAACGCTCGTGAGATTCATCCCGACCTGCCGCCTTATATCCTTGGGGTGTGGCTTGGGGATGGAGGTTCTAGGGGGGACGGATTTGCTACGTGCGATTGGGAAATAGCCTTTGCGCTCACTCAGTATGCGAAGTCATTAGGGCACCATATCCGTTGCGACCAAACCGGGGACAAGTGCCCGATGGTTCACGTCACGACACGAGTAAAGCCGGGCCGCGGAATCAGGAATAACCGCTTCAAGCGGGCACTGCATGAATTGGGTCTTTTGGGCAACAAGCACGTTCCGTTCTCCTACAAGTCGAATACCCGCGCGGTCCGCTTGGAAGTGCTGGCTGGATTGCTCGACACTGACGGTCATCTCGGCAGTGGATCATGCTATGACTTTATCAATGCCAACGAGACAATTGCTGACGACGTTTGCTTTCTCGCGCGCTCGGTTGGACTCGCAGCCTACAAAACGCCCTGTCGGAAAACGTGCGGGAACAATGGAGTTTCCGGCGATTATTTCCGGGTCTGCGTTTCGGGAGAGACTAGCATCGTCCCTTGCCGGATCAAGCGACAGATCGCCCATTCACGTCGGCAGAAAAAGGATGCGCTTGTAACCGGGTTCACGGTCGAGCCTGTCGGGGTCGGCGACTACTATGGATTCGAAATCGACGGCGACCGCCTTTTCCTGCTTGGCGATTTCACGGTAACGCATAACACGATTATTTTCTCCCAGGTCGCGCGTGAGATGGTGGCGGCCGGCGGGCGCGTGCTGATCCTCGCGCATACCGAGGAACTGCTGGACCAGGCCGCCGACAAACTCGAACGGTCGACCGGCCTCGTGTCCGAGCGCGAGAAGGCGGCCGAGTCGGCGTCGCTCCAGGCTTCGGTGGTGATCGCGTCCGTGCAAACACTGACCAAGCACACCCGGCTTTGCGGATTCCCGGACGATCATTTTGCGCTCGTCGTCGTCGACGAGGCGCACCGGTCCCTCGCGCCCTCGTACCTGAAAATCCTGAATTATTTCCACTTCGGCCGTCAGTCGCTCGCGGCGGATTGGAAGGCACCGGCGGTCGGGGAACCCTACGCGCACAAAGCCAAAATCCTCGGCGTGACCGCGACGCCGGACCGCGGCGACAAGCGCAGCCTCGGCCGGTTCTATCAGCGCATCGTGTTCGACTACGGGCTCCTGCCGGCCTGCCGTGCGGGCTACCTCGTGCGCCCGATCTCCGTCCAGATCCCGCTGCGCATTGATCTCCGCAACGTCAAAATCAGCCGCTCGCCGCACGGTGCCGACTTCGACGCGAAGGAATTGTCTGTCCGCATTTCCCCGTTTCTCGGCGAGATTGCCCGGCATGTCTTCGCCCGGGCGGGGGACCGCAAAATCGTGCTGTTCCTGCCGGGGGTCGAAACCGCCCGGCTCATGTCCGAGGCGTTAAATGCCGCTGGCATGGTCGCGCAGTTCGTTTCGGGCGCCTGTACCGACCGCACGGAGAAAATGGCTTGGTTCGCCCGCGCTGGCCGGGGACACGCTATCTGCAACGCGATGCTGTTGACGGAAGGTTGGGACTGCCCCGACGTGTCATGCGTGTGCGTCCTGCGTCCCACCAAGCTCGCGGGGCTGTACCGGCAATGCGTTGACGAGCAAACGGAGATACTGACGCGCGACGGCTGGAAGCGCGACGTTGCCGTAGGCGAGTCCGTCGCTGGCTTCGACATCCAGACCGGAAGCCTCAACTACGTGCCAGCGCAAGAGGTATTCCGCCGGCCGCTCGCGCCGGAGGAAAGGTTCGTCGCGATCAAGGCCCAGAGCTGCGATATTCGCGTCACGGAAAACCACCGGATGCTTTACGACCACGCTGGGCGGACCGGATGGAAATTCAAAGAAGCTGGCAATCTCGCCTCATTGCGAGACACCTCGATTCTACCGTGTGCGGGCGTTTGGGACGGAGCCGTAGGGGTTCCACTAACCGACGACGAACTGAGCTTCATCGGCTGGGCAATGACCAACGCGCATATCAATGAGAAGACCGGGGGAATTGTGATTACCCAAGGCGAACATCGCCCGTGGCTTGAGCAAATCGAAACCTGCATCCGCGGATGCGGCTTCAAATTCACACAGACGAAGCGAGAGCGGCGCACCTCGCAATTCAAGTCAAACAGTCTGGATGTTAATTGGACAATCTCACGCGGCGAACCGCGCGGCAGAGACAAGCACCTGCGCGGCTGGGGTGCCTTGGCTCCATGGCTCTCGAAAAGTTTCGCGGAACCACTCATGTCCCTGTCGCCGGTTCAATTTGACGTGCTTATCGAGGCGATGCACTTGGCGCATGGGGCCAAGCAAGAGGGACAGACATGGACTCGGCGAAGCTATCACATCCACTGCGGGCGGCATCGGCAGCAGGCGGACCGGCTGCAAATCGTTGCGTTGCGGTGCGGCTGGCGCGCGACCGTATCAATCCACCAGTGGAATGGGCATGAGCAATTTATTGTCCGGCTCAAACGGCAAAACTTTGTCCGCGTGGGCGGTCATGTCGGAGATCGTCCGTCGTGGAAATTCGAGCCGGGAACCGGTGAGCAATGTTGGTGCGTCAAAAACGAACTCGGCACGTTAGTAACTCGCCGAAACGGCAAGGTTGCCATCGTGGGGAATTGCGTTGGCCGCGGAACCCGCACGCTGCCCGGCGTGCTGGATGGTCTGAATACCCGTGCCGAACGACTGTCTGCCATCGCAGCGTCTCAAAAACCCGACTTGATGATTCTTGATTTCCTCTGGCTGTCCGACCGGCTCGATCTGATCGAATCCGTCGACTTGGTAGCGGACCGGCCGGAGATCCGTGCAGCGATGAAAAAGGCGGTCGACTTGAAAATGCAGGGGGGCGATTTGATCAGCCTGTTCGAAGTGGCCGAACACGATTTACTCAAATCGCTGGAAATCGCGGCCCGCAAACACGCCAAAAAGAATGCGCGTGTCATCGACCCGCTCGCCTGGGCGGTCAGCCTGGGCGACGACCAACTCCTCGGCTACGAACCGATTTCGCAATGGGACGAACTGCCGATGACGGCGCCGCAAGCCGCACTCCTCCACCGTAACGGCATCGACGCCGCCCCCGTCACCTGCCGCGGCATGGCCTCCAAGTTGATTGACCGGGTGGTGCAACGGCACCGCCTGGGGCTCTGCACCGTCAAGCAACTGGAACTGTTGACCCGGCTGGGCGTCGCCGATGCCGCGTTGTTATCGCGCGCGGAAGCGACGACCATGATCGGCTCCAACCTCGCAGACAAACGCGACCAACGAGCTTATGAGCGACTCCATTGATGATTTTGATTTTGCCGACGATCCGCCGGCCGATCCGCCCCTCCATCTTGTTCCTCCCGAGATTGAGCCGCCGGTCGTGTGGGAACACAGCAGCGACCCAGGCCAGAATGGCTTTGCGCTGTACGAAACGGCGGCGAACGCCACGAACGGGCACGCGCGGCCCGAACTCTTCAGCATGACCGCGGAACGCAACGTGATTTCCTGCTGCGCGCTCGACGGCGCCGATGTCATCCGCCGCTGCCTGCAAGCCGGTTTGTCGCCCGCTTCCTTTTACTTCGCCGCTCATGGGGTGATCTTCCGTTGTCTGCTCCGACTCTACGAACGAAACGCGGCGCTCATCGACGCGTCGTTATTGTACGAGGAGCTGTTGAAAACCGGAGAACTGGACGCGGCCGGCGGCCAGCCGGTGTTGACGGAAGCGACCGCACCCATGCCGACGACCATTCAAGCCGGCTATTATATCGAACAGGTCCACCGGTATGCGGTGATGCGGGCATTTGTCCGTACCGCCGGCTCCCTCGTCGAAGAATGTTACAACCATTCCGGGGACATCACGGAGTTTGCCGCTTCAGCCGAGGCGGCCATTGCGCAGGTCGTCCGCACGGCGCGCGAGGCGAAAGCGGTGGGGGTGCTAACGCCGCTCCTTGATTACCACTACCCGGAGACGGATGACCCCGGCATCTTGCTCGGCAGTGACGACTATCTCGGCCGCGGCGGCGGCATGTTGTTCGTGAGCTATGCGGGCATCGGCAAATCCTCGCTCATCATGGACGCATGTTTACAGTGGGCGCTCGGACGGCCCTGGATGGGGCTCCGCAGCAACGGACCGCTGCGCTGTCTCATTATTCAATCCGAGGACTCCGCCCGGTATCTCGGCAAGGTTGCCGATTCCTTCGCGTTTTTCGAGGAACTGACCGCCGCGGAAATTGAGCAAGTCCGGCGCAATTGCGTCACGATCCAGCTTCGCGGCATCAGTGGCGCCGAGTTTTTCGCCGAGCTGCGACGGCTCCTCGACATTTATAATCCTGATTTGCTCGTGATCAATCCGCTCTACCTTTTCGCCGAGGGTGACATCGCGAAATCGGAAGACATTCAACCGTTCCTCCGGCAACTCGACGCGCTGAACCCGATGCGCTTCGGTACGATCCTCGTTCACCACACCGGCAAACCCGCCGCGAAGGGCAACAACGGGAAGCGCGCAGAGCTGGAAAATTGGGAGACGACGTACATGGGTTTCGGTTCGAGCTATCTGGCCAACTGGCCGCGCTGTTCCTGCATGCTCATGCCGAAAGCCGGCTCAGGCTCCCGCTTCGCGCTGAAGCTCGGCAAGGGCGCACCAAATGCCGGCATCACGCGCCAGGTGCCGCAAGGTGCCGGCTACCGGCTGGAATCCGTGAATCACATCAATATCCGGTACAGCTCCCGCCAGGTGCTCGTTAACGGGGTGGGGAAAAAATCCTACTATTGGGAACTCGACGAGGATCAGAGCGAAGAGTCGGTCGAGGACAAAGCGCAGGTTGAGGGCGCGAAAAAGCGAAAGCGGAGAACGGACTATCCGGCCATCTCGTTCCGCGATGTATTCATGCGCGTCTGCCCTTCCTTCGAAAAACGGGAAAGTTTCTCTGCGATTAGGAAGGAAGCCGTCGAGAAAAAGGGCGAGCAGGTTAAAGGCGGCGTTTTTGTACGGGTCATGCGAGAAGCGATCGACGAAGGACTACTCATAAAATACCCCGACGATGGGATGTACTACTGTTCACCGTTTCTGATCGGAGAATTGCCGCTGCCACCGCCAGAGAGTAGTTGAGTTCATAACGGTTTGGCCGATAGTGAGTGGGATGCAACGCGCTCAACTCATCTCCCTCGCCATGGCGGAACTCGGAAAATCCCGCTCGCCTAAAAAGCTCGCGGCGGTAACAGCCAACGCCCGCAAGGCCACCGCCGCGCGCTCTATCCCTGACGCCGAAATGGAAAAAGCATACCTCTCCGTGCGGGGCGGACACGTTGCACTCAGCGTCGCCGCGCGCACGGCCGGGTGCAGTTATTACCGGCTCCGCGATTACTATCAGGCGCGGACGTTGGAGGACGCCAAATGAGCATTCCAATTGACGATCCAAACTACATAAACCGGAAAGTGTGCCGGTCTCTATTTTGGATCTGCATGGGCCTGTTGCTGATTTTTAGTGTCTGCGCGTTTTACGCGCCGCTGTCTCCGTACTGGCAGTCATGCGCTGGTCTGGCGATGGTCTGCTCAGCGGCGCTCGCCGTCGGTTCAGCCCTCGAATGGCACAACGGGCCAACGTCGGCCGCAAAAAAGCCGGGCACCAAGTAAGGCGCCCGGCTCGGGGTGGAGGGGAATTATGCGGCTGGCATGGCGGCGGTCGTGATGTCAGGCAGGAGGGCAAGAGCTGCCCGCTTGAGGTTCGGAGCGACTTTGGTGTAAATCTGAGACATTGCTTCACTGTCATGCCCTACAATATCCATTGCGGTTGTCCGACTCACGCCGGCGTTTATAAGTTCCGAAGTGGTCGAGTATCGTAGTGAGTGAAACGACAATTCATTTCTTGTTCGCGGTCCAGAAAGCCCAACCCCCGTGGATTTGTGGGAAAGCGGGCGCGCTTTGGTCAGTCCTGCTTTAACGAGCAGATCATGGAAGGAATCACTAAGTTGAGTTGTGACCTTAGTTTTCTCCACGATGGCAAAAGCTCGGGGGAAAATCGGATCGTGGGGCTTGTTGCTCATGTTGATTTTCAACCACTGCGCCAGCGGTTCCGCCAGTGGCACGCTCATGTGTCGGCCCTTTTTTGAAGACTTAAATTCGATCATGCCTTGCGCGAGATTGACTTTGCGCATCGTCATCTCGGCGATGTCCTTTAGCCGAGGTCCAAGATAAAAACCGGCGACGATCATACCTTGCCATTCGTGGTCAGCGACCGCGAACACTCGGCGGAGTTCGTCCAGCGTGAACCCGCGACGGACGGTTTCTTCGGTTTTTAATGACTGCACTTTTGTCCCAACATTGTCAGGGACCAGTTCTTCGCGCCATGCCGCTTGCAGCAAAACTCTGATGCTTTTCAGCTTGTTGTTGGCGGTCCGCGCAGTGGATTTGGCTGCGCTTTCGTTTCGAAAGTCCTCAACATTCTTTCGCGAAATATACATCAATGGTTGATCGGCAATCGGGCCGAGAAAATCGCGAAATTCAGTTAGGTGATTGCGGTAGGTTACGAGACTAGAATAGGCGAGTTCGCCTTCCCTGCGCTTGAGCCAAAGTGCCAAGTAATCACGCAATGTCGTTTGATCTAATGCGGCATTATGAAGATCCAGGGCGAAATCCGATAAGACGCGCCGCATTTGTGAAACGGTTTGCCTGTTCAGGTAAACCCTCTCTAGCTCGTCGGCCATGCGTTGCGCGATTTTCCTGTCCGTCGTTTTAGTGGAGCGTTGTTTTTTTTCACCGCCCGCATTGCGGAAACATGCGTACCAAAATTGGGTGCCCGGTTTGAGTCGAATTGAAGCCATAGGACTGACAACCGTACTGGCAACCGCAATGCTGTCAATCGCGCTTTTGGCGCTTTGCTCTCATAGGTAAACCGAGATTGCTAGTGGTCTAGCTGAAATCGGGGGTTCGAATCTCCCAGTGTCCACCGATTCCATAAGCTGTGTAATTAGAGCTTGTTATGATTTATGAGTGATTCGGAAAAGGCCAAACTGACAACCAACCTGACAACATTACACCCGTGGTTTTGCAGAGGCGTCGTTTGCAATTGGCGCGATAGGGGCGATGAATTCGGCACGTCCGAAACAGCACCCTACGCGTAGGGTCGCGGTAGGGTGCCGTAGGGTCGTAGGGTGTCCGTTCGCACGTACTTGTGCGGTAGGTCGGAACCTCGTCGAGGTCATTATGGCGATCGATTGCGCTAAGCCAAGACGCCGCGACAGAACACGGACTTGATTGGTCCCAACTCCGCGAGCTGCCCTTCAAGGGGATTTTTGACTGGGTGGACTGGTCGACAAAAAAAATCATTTCTGCCTAGGCAAGGTTGGCATTCGTTGCCCACGACTGCCGATGCATTTGTGCGCAAGATGGCGCGCGTGAAAACCATCAAAACAGTAGGATCGAATTCCGACCCGCTGAACGCAGTAAACACGGACGGGGTTGCCCCGGGCCAGTCAGAGACACTTGTGACCGATTTGATGTTGGCCCGGCAGCTCTCGATTTCCCGGCGATTCGTTCACACTCTACGCGCCCGAGGTGACCTCGTGGCTGTCAGGCTCGGAACTGCGCTACGCTTCCCGCTTCAAAAAAACTTGGCCCGTATCATGGCGGCGGGAGGGACCAACAAATGAGCCTCCCGAAAAAGAAAAAACCGAACCCCGATTTACGGTCGGGGCTCGGCGGTAAAAAAACTGATCACTCGGGACTCGGTGTACAGAAGCAGAAAGGCGCCGCGGGGTCAACTGCCGGTCTGTCCTGCCCGCCCGATAGCCTCAACCGTGAGCACTGCGGGCGTGAAGGCTGGTGACGGGTTGCCGGCCGTCGAGCCCGCGATAACCTCGCGACATGTCGCGAACCTGTCGCCAACGTGTCGCGGTCACTTCGCCGGCAGCGCGTCAATGGCCTGCCGCAGCGCATCCCGCTCATTCCGTGACCTGTCGCGAAGCGGGAGCGAGACGCCGGGACCGAGCCGGCGGATCTCCGCCTCCGGCCATGTCCGCAGGATGTAATCCTGAAGGTAGGGCTCGTTCAACAGCGCGGCTTGCTCGTCCGCGGTGAATGGCAGTTGGTGCTGGGCCTTGCGGATGATTTCAAACCCCATCACGCGCAGCGCGGCATCTTTCGCTTTGCCCGGTGCGTTCGCACGATCTGCTGTTTCGTAGAGGCCGCGGTTGGAAACCTTGAGCCACCGGCCGAGGAGGTTGGAGATACCGGGCTGCGCGAGGAGTTTTTCGATGCCCTCCTTGGGCGGATCGTAAATGCTCTCGTCGCCGAAGCGGGTAATCAACGTGCCGCCGGCCGCGTTCCAAGACCATTTGGCCATGGCTTCCGTGCCCATGCCGGCGTCGAATTCGTTGACCGGCACAATCGCCCGCCCGCGAAACGTGTCGTAAGGATTCTCTTTGTTGACGGCGAACTGCAACCAAGCATAGCCAACCGAAAAAATCGGATTCACGCCGGGCACTTGTCCACCGGCAAAGCTCAACGGTCCCTCGCCACCTTGGCCCAAGGTCAGTGACCGCCGCAGGAGTCCATTCCCCAGGCGCTCACCTTCCTCCAACGGCATCCGAAAATAGAACACTTTGCCCAGCGCCTTGTCGGTCCAGAATAGCGGGAAGCAATGGTAATTGCTTTTGTCATACTCGGAAATCGACGCCAGCATGTCCTTGTACCGTTTGCGCAGCGCCGCCGGAATCAGCTCGTCCGGGAACATGTCGTTTTCGAGCATCCAGAGCACGATGGTCGTGGCCGCGGTATAGACGGCGAACTTGGCGAACATCTCGCCGGGGGAACGCTTCCACGCCCGCCACTCCGAGCGCAGACCTTCTTTCGCCGGGTTATAAAACATGAAACCAAAGTCGAGCAGATTTGCTCCCTTCCCTCGCTCAAGAAAATTCGGGGAGCCGGCTGAATCGTGGATGATCCGCATTTTGATGACCTCGGACATCGTTGGGAAATGCTCGTCCATGTACAGCATGCCGGCGATCTTCACCATGCGCTCGTTGACCTGGCCGCGCTGTTTGTACCAGACCCAAATCTTTTCGAGCTGCTTTAGCGCACCAAGATTCTTGGCGCGCCACGTCTCCGGGATTTGCGAGTACCGCAGCAACATCCGCTCAAACGTACTATCGGCGGCATCTTCCCCGCGCGTATCAGCTTCACTGATGACGACGCCCCGTTGAAGCGCCATGTCGCCCAGCGCGTTCGGCCGGTTTGAGACGGTGGCGGCGGCGGCGGCCCGCGCCTCGCGCAGATACCGCACGACCGCGTGTTTGCCGAAGAGCAATCGCGCTTCCGGCATCTTCCGGGCAAACCCGCGGATGTCGCGGTACGTTGCCACCGGCCAGAACCCATAATTCCAGCCGGTGTAAAGCGATTTGATCGCCGCCACTTTCCGATAAATCTTTCCGATCAATCCGGCCTGAAGTCCGTCCGATCTCCCGAACGCTTCGGCAATCGCGCGCGGCACATAGTACGCCATGACCTTTCCGCCATGCGTGTAAACAAGGGTGCCGATCCGGTCGTTTTCGCGGATGACCGGTTCACGATAACGCCCGTTGTAGCGCATTTCGGCCTCGGCAATGAGCGGGTCGCCAGACTCCAAAAGGAACTGCACGATTTCATGGATCGCCACGGTCCGATGCGTCATGGCAATGAGCGACATCGCCTTTTGAATGGTAGCCGTCGCCGCGTTCTCAATTTCACCCAGGAAGCCAACTTGCTTGTAAATCTGCGCGGAAACGCCCGCGCCGTACTGTCCTTCCAAGGCCGCCTCGATGCTGTTGCGATCGAGGGCGGCGCCGGCCGGGGCCTTCTTCATCGTCGCGTAGAAAGTCCGTTCCCAGAGAATCGCCATCAACTGAGGATCGAGAATGTTTGCCGCCGCGAGTGGCTTCAAAACCAAGTCCTCATAAATGGCCCGCAGCGTGCGCTGGCCCTGTTCAAGACTCGCGTAGCGGGCGGGGCCGAGCTGTTGCGCCATGCCGGCCATGGCTTCCGTGGCAGCCTTGGGGTTCATGCCGCCCGAGCTGGCGATGTCCGGCCGGTTGTGGATGACGTGCTGGAAAAACATATACTGGCCGAGTTCAACCCAATCGAGATTTGCGCGGACGAGCGCCCCCAGCACTTCGAGGTTCAACCGCCGCAACAGCAGTTCGTATTTGGTCGCGCGATATAAGTAATTCCCAATCGCACCTTCCGTCTTCAAGCCGGGTTCGGTGAGTTTGGCTTGTTTGATCCGACGATAGACCGGGCCGAAGGTCCGATCAAAAAACATGCGCCAGTCGTCGAGCTGTTCCTGAAACGGTTTGATCCCGGCGACCTGTTCCCTTTCCAGCGCCGTTTCTTCCGCGCGCTGCCAGGAGTCGGTCAGATTGCGGATGCGCTCGCGCTGCACGGTCCCGGTTTTGATATCGTCCTGAATTTTATAGTACAGTTTGTGAATCTCCGGCTTGGCGGCGAGGTAGTTGAAAAAGGCTTCGTAGAACAGCGGAGCCCGCTGGAGGACCGCAGCCGGGTTGTTGAGGAGAACGCTGAATGTCTCGGCGTACATTTCCGCCGGCGGTTCAAAGTAGTCCTCCATCGTTTTCGTGCCGCGCCACCACGCGATGAGCGGCCGGAGTTCGTCTTTCATTTGCTCCAGCGCGAAGAGCCGGCGCTTGCGGATCTCTTCGACGAGGAGTTCCGCATAGAATTCCTTTTCGCCCTTGGTCAGATTGGCCAGCTTGTCGCGGTTGAATGCGAACCAGTCGGAAATTTTCCCGCGGACGGCGGAGCGCACGAGTTCCTTTTTCTGCGCCGGGTTGAGCGACGCGACGAAATCATAGAGCCCCGGGTCGGCGTCGCGCGCGGCCGGATTGCGCCAGATATTCAGGATCTCATCAGCGGTGACGCCCGGCTCCTGCTTGGGATCAATCCCGGCCTTGTCGCGCTCGGCCTGGGCGAGCTTGGAGGCTTCCCGGCGCAAGCGTGCCCGGTCCGCTGCGGTCAGTTCGCCGAGGGCGCCCGGCTTTTCCGGCAGGATCGTTTTCGTGAATCGCTTCAGGCTGGCGATGCGGCCGAACAGATTGCCGCGGCCGGAAATCATCTTGTCCGGGAGCCAGTCAACCGCGTGGCCGATCTCATGCCAGATGACCTTGGAGGCGAGGACGGGGTTTTTCAGCTTCGCCGCTTCAAAGGCCGCCTGATAGAGATCCGCGTATTTTTCCGCTGCAACCCGGGCCTCGTCAACGGTCGGATCGGCCGCCTTCGTCGCCGACGCGTATTCGGCGGCGTGCTGGCGCATCAGGCGCTTTTCGGCCGCGGTAACGAGATTGAATACGTCCGCGCGCAGTTCGATGGAGGCGAGGCCGGTCAGGCCGTCGGTATGTTTGAACACGCCAAGCGCCTGACCTTTGAGCGCGCGGATCTTGTCGAGGACGGCCGGATATTTCCCGCCGAGGAGTGCCCTCGCGAACTGCACCGCTTCCGGTAGTTCGATCGGGAACACGGTAAAGTTGGGGTTGTTCGCCGGCTGCGAGGGATCGCCGAGATCGCCGCCGATGCCGGAGCCGGGCGCGGGCTCGATGTTGCCTTCGACGCCGCCGCGGGCCGCCGCGTTCGCCTTGTCCATCTCCGTCGGCGGCGTGCCCTTCACTTCATCCCCGAACATCGAAGGCGTGTTGTCGACCGGGAGCGATTTTTCCGCCGCAGATTTTTCAACTTCGCTGGCCAGGCTAAACGTGTCGGCGGTGTTGAGTAGGTCGCCGGCATCCGGTGCTTTGTTAACATCCGTGTTAACACTCGCCGGGGCATCGACGGACGCGGGAGCGGTTTTGTTAACACTCGTGCTAACATCCTCGTGCGGGGTCAACCCCGCTTCCCGTCGCAACTGTTCGAACGTCGTCGGTGAAGGGTTGTGCAGTTCGGCGTTGGCCGCCTTCAGTTCGTCGACCCGCGTTTGCAGGGCGGCCGGATCTTCCACGGGGAGCCCCATTTTGCGGGCGGCCTCGGGACGCTTGGCGGCGCCTTGCGCGGCGAGGATCAATTCCGAGTTCTGGCGGATCTTCTCGGCCTGCACCTTCGCGACGGCATCCGCCTCTTTTTCAAACGCAGCAAAATCGCCGCCGATGTCACCAAACCCCATTTGCTCCGTGCCGGCGGGTTGAGCGGTGCCCGTGAGCCGCGAGAGGTTGCGCGCGTAAAGCTCCAGCTCGGCCGGACTCTTCTGTTTGGCCCCGCGGATCGCGCTGGCCTGGGCCGCTTCATTACCCGGTGCGCCGCGGGCTATTGCGACCGCTTTCGCTTCGACGATCTGACCGTTTTGATAGAGGGTGAATAAACCATCGCCGGCATCGTGGCCCAGACTGAAGCCGGCGCTTCCTTTATAGCGCGATAGTAGTCCTCGCGCGTCTGCAACTGCGCGGGTGTTGAGGTCGCGGGTGGCTCGGAAATACTGGGCATAATCTTTGATGTCTCCTTGTCCGTCTTTGATGTTGGATTCGGCGTCATAGATTTGGGCATGGACTACGGTGAAACCATCCGCCTCGTTAAACTGATAAGCGATGATAGATTTTTCGCCTGAATCTTTCGCTGATGCGAAACGATGGCGGCCGGTGATGATTTCCTTTTCCCCGTTCAGCTTCTTCCACAGTACGATGGGCGCCACGCCCTCGGGGATGTATTTGCCGAGCGGGTCGACCACGCCCGTCACCGGATCAGCGTTCGCCTTGAACTGCTTGATGTCCTTGTTGACGACGATTTCGGACAGTGGGACTTGCTGCGGGGTGTACTTGTCCGGGTCCGGCGTCGTCGCGACGTTTTTGGAAAGGACCAGGGCGCCTGGGGTAAGCGGTTTCGGAACCCAATCGGTCAACGAATCCTCCCGCTCGCCGGTGGCCGGCATGCCGCCGCCTTGGTCAAAGATGGAATAGTCGATGGGTTCGTCCGCTGGCACCGCAGGACCGCCGAGCGGTGCCGCAGGGACGCTGATCGGGCCGGTGGGGGTCGTCACCACCACCAGCGCGCGCGCAGGCGGGATTGGCGCGGGAACGGAGGCCGCGCGCACGTCCACGGGCAGGGGCACATCGAGTGCGGTCGGGGTGGGCGCTGCTGGCTCGGGGGGAGTATCCGGCGGCGCCACGGGCGGACCTTTCCCATTTCGGGCGGTGCGGGCGGCGGCAATGAATTCCTCGTCGCTCATCGTCCAAACGCCGGTTGCCTTCCGCATCTGCAACAAAGCCGCTTTCTGCGCCAGGGTCATCGCCGCCGATTCGAACCCGCCGGCGCCAGCGCCAAAAAGTGTCGACCAGGCGGCGGTCTTGGCGACTTCGGACCAGTTCACTTTGCCCTCGTCGATAACCTGAGCCGTGACTGAGCCGGCGGTTCCGATGCCGGCGCCTTGCGCGGCGCGCACTGCTACTGCTTGGGGAATCGCAATGGCGAGCCGGCCGCCTGCGAACAGGCGAGTCGGCGCCAACTTGCCGAGCGGAATCGCGCCCATCACCGTAGAAACGGTGAGCTGCCCATAGCTGGGCGATGTGCGTTCGCCACGGAACGCCTCCCGGGTTTGCGCCAATGCTTCACCGGCCAAACCACCCGCACCGCCTCCGATATATGTGCCAGCGCCAGGAACAACCGAACCCGCTATCGCTCCGGCAATCGGCGCGACAACCCTGATCGCGAGATCCGTCTTCTTCCCGCCGAGGGTGAGTGCTGGATCATCAATCCAGTCGGGAGCCATTCCGGGCACAGCAATTCTCGTCTGTCCGTAGTGCGGGTTGATCTTCCGCTTGTCGGCAATAAATTCGGCCGGAGTCGGAGGCAAAGAAAACTCGGCGCTGAGATCGACGGGCGCGGGCGCGTCGAATTCCGCGGACAGGTCGACGGGAGCCGGCGCCTCAAACTCGTCAAGGAGGTTGGGCATGGCTCAAGGTTTCTTCTTCGGCTTGAACCCCATTTTCAGCAGTGCCGCGCGCGCCGTCTCCGCGTCAATCACCCGGTCATTCACGGCTTGATTGATCGCGGCCAAATACTGCGACGGTGAAAGATCATGCGCGAAGGTCACGGCGCCGTTCTCGATCATATAAGGTTTGGCGACGGCGGGGGCGGCCGGCGCGGGCGGGACCACCGGAGGCGTGACCGGCGGTGACACCGGGGCGGCAGCCGCCGCGGGAGGCGCGGGAGGGGCGACGGGGGGCGGAGCGGGAGCAACGGGGGCCGCGGCCGGGGTGGCGGTCATGCCGGCGGCCAGTTTGTTTGCGAGTACCTGTTTCATCGGGTCGACGAGGATGGTGTTTTGCTTCTCGATTTGCGCGGAGATCAGCGCCGCATCCTGCGGACGACCGGCAGCCGTTGCGGCGTCGCGTTCCTGAATCAATTCCGCGATCAGCGCCTTTTTTTCCGGCGCGATGTAAGTGCTTTTGGCGATCATCCCATTATAGAAATCCGCGGTCGATTGATCGCCGGCCTTGATCGCCTTGTTATATTCTTCGACGTACTGCACGAAGGGGCTTTGGTGCCCTTTGGACGCGGACGCCGCCCGTGTTTCCGCCGCGGCCGTCAGTGAGTCCGCGCGAATGTTTGCCACGTCGACCGCATTACTCCCCCGGGCGGCCACGTCTGCCGCCCGTCCACTCACCAGCGTCTCACCGTACTTTTGATGCGCGGCAATATCCTGGTCGGTCTTGCCCCGCGTGACGGCATTGCCGCGGGCTTCGTCGACGGCTTTCAAAAACCCGGCGTAAACCGGCTGGCCGCCGTCGTCGCGAATGTTGCCGAGAAAAGCGTACTTCACCTGGAGCTTGCCCAGTGCGTCCGCCTTCCCGTACCAGTCCGTGATCGAATCCGCCTGGAGAAATTCATTGTTCGCATCGACCGAGGCAGTCGCGCCCTGAGCGCGGAGCATTTCCATTTGGGTATGGTTCGCCACGGTGGCCTTGGCCGTCACGATGTCGGCCTGGTTCTTTGCCAGCGCGACCGGCAAGAGCGCCTGATACTGCGCCCGCTGGCGGTCTTCCATTTCGGTCGCGCGTTGATCGGCGGCGGCGCGCAGTCGCATCGCCTGTGCCCGCTCCATGAGCGACATGCCGGTTTGCAGGCCGTTGCCGATCGTCTGGAATTCGCTGCCGCTGCCAGGAATGAATTGTGATTCGGCCATGGGATTAGGTTCCGGTGCTGTGCCAGTCACCCGTCAGCGCGGGGTTCGAGCCGATATTGGCGTTGGCGGGCGCGGTGATGCTCGGGGTCGTCGTGGCCGGCCGATTGGCCATGTAGCCGCCAGCCGCTCCGGCCACCGTCGAGACGACGCCGCCCCACATGGAAGCGTTGGCATTGGCGGCGGCCGCCGACGCGTTGTTCGCGCTCTGCTGACTGTTGTACTGGCCGGTGTTGTTCTGCACCGTCGCGTCGATCTGCTGCGCGGGCGTGACGTAGAATGCCATCGGGGACATTGGATTGATCCGCGGCGCCAGTTGCGCGACGGTCGACATGATGCTTTGCGCGGAGTTGATCCGGCTTTCCCCGTACTTGAGCGATTCGACGCCGAAATCCCGGAGCAAACTGAAGTCCTGAAACTCGCCGCGCGTGCCGGCGCTGATCCCCCGTTCCGAGGCCATGCGCGACAAGTTATCCTGCACGTCCTGCGGAACGGCGTAAGGGTTGTCCAGCATGCCGCTCGCCTGTTTCATAAACTTGGCTGACAGCGCGGTGTAGCCGGGCATCGCCTTTTCGGCGAGGGAGCTGGCCTGGTCCTGCGTGAATGAGTTCGAGCGCGAGACAAGCGATTCGATGGAGCCCTGCGCGGCGAGATTGCCGGCGAGCGCCTTTTGCTGTTCGGCCTGCGCATCGACCGTCTTCAACTCCGCCGCCTTGGGCGCCTTCGGGGCAGTGACGACGCCCGCAATGAGCGAGCCGGCGCCGACCGCCACCGCCGCCCAGGTGGCATGCGAGAAACGCGGATGGTCCGGCGGATCGCGGTTCCACGATTCGGAATTGTCCGAGCATTGGCGAAGACGACGCGGTAAATCAATCATGGCGGGGAAGGGTAAGGTTGGAAGGGCCGGCCAGCGGCGCCTTGGGTTCGGGCGGAATAATCAAAAACGCTTCGAGCTTTTTTAGATCGCGCTCATTCGTCGGGTTCGGATGAAACGTCGTGAAAGTCGTATCCTCGAAGATTTCCAAAAGGCGGCGCGTGCCGGCTTCGGTCACTCCACAAAACGGTGCGCAGATGATCGCGGCCTGCCCCTCTCCTTCGACGAAAACGGCGAAGCGCCCTTTGGTCACATGGTAGGTATGCCGCTTGGCATGCCGCTTCGAAATGATCTTGGTCCCGGCCGGCATGAAGATCGTCCGGCAGTAAAATCCGGGAATCCATGAGTGGGTCAGCGGACAGTCGACTTGCGGCAGCTTCGCCATTTCCGCCGCTTTCGCGTCGATCGTTTCCCGGATGTCCGGGACCGCCGCCAAGCCGCTCGGCATGACGCAAACCCACTTCTCCTTGCGACGAACTTTGACGGGCTTTTTCATTCTTTGACCAGGCACCACAGGAACAGCGTGGGCTGCATGTTTTCGTGCGGCGCATCCTCTCCGACCGCGACCGTCTGCGGGTCGAAAAGCTGTGAGGAATTCTGCGCGGAATTCGCCGTGACGACCATGGAGCCGATGTCGCCGTTGTCGGCGGACGATCCGGGGGGCGAGCGCAAGCCATGCGTGTGCGCCGGCAATTCCGCCGTGAGGAGCGTATGCGTCTCGGTGCCGACGACCGCGTTGTACGCCCGGTCCGTCAGACCTATTCCGGCGCCCGCCGCGCCCAACACCCGGCCCGAGGCAGCGCCGAATTGAATCCAGCCAGGATTGGCGGTGAGGGCTTCGGCAAGCGTGGGTTTCGCGATCAGCTTCACGTCGCCGGGTGAGCCGAACGCCGTCCGCCATTTGTTGCGCTCATAAATCAGTTCCGCATGAAGCGTCGTATCGAAAAACCGCGTGCCTTCGCTCGCATCGGCCGGCCGCTCCTCGGTGGTGCCGCTCGGTACGCGCATCGGAATGGGGTCCCACGATGCCCCCGCCCAGCTATACCACCCGACCGGTACGCCCGCTTCCGTCGTCTTGAACCAGGGCTTGTCGCGGTCGATCGCCGGCGGTTGCGCAGCGCCGAAGTTGACACCATTGAACACGTCGCTGCCGGGCACTTCGACGTATTCGGTAATCAACTCCAAAAACTCCTGCACCGTGGCGGGAAAGTCGGTGCCAGCCGGCACAGGGAGCGCGGTGAGGGTAAGGGTAAGGCTCATGGTTATCCGGTGGGAATTTCGTAATGTATATCATTGCCCGACACATCGTATTCGATGGGCGCGGCCTCGGTGTCGTCCCGGTCGGCGTAGGCCGGCTCGGGGATGGGCTGGGCGACGACGACGACGCGGTGAATCTTGACGCGCCCGGTCCAGACCAGGCGGAACTGGAATTCAAATCCGACGCAGCGCGCCCGGTCGTTTTCGTCGATCCCTTCATCCGGGATCGTGAACGTGCGCACGCCCGGCCGGTGCTGGGCCTTCAGGTTCTTCCACCGATGCGGCGCGGTGGTCGAAGGATCGGACATCTGTGCGCCGGCCTTTACCTCGTCCCATTTATTCCAGCGGTCGTGGTTATCACAGCGCCAGAAAATATCGAGCGCCACGTCGCCCTCGATGCCGGACAGGAAAACCTCGCAGCCGGTGAGCCGTTTGCGCTGGCCCGGCGAGCCAAAGTTGCGCCGCGAATACTCCACCACCGCCTGAATCGGCGTCCGCACAGCCTGGCCCGCGACGGTGGAAACATCGTCGGTCCCGCGCGCCATGAATTCCCACAGTCGGTTTTTTCCGTCGGTATCCGTTGAAATCGCAAACGCGCGCTTGCGGCCGTTGAACGTCCCGGCGACCAGCAACGCCGCGTCGAGTCCGTCCCATTCGCCATCGTAAGCCGGCGGGGCCTTGCCGCGCATGCTGGCGAGCATGGCCAGATCGAGCGAGATGATGTCGCGGAACGAAACCCCGCCGCGGCAATTGAGGAAGGGGCTCGCCGTCATCAGCAGCCGGTTGTCGGCGACGACCCCGGAGCAAAACGCGAGATGCCGGGACGATTCAGTGTCGGTGAGGCGACGCACTTCGCGCGAGATCGGCGCGGAGCCAGCGCCCGCCTGATCGCTGACGGCACTGCTCAACGACCGGATGCCGCCGTCGCCGTCCCGCCAGTACAAATCTTGGTTTACTTCCACGATGCCCCGATGCCCGGCGGCGCCCGTCGTCCGCAACGTCGTCGAGTTGAAGCCGGGAATCTGTGACCAAAGATCGCGGGAAGTGATGTCGGCGCGGATGGTTTCGGCGTTGTCGCGGCCGAAGACGATCAGGCCGCCGGTGCCGGTGTTGCCAACCGTCGGAAGAAAGGCGAGGCCCTGCATTTTGCGGGGAAAGTAGAACGAACCGCCGCCAACGAGAAATTTGATTTCCGTGAACTTGAGTTCCGACTGAAACGCTTTCTGGCAAATGTCGCCGGCGACCAGCTCGTTCCCGTTCTTTGCGACCCACAGCCGGCCGTTGCCATAAGCCATCTGCCGGCCGATCGGTACTTCATCCTTCAGGGGATCGGACCGGCGCGCATCGGCCCCGTCATAGATGATCGCGCGCGACTGCCCATCCTGCACGAGAAAGCTGCCGACCGTTTCCTCCATCCAGACTTCCGGCTGCACCGGGGAGTTCTCAAACGCCAGCGGGATCTCGTCGCAACTGAACACCCGTTCGCCGATCCAAATCCGATACAGGTGCCCGGCGATGGAGGCGATCAGCATGCCACCTTGCACGGAGAAAAAATCCGCGCCTTGCACGAGACCGGGCGGCAGTTCGAGCCGTTGCACGATGGGGCGGCGCGTGCTCGGCTTCCCGCCGCGGATGTTCACGTTTTTCGCCCAGGCAAGCTGCGTCGGCAAAATCAACTCCGGTTCGAACGCCGAGGACACGCCATCGGTGCAGACTTCGAAAAGCTCGGTGGCGGGGTTAGGCACGAGGCGCCGCCTTTCGTTGCGGGCCACGACTGGCGAGCCGGGCGGCGAATTCCGGCGCGAGCCCCTTGGCGACATATTGCGCGGCGAGATCCGGCACATCAGTCCGGCGGACGATGGATTTGATGCCTTCGGGCGTGCGGTCGACGCGATGCGTGAGATCGTTTGCCTGGCCGATCATCACGGATTCGCCAAAGCCCGGTTGGAGCGCGACCATTTTTTCGGGACATTGCCCGGTCCGCTTGATCGCGCCGGTTGCACGGTCGAAAACAATAAAGGGCGTGCTCATTTCTTGAAGGCGAGCGCCTGTAAAAACCGCTTGGAAAACCGTACCGTAACCTGGTTACCCGAGGCATAATGCGGCGTCACTTCGAATGTGTACGTGTGCGAACCCGCTCCCGGCGTATCGGTCCACAGCAACGAAACCACTTCATAGCCGTTAATATACGGACCTACTTTGGTGAGTTCCCAAAGTATCGTTCCATCGCGGACCAGCCGGAAATAAATAAAGTCGTTGCATTGCGAAAACTGCGCACCCGCGGACAAAGCGACCGGTTCGGAGCCGATGGTTGTGATCGTCACCGTTTGAATCGTCACGTTCGTATTGGGCGTGACGGAGATTTCGCCGTCAGTCCCGGCAAAGACGACGACCGTGACCGCGTTATCCACGAGCTTCGCGGTGCCCACCGTCAAATCCCGGATCATCGCCGTGTCGATATAGACGATGCCGCCCACGATGGAGAACGGGTTGATATGGCCGACACCGCTCGTGTTCACGAAACCAAACTTGTCCGCCTGCACGACGAATTCCGTGTACCCGGCCGCGCCGCCCAGATTCGTGACGCGGAAACCGGCAACGCGGGGCTGGCCGCCGGTCGTCGAAACCGACAGCACGTATTCGGCGGCGAGCGACCCGTCGGCATTGGCGCGGGCAATCGCTTCAGCCGAAACCTGCGCTTGCAGTGTGGTGCCCAAGCCGAGGCGCGCGGTGACTTCGAGATCGAGCGAGGCTTGTACCGTTCCGTCGGCGCTGATCCGCGCGATCCGCTCGGTATCGACCTGCGCAGAGACAGCGGACACACCAGCAATCCGGGCCGCTACCTCATCGTTAAACGTGCTTGTCAGCGTGCCATCGGTGGCGATGCGTGCGGCTTTTTCCGTCGCGATCGAGGCGGTTAGGACTCCGCTTTGCGCCGAGATTTCTTCGAGAACCTGCGCGAGCACTTCACCGTCCGCGGCAAGCCGCGCCGCCGATTCGGTGGCGATGGTAGCAGCCAGTCCGTCGATCCCGCCTGAACGCGCAGAGATTTCCGTGTCGAGGGAGGCTTGAATCGTTCCGTCGGCGCTGATCCGCGCGATGCGCTCAGTATCCACCTGTGCAGAAACGGCATCGACACCCGCAATCCGGGCCGCGACTTCATCATTAAAGGTGGTGGTGATTGTGCCGTCAGTTTCGATGCGGGCGCTTTTCTCTGTCGCGATGGACGCGGTTAGCGCCCCGTTGACCGCCGAGATTTCTTCAAGGACTCGGGCTTCCACTCCGCCATCCGCTTCGATCCGTGCGGTCTCCTCGGTGGTGATCAACGCGGTCAAGTCGGTGCCGAGGCCCGATCGGGCGGACACTTCCGTATCGAGTGATGCCTGGATGCTGCCATCTGAATTGACCCGCGCGATCCGTTCCTCGTCGACCTGCGCCACCAATCCATCGTCGCCGCCCTTTCGGGCCGCCACTTCCGTCGCCCACATCGCGACGATCGAACCGTCCGGCTCGGTATAGGCGGCGATGATTTGGGCCACGCTGGCCTCCAAGCCCCCGACCGACGTTTCCCGGGCGAGGATTTCCGCCCGTGCATCCCGCGTCAGGTTGTTGTCGGCGAGAGAACGCGTCAGCGCCTCCGCGCGAAGTTTTTTCAACAGATCCTCATTGGCGAGCGAACGCGTCAGGGCGATCTCGCGGAGTTTGGCCAGGAGGTTTTCGTCGGCGAGCGAGCGCGTCGTGAGGAGACGTTTTTCCAACCCGTCAATCACCGGCATGTCCCACAGCGAAATGAGCGTCAGTTCGCCGCCTTTCACGCCCAGCAGCTCCCCGTCTTTGGCCCCGGAGAGATCCGGACGCCCTAAGACGCCTTCCCATGGCACGGTGGCAGCAAAGTCCGCGGTCGTCATTGGATGTGGGGAATGCCGCCCATCCCGAAGCCGGGAGCGAACGTCATCACCGGGTTGACCGCCTCACCGAAGTAGGACCGCGCTTCCTTGTTCAGCAGCCCGACGGCGATTTTCTTGAAATTGAAGTAGCCGCCAATGTCGTCGGCGTCGCTTTTTTGGAGCGCCTTGAGCATCGCCCCGAGAGCGCCCATGTGGGAGATCAGCAAAAAGTCGTTGTCGTCTCTGACCGGAACGAAGCGTTTGCGCGCACGAATCAAAACATTGTGCGTAATGGCCGGGTCCAGAAACGGCACGAAATAGCGGCGGTAACTCGGGTGCGTCTCAATCGGCGCGTAACTGGCGAGATGATACACCGCCGCGCCGTTGGTCGCCTTGATGTCGACCGTGCCGCGCGTCTGCGGTTTGAGGACCGCTTCGACCATGCGAAAGCCCATCGGGGGGATGATGAAAAAGGGCGCGGTGTCGCCGTTGATTTCCACTTCCACGCCGTCAATCCAGTCCTCGCCCATCTGCGTGCGAATCCAGCCGCCATTGCCATCAAAACCACGCAGGAGAATTTTCGGACGCTCTCCGTTCACGCGCTCGTCGACGCGCCCATAAACGCGCAAGGTGTACGCGGTGCCGTCGTCCGGGATACCCTGAAAGGTGCAGCACTCGCCGCGGTCCAAGACCGTATCGAGCCAGCCGCGTTCTTCCTGCGGTCCCGGTCCGTTTTGCACGAACTCGTACCAGGGCGAACTCATGGCGAGCGGTGAACCACCGTCGAGCGCAATGCCGAGAATCCGTTCCAAGTCGCCCGGCAAAGTGATCAGGCCGCCGAACACGGCAAAGCGGTAACGATCGACGACGCCGGGCCAGTCGCCCTCGTGCATCAGTTCCTCGATCGCGCGATTGAGCCGGTCGAGAAAGCGGTCATCGGTCACGCGGAAACCGGTTACGCCAGCGATCCGCGAAAGTTCCGGGCGGGCATCCTTGAGGGTGAGCTGGATCATGGACGCCTCCGTTCGCTGTCCGGTTCCTCGGCCGTCGTCAGGCGCCGGCCTTGGTACTCCATGCGTGACCGAATCCAGCCCACGTCATTTTTGATGATGCTGATGTCGGACTGTGAAGCGGTCATCTTGCGTTCGAGTTCCGAGATGCGCGTGTCGGTGAACTCGAAATGTTTTTCCTGCCGCGCGTACCGGTCCGCCGCCAGGACGAAGTTGTTGAGGATCGCGTCTCCTTGCGTGCGGTCCGAGTCGCGGAGATCGCGCCAGGCGGCATAAATCCCGATGACGCCGATCAGCACGACGAGGAGCGCCCAGACATTGCTGATGACGCGGGAGGTTTTGGATACGTCGAGATTCAGGGGAGGATTCATGCAGTTGCTTTGGTTACGCCGGCCGGCGGAGTCAGCGCCGTGGCGCGGACTTCATGCACCGTCGCCTTTTCAGCCCGGTCCATGGTTGAGGCCAGCGGATCGAAAACCGTCCGGTCCAAGGTGGCCTTGCCGGTCGAGTCGGCGGTTTCATAGGCGACATCGAGCACCGGGACGATTTCGTTCAAGACGGTCTTGAATTTGATCGCCTGCGCTTGCGCGGCCGCGGCGAGTTTGCCCGCTTTCATCTGTTCGTAGATCCACCAGGCGACGACGCCAAGCCCTGCCGCCAGCACGGTCAGGGCGGCCAACTTAAACCACCAGGCCCCGACGATCTGCGCCAAGCCAAAGCAAAGTAGTGCGAGAATCCCGAGCGGATAACCTTTCAAGACCCCGGGCAATCCGCCGAAACCAACGAACAACCCGAACGTGACGAGGCAACCCGCGCCGGCGAGATTGAGGTACAAAACCTGTTTGGCGGAAATCACGCTGTTGGCCCGGGCGCGTTCCGCGGCCAGTTGACGGGTCAACTCTTGGCCGGCGGCAATCCGTTCCGCGGCGACCTTGGCTTCGAGTGCCGTGATGCGTTGGGCATTCTCGTCGGCCTCGGCGCGTGAGGTCGTCCAGCCGGCGCTGGCTGCATCGAGTTTCCCGGCAAGGGCCTGGTTGACGAGGGCGAGGGCGGCGAGGCGCAGCGGCTCGGGATAGGGTCCGGGCGCCAGCGAGCGAATGACCGACACCGGGCCAAGCACGGCCGCCTGAGTGAAGGGTTCCGCAATATGACCGGCGGCCAGCTCTGCGGCTTCCGCGTTGGCGCCGATGGTCTGCAAGCGGGTTTGGGTGGCGCTCGCGAGCAACGGCGCACTGGCGACGTTGGCCGGCGGAGGCGGGGCGCTGGCCTGTTGGCAACCGGTCGCCAGGACGCACAGAAGAAGGAAGCGGGTCGTCATGCGGTGAAAACCGACAGATCCATCAGGCGATCGAGCACGCGGAGGTTAATGCGCCGTTCGCCCTTGAGCGCCGCGACGGAGAGCGTTTGCGGGCTGAACTCGACTTCGCGTTCGAGTAAACCGGTGAGCGCGGTCAGCAACACGAGATAAGCCGGATTCGGTCGGATTACACCGTCTTGCGTGATCGAAGCGGCGACCGCGTAATTGCCTTCCGGTGACTTGACGCCGTGCTGTTTGATGAGTCCTTCGCGGGCGGCGTCATAATCTTTGGACGCGTCGCGCGCCAGCCGGTAGTTGGCGAGCAAATCGTACCGCGTATCCGCATCGACTTCGAGCGGGCTGGCGGCGTCCAACTCGATGATAACGGCCAGGGCATCACGGATGGCGACGACTTCGGCAAGTTTGCGGTTGGGAATCGTCTTCATGGTGCGGTATCGGCGGAGTCAATCAGCGCGGCGAGCGCGAGGAGTTGGGTTTTGACGCCGGCCGGAATTTGCGCGGCGGTGAACGTCGTCGGGCCGATATAGAAGGGGGTCGTGACATCGACGCCGGCCTGCTGGGCGACGGAGTAGCGGTGCGCGGCCACGGCAAGAATGGCCCCCGCCGTGTCATAGGTGATATTGATCGCGAGCGAGCACCGGATGCGGGTGACGAGGATGGGGGTGGCGTCGATGATTTTGGCCATGGAGGTATTCGGGTTTTAGGTACTGCAAATTCCGCAGGCGATCAGGGCCGCGTTCATCCCCGCGAGCGTACCGCCCGAGGCGTATTTGCCCTGTGCGGACTGACCGTTGCAGCCGAAGGCGCCGGAGGCGCTGAGCACCCCCATGATGGCGAGGCCGGTAGAGGAAATGGTCGCAATAGGGTTCGTGCCTCCGAGAACGAGATTGCCCACTGCCGCGGATATTCCAAAATCGGCCACGCTTCCGCCGCCAAAAATTTGGTCACACGTTCCGATAAACCCTCGCGTTCCCGCGCTAGTCGTAAAACGAGCATACACGCCGGTGACATTGCTGGATGAAATTCCGAGCGATTGACCACCGGCAACCGTCGTGCTGATCGCCCCCGTGACCGCAAGGCCGGTGGCATTGCTAAACTTAGCAATACGATTTACGCCCCCGGCAGCATTGGACACATCAACGGATAGGTACCCGTCTAAATCACCAGAGGAAGAGTTTGATTTCCTCCCAGTGACATAGGCGAAGGCAATACGATCAGAGGTGCCATCATACGCACCACCAAGCCCCAACCCACCGCCCACGTCCGCAGCTTGGGCATCAGAGGTGGCAATCAGGACATTCGAGGAGGTCAGATTAAATGCGCGGTTAGCATAGTAGAACGATCCATCTGCTCGACTCAACACCGTTGCGCCCCCCGCAGAGAATTTTCCCGTCGCACTCAGCGCCGTGAACGCGCCCGCCGCCGGGGTGGTCTGGCCGATGGGCGTTCCGTTAATGCTGCCGCCCGTGATCGCGACAGCAGAAGCCGCCTGGGATGAAAGGGTCCCAAGGGTGGGCTTGCCCGAAAGTGAAGCGTAGGCCCCATCAAACAAAGTCGGTTTGCCGCTGAGCGAACTATACACGCCGTCAAAACTCGACGTGCCCGCGCCAATGGCGACCCGCGCCGCCGCTTGGTCAGCGGCCACGATCAACGCGCCACCGACGACGGAAGCATTGAGCGCCGCCGCGGTGCCCAGGGTTGGGCGACCCGTCAGCGACCCATACGCCCCGTCAAACAACGCGGGCTTGTTGGCGATGACGCTCCACTCCGGCGTAATATCCGCCAACTGGATATAGCTCGCCTCCAGCACCTTTGAGCCGGTCCCGGTATAGACCCAGCGCCAGCCGTCCGTCGCGGTGACGACGGTGCCCTGGCCGATCTGCGCCTGCTGGGGCGCAGTCAAATTGGCGATTAACCCGGGGCTGGCAATCTGTACCTGGGACGGCAGCACGGGAATGCGGGCAATATCAATCGTGCCACTGATGAGCGCCGCGGCATCGTGCGTGTGTACCAGGTCCGCCTTGCCGGCGAGGGCGGAGACCAGGCCGATAATATCCGGGATGTCATGCAACAACAGGGAGGAGGCCAGCGCCGCGGCGGCCGCATCCTGCGCCAGTTGCCGGGCCAGATCGGCGAGCGCGGCGGAATTCCCCGCGGCGGTCGCATTGGCGGCGGTGGTGGCAATGGCATCGCCGATTTCAGCTAGAATCGCCTCTGCCTGTGCCACGGCGGCGAGCGCCTGGGTAACGGCCGCGGTAGCCTGGGCAATGATCGCGGCGGCGGCATCGACAGTGGCGGCGGCGGCGATCGCTTGCAGGGCCGAGGCGGCGGCGGCGACCGCGCTTTGCGCCGCGGCGACCGCACTGGCGGCGGCGGCATATTCATCCATCACGCGGCGCGGATTGCTGTATTCCTGCAATTCTTCGCGGGAGCCTTCGTTGAGCCCTTCGCCGATGGGCGGCACGGCAATCTGGCTGAATTGAGTCATGGTTAAAGGAACTGATGAAGGGGTCGGGTGCTGCACGGCCCGGCCCCTCCATGGCGGTCCCGTTCGTAAAGTTTAGTCCTTTACGAGCGTGAGGATTGAGTAACCGAGTTCCGGGTACTGGGGCTTGGCCGCCTGTTGGATGTCGACCCGGTAATAGCCGTGATTCCCCAGGGGATTGTTGGCCATGTCGGGATTGTTGATCCACTGCACCGAGCCGGTGTAATTGGCCGGCGTGAAACGCTGTTTGCCAAACGAGGTCGGTCCCACGGGCCGCACGTCCACCTCATAGATATTGGAGCACAGCACTTCGACGACTTCGTACACCGCGAGGCCACCCTTGGCCACGGAACGATAGTCGGGATTGGCGACGGACTCCTGGCCACTGGTGGTGGCCTGGTTTTTCGTCGGGTAAATCTTCGTCGTCGCGTCGGCCGCGATCCGCATTGGGAGTTCGTCGACATTCGGCGCAAAGCCGTTGACCGACGTATTGATGCCGCGCGCGGTGAAGTTTTCTTTGGAATTGCCGCTCCAGTTGACCGTCTCACGAACCTTGTCGTTCGTCTGAAACAGCTTTCGTTTATAGGCGGGTCCAGTGATGAGCGAGAAAACCGGCTGACCCATCGCCTGACCCGGGGCGTATTCGCCACCGCCGCGACTGATGAGCGTATCATAGATCGCATCGAGATGTTCCCACTCCAGTTCGTGGGTGGGCAGGGCAAGCGTGGAGAAATCGCCCAGCGTATCGCTCTTTTCCGCCAGCGAGGTCGCGCCGGTCGTGGTCGCCTTGTGGTCGATCATCGAAATGTTCTTCGTGCGGGACCAGTCGGACAGGAACACCTGGACGTATTCGGCCAGGCCCTTCTCCATGTTTTTGACCTGCGTGAGCACGTCTTGCATATATTGCAGATCGCTCAGGCAGAACACCGGCGTTTGAAACGCGTACTGTTCCAGTTGGAAGGAACGGGTTTTGTGGCCGTGCCCCACGGTGACGGCGGGGACATCGCAACCCTTGTCCCCGGTGCCATCCCCAATCCCGGGGGAAAGGGCGGTGGTGGGATAGCCGGTGGGCAGTTCGTGCGTGGCGGTAATGATCGTTGGGATACGACCCTCGCTCATGTCAAATTCGGCGCGGGGGAAAAGCGAAGCGAAGGGATTCGAGCGCCAGAAGCGGGCGTACATATTCTTGTGGAAAATGGACGGCCGTTGCGCGAAATAGTTATTGATAGCGGTAAGATCGGGAGCGGACATGGTAAGCCCTAGAGGTTTTGAATCGGTGAGCGGACGAGGCGGAATGCCTCATTCACGCGGATGCCAACCGCGCCCCTGGGCTGTCGCTGCACCGGAAAACCACCCCGGTCGATAGGTCTAAGCTACGGTCGTGCGCTCCGAATGTCGGGAATGCAAGCGCCGCCAAATCAGTCGGCGCACCCGCCAAGTGGATGCAGGGGCGGGACTCGAACCCGCAACCTCCGCAGTATGAGCGCGGCGATCTACCATTGATCTACCCTACAAAAAATCTATCGGCTGAACAGTTTTCGCGCCGCCTGTTCGTGCGTCTCCTCGGCCTCGTCGCCCGCCGGGTCGCCGCTCGGTGTTCCTGTTCCAGCCTGCCGCGAACCTTTTAAGGCGGTGATTTCCGCGGTCAATTCCGCAATCAGGTCACGGCTTTTCTGATACTCCGCAGCCATTTTGGGGATGACGTGGCCGCGCAGAAAACGAAAGGTGGCGGCCTCCGATGCGACCAACGCCGTGCCGGCCTCGTCCATCCGGCCGAACGCGAGTTTTTCCGCGGTCCCCCGGATTTCCGTCAGGCCCTTGTTGTAGGCTTCCAGCGCCGTTTTTTCCTCCGGCGACGCATCCGGTGCAATCGGAAAGGGCTTGAGCTTTTCGGCGCTGAAATCGAGCGCCTTCCAGGTCGCTTCGAAGGTGGTGCGCTGCCGTTCCACGGACTGCGCCGCGAGGTTTTGCGCGAGCTTGCCGGCGTTGGCTAGCTGCGCTTTAGCCTGGGTGTCGAGCGCCTGCACCTGGCGCATGTCGGCGATGAACGCCTGTTGCTCGTACACGGGAAGCTGTTCGGCGATCGCACTGACTGCCTTGGCGAAGTCCGGTCGGGATTTGGCGATCAGGGAATTTACATCCACGTCTTTGATCTCGTTCGCAGCCAGCACCTCGGAGACGTTGGCGAGCAACTGATTTCTCGGCTCGACGAATTGCTTTTGAAACTGCGGATGATTTTGCAGATCGAGAATCGCGAGCCGGTCGCCAAAGGTCTTGTTTTCCGCGCGCAGACGATCCGCTTCCGGTGAGGTATCGGGCAAGGCCGCGCCGCGGGTACGGAGTTCGACCAACTCGGCGGCGAGGCGTGATTTTTCCGCCCGCTCGGCTTTGGTAATAGCTTTGAGTTGTTCGAATTGCGTGTGCGTCGTCGGCGCCGATTTTTCGGTCAACGTAATCTTGTCTTCCGGGGCTTCCTCGGGAGCCGCCGGCGGAGTTGCGGCGGGGAGCGTCGGGGCTGTCTTGGGCTCGTCGACGACATCTAAGATATTAGCGGGGGTCGCGGGCGGGGCTTTGATGGGCGATTCCTTGGCCGGCGCGGGCGGGGCGGCCGGTTCCTTGCCCGCTGGAGGCTCGATCGGGGGTGGTGAATGCCCGAACAGCTCTTTCGCGTCGGCTTCGTGCGTTTCCAGCGCAACGGCCGCTTCGCCACCTTCGGCGCCATCCTCGGGCGCGCGCACAATCACGGGAGGAAGAAAGGGAAAGTTCATACGTCAGGATAGGTTTCGAGCGTCGGGCTCAATTTGGGTTTCGGATCTTCCACTTGGGCGAACAGGGCCGCCGAAAACATCTCCCAGCCGCGGATCTCATGCAGCCGGTTGTTCGCCATCAGCATCGCGGTGGGCGCATCCTTCATTTCGGCGATCGTCGTCCCGGCGCCGCTGAAAAAGACGCTGGGTTTGAACTGGCTGCTGAAGCCGAACGCCTTTTGAAACACGTCGCTATTGAGCAGCGCGGCGAGCTTCGTCCGTTCCTCGAACGTCAGAGCCGACGGCAGCGCCACCGGCGGGCGCTTAACTTTCAGGATGGGTTTGGTCACAGCGAGTATCAGCCGACCGATCCCCGACCCACCAGCAGCGCCACGCAAACGAGGATGAGCGCGAGGGGGAGGAGCGGCCAGGCCGGTTTGATGAGCGCGAGGATCGCGAAGATCAGCGCGATCCCGATGAGGAGATTGAAGGCGGTAAGTTGCATGGCAATTTGGGGGTTAGGATTGCGGGGCTGACATCATGGGCGGGGTGCCCATCGTGCCGGGTCCGGGCGGGGCGCTGTTTGGCGGTCCGCCGGCCTGGGCCTGACGTTGTTTCATCAGATTGGTGAAAATTCCGCGGGCGATACTCGTCACCTGGGAGAAAGCCGGGTACAGCGTCTTGTACGCCTCCGCCAGCGTTTCGTCGCTCTGCATGAATTCGAAATGTTTCGCCAGATGCGGAATGGCCGTCTGCAAGGCGACCAACGCTTCGGGTGCCAATTTCTGCTGCTGGGTATAGACCTGGATCATCTGCGCGAGCGGCTTCAAATGCTCCTCGGCGTGCTCGGGATGCGAGTCGGCCGGATCGACCGGCAGCGGCAAGCCCTGCCCGAAGACGGAATTCTCCATCATGGCGAGCCGGCGTTCGCCTGGCGCACTGTCCTGCCCGGCCGGCAGCATGAATTGCCCGATCGCCTGGGTGCCGAGGCGGTTCGAAAGGTACGCTTCGATGATCGCCCGGCCATTCATGCCCGGCAGCCGCATCATGCCGAGGAGTTCCTTGAAAATCATATCGCGGAGCGCCGCGCCGGCCGTGCCGGGGTTCGCGCCCGTTGTCACCTTCACGTCGGCGAGATCAATCTGTTTCCACGGCACGCCGCGGGCCGTCAGCCGCTTTTTGAATTTAACCGCGTCCGGGTCGCGCGAACCCGCCTTCATCAGCCGGCGGAAGGTTTCCGCAAATACGTTCTCTCCGACTTGCGAGAGATAGATGCTTGCGGTCGCACTGCCGATTTCTTCGGAGAGATTGGCGAGGATGACCGCCTGCCGCGCCGTACCCGTCTCGGCAATATCCTTGGACGAATCGCGGTAGATGAAATTATTTTCCGCGACGTTCCCGGAGAGCACTTGCAGCACGCTCTGGGTATTGCCGAGCTGTGGGTAGATCGGGATTTGTTTCAGCCCACGCGGGAAGATATTGACCGCGCTATAATGTTCGACCGGCGGCGACTGCGCCGGTCCCTCGTCCTCGCGAATGAAGTTAAACCCCATCCCGATCGACGCCGAATCCATCATGCGGCTTTTCATCCGGTTTTGCAGCATCGAGAAATAATAATTCTTGATCCCAAAGCCCTTGATCGAATGCACGAGGCCCGCGGTCCCGACATCATAGAACAGTCCGCCGATGACGTGTTTGAATTCCTCCGCGTAGTCCCCGGACTCGAAGAGAAAATCCGGCACCGCCGCATTTTTCGCGAACACGTACAGGGCGATTTTCCCGTCAAAGCCCTTCACGAAGAGGCGGACGATTTCGAGGGGCGAATGCGTCTCGGACAGCCCCATGTCGTTACTGACAATTTCATCCTGCGTGCGGGTCCAGCTCGCCGCATCGGTCTGCGAGCCGTCGCCGGCCATGCAGTAGGCAATCGCCTGTTTCAGCGCCTTCACGTTCCAGCCGACATACGACGTGCGCTTGGTGGCGCCGGGCGTGTGGATCTTCAGCCACATTTCCGCGATGCTCATTTCGCCCTCGACCGCGGCAATTTCCCAATCGGCGATATTGGCCTTGGCCCGTTTCGGGACGAGGACGTATTCCGTGCGGGCGTGCTTGAAGCGCGCACTGTCCCCGTCGGCCCACATGACGTAACCAGGCCCGAACTTCACAAAGTCATTCGTGAAGAGCATGAATTGAAAAAAGTAGTCCGCGCCCCAGTCGTTGAGGAATTTGTCGAAGCACTCCGCGAATGCCTTCTCCCATTTCGGTCCGGCCGGGCTGCCAGTTTCGATCGCCACCGCGATCTTGTTCGGCGCATCATGCACCATTTTCCAGTACGGCAGAAACGTCCGGTTGAAGGAGGATTCCGCGTCGCGGAAATTGATGTTCGTCTGCCACGACTCGCCGTTTTTTTCCATGACGGCCGGATCTTTTGGCCGCCCGCCGTCGATCTGGTTGCGGGTCTGCGCATAGGTCGCCGCCCGCTTGCGGTTGCTGTCCAGATACGTCGAATAAATCTGGCGGGCGCTGGCGGCATCTTTCACCCGCGGTTGTTGCAAGTCGTCAGGTTTCGGCGTCATGGCGGGGCGGGGGTTGCCAGCAATAGGCTGGATACGTCAGATCGTGGTTACTCGCGCGCAGCACGTTTTCCGGCATCAAAACTTTCGCGGTCAGGGCACAGCCGCAGATCCCGCAGGCCAGCAAGCCTGGCTCCTGCCGCGTCCGCGGGACGAGTTTGCCGATCATCGCATAGAGCGAGGTGCAGACCCCGCAACCTTCCGCGACGCGGTTATACGGACAGCCGCGGCAGATTTTCGCCCGCGCTTCCGCCACCGGTTTCGCGACGGTTTCGCCCCCGCTCCGCAGAAATTCCAGCAAGGCCGCCGTCCCGGCCAGCACGCGCTTGCTCGTGAGCGACGACGGCAGATCCACAATCGGGACGTAATGTTCGCCCGGTTCCGCCGTGCAGAACCGCGCTTCCAGCCGCGAACAAAGCTGCCGCTCAACATCGAGCGCGATCAAATTGCTTTCCTTCGGCTCGGTCCCGGTGAAGGCCCGGTGTTGCGCGACGCGTTCGACCAGTTCGACAAACGACAGCGATTCGATCCGGCACCCGGTTTCCGGCTGCACGTACCGCCAGCCTCCCGGCGGCGCTGTCCGCGTGTCCTTCAGTCGCGCCATGAGGTCACAACCACGCCGGCCCCTTCGTGCCCCGCGGAATGCGCAGCACCCACCGCACGAAACCCTTCAGCGGATTATAAAAATGGAGCGCAATCACCCAGCGCCAGTTCACGACCGACGGCCCGGAAATCTTCGGCCGGTGCCAGCGGCCCCACACCACCCTGACCGGTTGGCCGTCCGGGCGGCGAAAGGTCCCGGACACAAACGAGGGTCGCGACGATTGATCCGACCAGTCATCGACCAGCACATCCGTTTTCGACGACGCCACGGGAATCAGGATCACGCTGCCGTCGATCTCCGTGCGAAAGCGTGAGCCGCCCTTGACGACCAGCCCCGCCTGGCCGCCGCCCCACAGCGCCAGCGTGCCGAACACCGCCACGCTCGAACCGTTGTTCACGTCGCAGGCATTTTCCGTCCCGCCCGGCACCCGGCACTCCCCCCGAATAATAACGCCTTCCGCGCAGGAAAATTTCAACCCGTCCGCCGCGGTCCCGAGCGGGCGCGGCACGATCAGATTGGTCAGCACGAGCCCGCGGCCGGTGTACGCGGCGGTGATGGGATCAAACGTGACGGAGGAGGACGGCATGACAGCGAAAGCCTAAAAGTAGGAGAACTCAGCTTCCTCCCCGTACCGCGCGCAAGCGTCCACGGATGCAATCTTCGCCGCCGCCCAGATCCCCCCGGCCCGCGGCACGTCCGTCGTTTTCCCCGGCATGTGCCCCTTCCGCGCCATCAGTTCCCCCGCCAGAATATACGCGTCCCCATAATCCGGCGACCGCCCCAGCCGCTTTTTAATCTCCGCCTTCGATTCGACCCGCTGTTTCTGGTCGACGACCGTATACCGCCGCGCCGCCAGGTCCTCGATCGTTTCCTTTGCCAGCCGCCCGAGGCCGCCCGCCCGGCCCGACGCCGCCCAGGCCGCCGCCCGGAAATGCAGTTCGTCGACGAAGTAGCGGAAGCGTTCGTCGCACTTCGCCGCCTCCCCGTAAATCAGCGGCCGGTCAGTCGGCTTGCCCCCAAACTCCACCCCCTGCACCGCCCGCCCCCAATTCTTCGACAGGTGCGACCAGACCGACCGCCCGTTGCCCGTCATGTCCTGAATATAGTTTTCCGCCTTGATCCCGCGCGCCTCGCACGCCGCCTGCACAAACTCCGCGATCTGTTCGTCCTTCGTCTGATCGGTCCCCGACACCTTCACCGGGACCACCACCGTCGCCGTCATCGTAAACGACACCAGCCCGTCGCGCACCGTCCCGTACACCCCGAAGTGCAGCACGCAGTTGTCATGCTCATAGGCCGGGTCGAGGACCGCGAACCCCACCGGGGGAAAATCGAACGTCACGTCCGCCTGCATCCGCTCCAGCAGCAGCGAGGGAAAGACCCGCGACACGATCCCGTCCGGCGGGAAGAACCCGCGAATATACATCCACCACTCCAGCGACTCCTCGGTGTGCTGCAACCGCACCTCCTCGATATACTCCTGCGTCAGCATGAACGGGAGTTTCTTCGCCTCATAGTCCGCCCGCGTGATCGCCCCCCGCCCCAGCCGGATATACAGTTTCGCGTTGAAGCATTGCAGCCCGTCGAAGTGCAGCACGATCCGCCCCGCCTTCGTCCGCCACCACAGATCCGAGTCATGCACCGTCCCCCAGCCGCCGGCCGGCTCGCAGCACTCCCGCCCGAACACCGTCTCCTTGTCCACCGGGTTCGCCAGCCGGATGCTCTTGAAGTCCGGCGCCGTTCCCGCGTTCACCTCCGCCTGAAAAATCACGTCCGGCAATTCCTGCGCCTCGTCCAATCCCAGCCGCCGCCGCGCCGCATGCTTGCCCTGAATCCGCCCGGCCGCGTCCCGCTGTTTCGAGGTCGCAAATCCCTCGATCATGTATTTCTCCTCCGCCCGGTGCCCCGGGGCCACCAGCCGCAGTTTCATCTCGTTCGACGTGCTCGAAATCTTGAACGGGTTGCCAAACGTCGCGCTCTCCACCGCCGCCATCAAATCCGACCACATCCGCCCCTTCAGCCCGTCGAACGTCACCGTCGTCAGCGAGGTCCACGTCGCCAGCGGCGCCGCGCAATAGTCCAGGTACAGCAGATGCGCCACCCCATACGTCTTCGTCGCCCGCGCATGTCCGATCACTGTAATGATTTTCTCATTACAAAACGCCGTCATCAGCATCTCCATCCACTCGTGCCAGATGAATTTCGGCCACGCCAGCTTGAACGCCCGCCGGAAATGCGCCTCCGGCCCCAGCCCCCCCTCGTCCACCGTCAGCCCCGTCTGGTAGGCCCACAGCTCGATCGCCAGCTCCCGCGTCTCCCCCGGCCATTTCCGCCCGTACCGCGTAAACGGATTCATCCGGCCACCCGCGTCCCGTGAAACCCGCAGTGTCCGCACACCACCTGCTTGTGCGGCGGATCAGAGAGCAGCACCGCCGCCGTCTCGTCGCTCAGCTCCTGCCCGCACACCGGACAGGCCAGCCCGTTCGGCCGCGGATACTTCGTCACCCACCGGTACGCCGCCGCATGCGCCGCATTGTGCTCCGCCAGCGGGATCAAGGTCCGCACCATCATAAAGCCCCTCCCGGATTCTCCCGGTCAAACCGCGCCAGCGCCGCCCGCCACGCCTCCTGCCGCTCCACCGTCACCAACACCTCCACCGCATCCGTCCGGTATGTCGTCAACACATCCCGCAACGCCCGCGCCAGCTCCCGGCAGGTCGCCGGCTGCCGCCCCCATTCCACCCCCTGCCGGAACCCCAGCACAAACGCCCGCTCCTCCCGCGGCACGTCAAACCGCATCAGCCCCACCAGATGCGCACACTGCAAGCCGTCCACCACCGCCGCCACCCGCAGATCCACCGGCTTCATGGCGACCCCTTCCGCGCCTGGTCCACCGCCACCCGCAGCGCGATCTGCCGCCACCCGGCCGGGATTCCGCCCAGCCACGTTAACAGCGCCGCCAACGCCGGCCACCGCGACGGATCGGCGTCGACATACTCCCCCGCCGACACCAGCTCATCGCCGGCGCCGTCCGGTGTATCCAGTAGCATATTACTGGAAGGGCGGTCGTCCGTATTCAGCGGAGTATTACCGGGCGAACGGCGTGGAAAGGGTGACATAGATTTTGACGGGTGCCTGACTTCCGGGGGGTGGGAGTGGCCGGCGGGGGGTGTATGTATTCTTTGGATGCATACTCGACGCAGCCCAGCGCATCGACGCACGCAGCCAGCGCGATGCTCCTGACTCGATGCGAATGGCTGATGGGTTGGCGATCATCGGGGATAGTCAGTGGATTTTGGCAGGGGATTGGGGGGCGCACGAACTTACTGTTCGAGTCCCTTCCCATCCCTTACGCTCGCAGATGCAGCGACTTGCGGAGCAACTGACAACTCGGCTGACAATCCATCATCAAAATCCAGCTCGATCACGGGCACGACGACCCGCGGCGCTGGCGCTTCGAGCGGTCGTGCAAAAATCGCTGTTAGGGAGATATTTACCGCATCGGTTTGCAGGTCTAGACCCAGGGCTTGTCTTTTCAGATCCACGGCAATCTTCGTTCCCCGCATCGCGTCGGCGAAATCCTTCGGAACGGAGGTTTTCGTGGCCATGTTGAACCCTTTTTCGGCGAGTTCACCTGACCTAAGATCCACATTTGCAACGAATTCCTTAGCTGAATCGAGCCCGGCTTCTACACCGTCCCGCTCGGCCTGATCCTCCATCTCGCGGCGCTTGGCCGGCCAGCCGTGGCGGTTGGAAAGTTGAGTGATTTGGAGCGGTGTTTTTTTGAGGGCCTTTGCTATCTCAGTGGGCATGAACCCCCTTACCAAGTAGAGCGTGCGAGCGCGCAGCGTTTCGGCGCGGGAAAAGGCGCGACCTGAATTGATGTGCCGGGTTTTATTCACTTCGGCGGACGGCAAAGGATGCCAGACCCAATCGCAAGCGTCACAGAATCAGTCCCCGGTTTGACCCGTTTTTCGGGTGGTCTCTGTTGCAGATGGCTTGCGGCTGTTGAACCAGGTTGTTAAGTGGTCTAAAACGGCTGAAACCTCTGCATGCCGAAGAAAATGGACCACGCGGACCAGATGGACCACATCCCCCTTTAGGGGGATTGGTCTGGTCAAGTGGTCCATTTTTCGGCTGGTTGTGATTTTGGACCGTGGTCCATGATTTGGTCCACTTTGGTCCAAGTGGTCCGGGGAGAAACTGGAAAAAACTTACGTAAAGTTCTAAGCGCTAATCGTGACTTACAGAATTTAGGAAACTGATTTTAGGTGATCCTCCGATATGTCTTGAGTTCCAAGCCGTTTGGTTCGATATAAAGCGCACGGGGCGAAGGCGACCCGGCAAAGAAACTCAATCAACAGACGAAACTGGAGAAACGATAATGAAAATCACGATCAACCATAACGGATTCCACGGCTACACCTCCCGCACGCTGCTTCTTAAGGGAGCAGCCGGAGAACGGGTCGAACTGACTTGCTCGCAGGTGAAAAAACTGGAGCGAGCGGCCTGCGGAATCTCGGCCTGCAAATGCGGAGAGACATTATTTGCGGCCTGCGAAATCCCCGAGCCGTGGCTCGAAGCTGCCGCGGTTTTTTTGGTAATCCCCACGACGGGCAACGAAATCAACGTGCGCGGGAATTACCCGCAAAACTGAACCCTCAACCCATCCACAAAATGAATACAAAGATAATTCCGGCCGCAAACGCGTGGGCCTATGACGAAATGAAAGCCGACCTGCGGGCCGGCCTGAACCAGTGGCGGGAAGTCACGGCCGAATTTGCCGAGCAAGCCCTGAACGTGCTGCCCCCGATTTACGGCGTGCGCGGTGGTTTTCTCGTGTCGGAACCGTTCACGCACACGGACCGCGGGGCAATTTACGCGGGCTTCATCGCTTTGGACGGGCGGCACTTTGCGCGCTACTCGTCGGCCCGGGACTTTGCGGGGAAATGCGACGAATTGCGCACGGCGCTGGCGGCGCCGGCCGGGGAGGCGAAATGATCGCGCCCCTCGGATTCTCTCCCACGCCGGCCGCGGCGCTGATCGCGCTGCGTGGTTTCATCGGTCCCGGGCAGCTCGCGGCCGTGCGGCAACTGCTGCGCGGCGAGGAAGGGGCGTGGTATCAGTCGAAGATTTGCGCGCTGGCGGCGACGGTGCTCGTGATGCCCGAGACCTACGGGCAGGACGGGAAGGGATCGGCCGCGGTGGTGTTCCTGCACTACTTCACGGGCGGGTGTGATTTTTATCTGACCGAGAAGGACCGCGGCGACCCGGACGACGCCCCCGAGGATTTTCAGTCGCAGGCGTTCGGGCTGGCAAATCTCGGGCAGGGCGGGGAGCTGGGCTACATCAGTTTGCCGGAGATCCTGAGCTGTGGCGCGGAGTTGGATTTCCACTGGGAGCCGAAAACGCTGGAGGAAATTGGAGCCTGATTTTCGCCCCGTGCTGCCGGTTCGACCGGCGGCACCAAGCGGCAATGAAGCTGCAAACCGAATCACCATGAAAAGCATCATCTATACTAAAATTATCGACGAAGCCGGCCGGACGTGCTGGCAGTGGGAAGTCTTCACGGTGCTGGGCGCGGGCGCTTGGGCCGTGGACCAAGACACGCTGCTATTGGGCGGCGGCTATGCCCGGACGGCCAAGGACGCGCAACACGACGCGGAAATCTTCGCGGACGCACCATGATCGCCGCGCATTATATTTCCGACCCGCGGACGATCGCCGGCGCGGTCTGGCGGCTGGTGGTGGTGGACTCGCGTTGCATGCCCGGTTCCCGGACCGTGGAGGCGCAATTCTGCCGGGCGGGGCTCTGGCGTCCGGGCACGACGGTGGCGGGCTCCTGCGACGACACGGCGGGGGCCTACGGGCTGCCGGCCGCGGTGGCCACGGCGTTCCGGCGGTCGATGCCGGAGATCGAGCGGCTTTTGCAGCGCGTGCCGGAGATTCAGGGGGAACTCGGCTCAATCCACGCGGATCTCGCGCGGGATGAGCTGGCGCGGCGGGAAGTGGCTTGCGCCCGGCGTGCGGCGGAGTACGAAAAGCAGGACGCGTTAAGGGTGGCCGAATTTGAAAAGCGCGCCCGCGGCGACGATTTGCCGATGTTTGCGAGCGCCTGAATTTTTTCTGCACAAAAAATGAAAACCATGAAATTCAAATCGACTGGCTCGGGGCGCGTCTCCGGGCAGCACCCCAACGCCCCGCTCGGAGCAATCCGCGACGGACTTTACACTTATGAAGTCACCGGCATCCCGGAAGCGACCAGCACCGCGGAAGTGCAGCGGCTCCTCGACGGGACGACGACGTTTTTAGCGGAAAGCGCCGGCCGCTTCTCTTTCAGCTTCGCCGAACTTGGAGTCGGCCACATCCTGCAAGCCGCCCGGCCGTAAACCAATCTGGTTCGCCCGCGCCGCTGTGAACCAATCATGAGCGCAGCCGACACAGCTAAGCCATATTATGTCCAGGGGTGGGCCGATGCCCGTGGGTCTGGCATACGACGCGGCCCGGTTCACCTGTTCCCGGTGGTCGGGCAGAACGTTTCGTCACTTTGCGGAAGCCGCGTAAAGTTTTGGAATTTCGAGGGAGAAACCGACGAGGATTTTTGCCCTCACTGCCTGCGGATCGCACGAAAAATGAACGCGGCCACCGCCGCAATAGACGCAGTTCCTTTAACCTCGCCTCGCTGAACAAATCAGAGGTGTTGAGACTGGAGCCGGTCCGTTCGCGGGCCGGTTTTTTTATGCCCAAAACGAAAAGGCCGACCCGGTGAAGGATCGGCCTTTTCGTCGTCTTTTTTCAACACGAGCTTTCGCCCGTGAATAGAAACGAACACCGATCCGCGTCCGGTCCGGCGAAAGCAGAAAAAATTCGGTAGTGTCCTAGTTTGAATCCGGGCACAAAAAAGCCCGGTTTTATCGGGGCCAATGATTCATTGGAATCGAACTTGAGAAGCGGGCACCCCAGCTTCCGACCCTTCGATGCTAAGGAAGAGAACGCCGTCCTGCGTCCCTTTTTCTCCGGTCACAACTACCGGTTGATCGTTGTTTTTATTATTCCAGATCGCCTTTGCTGGATACGAGCGAGCCTGTGGCGCTTTCACTATACCGGGCTTCAGCGCGGCAAGAAGTGTGGTGTAAAAGCTGAAATCGGCATCCGACACGGATGACGGAAGGCGGTAATAAGCGACAATGCCGCTCGGAAGCGGGACAGGAAAATCAATCAATCCAGTCATCGGAGCGGGCGGAGATGGCCGCGGCGTGTCGGAGTTCATAAAAGGTGAGCCGCCACTGACGCAGGTTGCTCAGTCGCGTGTGTGGGTTACAGTCCCACTTGCGGCGGGACTTCGGGAATGACGACCGGATCGGGAATGGCGTCATCCACCGTTTGGGCCGCGACCTTCACCGCCTCCACGGCGTCCGTGAGTTCTTCGGTTGATTCGCCACCGGCCTCGATCGCCGCTTCCAATTCGGCGATTTTGGCGTTGAGGGTGTCGACCGACGTTTGCACGCCTTTGATTTCGGTATTCGATTTTTCGAGCTGCGCTGTGATGCCGCGGAGAATGCCCGCGAGTTCTGCCTGGGTTGCCATGATTTTGTTTCCTAGTTTTTCCAAGTCGTGGGGGGTAAGAGGGAGGAAGCGCGACCTGATTCGCCGCCAGCCATATCCGAGTGTTTGATACATTGGGATCATTTTTCGCTGGAAACGGGGGCGGCCGGTTCCGGGCCGGTGATGGACAGATCGACCGCGGCCTGGCTCCGCTCGGTTTTGCCGAGGAGCACATGCGCGAGCCAGACGCCCAGGTGATCGAACTGGAGCAGGCCGGGCGCGTCGCCGGTCATCAGGCTGGCCGCACGCACCATGATTTCCGGTTCCTGCGCGGTCAGGACGAACTTTTGATGGGTGCGCGCGGCATCGTCGGCACACCGCGACGGGTGCCTGATCGCGAGATGCACGCGGCAGGAGATCGGGCGGACGGCATAGGCGCGGCATTCCGTGCCGTGCAGAAACGGACACCAGATTTTTTGCGCGCGATAGCGGGCCAGCTCCGTGCCATCCTGTTCCCAGCTCACGGGCGCCTCGTCCAGTTGGGCGCCCCAAAACATTTCCCACCATGCCGCGGTCCGGGCCGTGACTTCAGCGCGGGCGGCCGGATCGGTCAGGGTATCGACCAGGCCGACGGCTTCACTCCGCTCTGCCATGACCGGCTCCTTGCAGCAGTGGAAACAGCCGCGGTGACAGGTCGGCGGGTTGCCCAGGCGCGTCGTGGTGCGGACGACGGCGACCATGTAGCGGTCAACGTAAGCGTGCGCCGCGGCCACGGGGCTCATAACCACACCTCGACAATGTTCGGGTCGTCATGCGGATCGCGGCACAGGCGGGACAGGCCCGGCGGCAAGCGGTCGCGCACCGCATGCAGCGATCCCGCGATCCAGTGCTCCGGCGTCGGCCGATCCCCTTCAAATTTCCGCACGATGTAATGCAGCGGAAAATCCGCCGGGGCGGCATAAACGACATAAAGCGTGAGCGGTGGGGGCATGGCGCGCGTCAGGTTTGGATTTTGAAAGTGACCGCGAAGCAAGCGTCGCAAAATCAGTCGGCCTCGACGGGGAGTTTCCGCCGCTGCGCGGCCCAGGCGGCATCGGTCGGCGCCGCCAAAAAACCGAGCGCGAAAAACAGGTTCAGTTGCACGTCGCGCGCCCCGCGGCACAGCACCGACGGCTTGCCGGTGCGGTGGTGAAACGCGTTATTCGATCCGCTGGAATGGCAGATCCGCGAGGCTTCCGTGACCGCTGATTCGGCGAGAGTGCCCGCCAAGTACGTGTTCGGACTGCCGGGCCGAAACGGACAGGTGGCGCACATCACGCGCCGGACTGGCAGAGACTTGGTTTTCGACAGGTTCACAGCGCATGCGTCTTCAGATATTTGACCAGATCATGGTCGACGATCGCGCGCGCGGCATAGATCGCCGATGCGGCAAAGGGGCTCGTGCCGTTGCGAAAATCCTGCCGGCTCGCTCCGTTCGCCCGCGTCAACCCCGCTTTCCCGATCCGATAGGTGATCTGCGACGCCGACAGGCCGGTGATCGACTGAATATAGTAGGTCGACATGCCCATTGCCGCCAGCAACGCGCATTCGTGATCCGAGACCAGGCTGACGAAATCCACCCGCCGCGGCTTGGCGTGGAGAATCCGCTGGACTGAGTTTGTCGTACTCATGGCGTCGTGGTTTTGCGGGCATTGCGCCGTCTCGATTTGCGCGTATAAATGCACGCGGCAGTCGCGGAGCGCGTCCGGCCAATTTTCAGGGCGATCTGCCGCGGTTTTTCGCCGGCCTCGTACAGCCGGATGCACTCCGCCCGTTCCTCCTCGGTCCAGGGCGACCGTTTGACCTTTTCCTTGGGCACCGTAAGCAACGGCGTTTGACCGTTGTTGCCGTTTGGATGGACGAGCGCCGAGGGCGAGGCACGCAGCGCACCGTATTGGAGCGCCACGGCGATGTTGTGGATGTTGCAGCCGCAATTGGGGCAGAAATTCGGCTCAAAGGGGCGGGAGGCAGCGGGTGGAATCATGGGTTGGGTTGATCGGTTTTGTCTGGCACGCGGACGATTTTGACGTGCATCCAGGATTTCTTTTCCCGCAGGGCCACGTCGAAAAACTTTTGCTTGTCGCCCTCGATGATCAGGTATTCGCGATCGAGTGGCGCACCGACGAATGCCCGGCCCAGCAGCCCCAGCCAATCGGCCACCTGGTTCAGCCGGCGCCGGCTGTCCTCCGTGAATTGATCCCGCACCGCGTACCAGCTTTTGCGGTCGAGTGGACCGAATGGATCACTATTGAAGCCGCCGTTATACCGGAGGCGAAATATCATAAACCATTCCTGCGGGTTGATCTCATACCGCCACACCAACGACGCCACATCGCCGCCGAAGGGCGGTACGACCGCCGGCGGGAGCGTAATGAAACACATCCGGTCAAAGTATCGCCCCGGACAAATGTTGAACATCGGCTCATTCCACGGCAGCGCCGCGGCGTTCTCCAGGCGCATGCGCTCGTCCTCAGTCACGGCCGGCCTCCGTGAAAGAGGAACGCCCGCCGATCACCCCTTAGAAAATCGAGGGGGGGGGGGGGGGGGTAGAAAATCCAAGGC
>Ga0302322_100000126_pt1 | contig 49343 bp, 33 predicted proteins | sample Fen_T0_2_FD_203757 | JGI IMG/M metagenome (GOLD analysis project Ga0302322, IMG submission 203757) | Peat permafrost microbial communities from Stordalen Mire near Abisko, Sweden - Fen_T0_2 | ecosystem: Environmental > Terrestrial > Soil > Wetlands > Permafrost | place: Sweden: Abisko...
ATGGACTTCGCCGTGATCACGGCGGAGGTGGGTGCCGTCAGTACTCGACGGTGCGCACGGAGGGTGGCGTTCCGTTCCACGTCGCGAAGACCGACGACCGCGTCGTGCCGCCGACGCCGAAGTCGACGCGCAGCCAGCCGTCCGCCTCCCAGGAACTGACCCGGAACCCCTGGTCCGGAGTGGCGGAGACCAGTTGGGCCCGCTGGTCGGTCAGTCGCAGGACGACCCGGCCGCCGGTCACCGCGTAGGTGCGCACGGCGCCCGGGGTCGCCGGGAGTGAGGAGTCCGGCACGCTGGGGGTCGGGGCGACCGGCGTCGACGACCGAGGCGTCGGCGCCCCGGACGGCGGGCTCCCGGGCTGCGAGCCGCCCGTCGGCGGGCCGACGCGCGGCGGGGCCGCCGTCGACCGGCCCGGCGTCGCGGACGACGGCAGCAGCGGTACCGACACCCGTACCGGGGCCGGTGACCCGACCGAACCGGAGCCGACCGACCCGGAGGCAGCCGTCGGGACGGGAGGGACAAGGGCGGGAGCCGACGCGGCCACCGGGCTGCCGGGCACGCCCGGCGCGCCCGGCGCCACCGCACTGTGGATCACCGCCCACGACAGCCCGACCGCCGTGGACGCGGCGGCCAGCCAGCCGGCGACGAAGCGGATCCCGCGGTTCACGCCCGCATTCTGCTCCCCGGCGGCCGGCTTTCGTACAGTACGGCTCGTGGCCGCGCTGCTTCTCGTCGAGGACGACCCCCTGCTGCGCCGCGCCCTGGTGCACGATCTCACCGACCGTGGTCATGTCGTACGCAGCGCACCGACGGCGCTCGACGCACTGCGGGACGTCGCGGCGCACCCGCCGGACCTCGTCGTCCTCGACCTCGGCCTGCCCGACCTGGACGGCGCCCAGGCGCTGCGCATGATCCGCGGCCTGCACCGGGACGTCCCGGTGATCATCGCCTCGGCCCGGGACAGCGACGTGGACGTCGTGCGCCTGCTGCACGCCGGGGCGGACGACTACCTGGTCAAGCCCTTCACCAGCGAGCAGCTGCACGCGCGGGTCACCGCGGTGCTGCGCCGGGCCCGGCCGCCCGAGCCGGCGGGGCCGCTGACGGTCGGCGAGCTCACCGTCGACCCGCTGCGGCGCGAGGCGGCGCTCGCCGGCCGGCCGCTGCAGCTGACGCGCCGGGAGTTCGACCTCCTCGCCCACCTCGCGGCGCGCCCGGGCCAGGTGGTCACCCGGCGTGAGCTGCTCGCCGAGGTCTGGGAGCACGCCTACGGCCAGGACCAGACCATCGACGTCCACCTCTCGCTCGTGCGGCGCAAGCTCGGCGAGACGGCGGGCGCGCCCCGCTACCTGCACACCGTGCGCGGCGTCGGCGTCCGGTTGTCGGCACCGCCCGACGACCAGCCCGACGACCTGCCCGCCCGATGAGGCGGTCGCTGGCAGGGATCTCGGCCGCCGTCACCAGCCTGGTGGCACTGGCGTTCCTGGTGCCGCTCGCCCTGCTGGTCGGGGACGTCGTCCGCGACCGGGCCGTCGCCGACGCCTTCCGCACCACGGCCACCTTCGGTCCGGTGCTGGCGGTGACCTCCGACCACGACGAGATCGCCGCCGCGCTCGCCGCCCTGCCCGCCGCCTCGGGCCGCACCTGCGTGCACCTGCCCGGCACGGGCGGCGGGCTGGTCCCGATCGGCGTGCCGTCCGCGTCGGCGGCCGTCGTCCGGGACACCGCTCGCGCCGGGCTGGCCACCACCGCGCCGCTGGCCGACGGCGTGGCCGTGCTGCAGCCCGTGGCGCTGGCCGCCGGCCGGGTGGCGGTCGTCGAGGTCGACGTCCCGGACGACGTCCTGCAGCGCGGCGTCGGCCGGGCCCGCCTGCTGCTCGGCGTGCTGGCCGTGGTGCTCGTGCTCGGGTCGGTGGCGCTGGCCGACCGGCTGGCGGCGCGGGTCGTGCGGGCAGCCGGCCGGTTGCGGACGGCGTCCGGCCGGCTCGGAGCGGGCGACCTGGACGTGCGGCTCACCCCCGACGGGCCCGCCGAGCTGCGCGAGGCCGCCGCGGCGTTCAACGCGATGGCCGACCGGGTGGGCGACCTGCTCGCCGCCGAGGGCGAGCGCGCCGCGGACCTGTCCCACCGGCTCCGGACGCCGCTCGCCGGGCTGGTCCTGACCGGGCGCTCGCTGGGCGCCGGACCGGCCGGTGACCAGGTGCGGGCCCTGACCGCCCAGCTCGAGCACGAGGTGGACGACGTCATCCGGCAGGCCCGGGACGCCGCCACCGCGCCGGGGCGCCGGCCGCCCCGCGGCCGCTGCGACGCCGTCGCGGTGCTGCGCGAGCGGCTGGACTTCTGGGGCGCGCTGGCCGAGGACCAGGACCGGCGCTGGCGGCTCGCCGTCACCGGCGACGGTCCCGGCGAGGCCCCGGTCGCCGCCGCGGAGCTCGCCGCGGCCGTCGACGCCCTGCTGGGCAACGTCTTCCTCCACACCCCCGAGGGGTGCGGCTTCGCGGTGGAGGTGGTCCGGACGGCGACCGCGGTCGAGGTGGCGGTCGGCGACGACGGCGCCGGGATCGCCGATCCGGAACAGGCCGTGCGCCGGGGCACGAGCGGCGCCGGCTCGAGCGGGCTCGGCCTGGACATCGTGGGCCGCGTCGCCCGCAGCTGCGGTGGCAGCCTGACCGTCGGCCGCTCGCCGTCCGGCGGGGCGCGGGTGGCCCTGGTGCTGCCGGTGCGCCCGCCGTCGGACGTCGTCCCGGTGCGCCCCCGACGTCGCGGGCGCCCGCCGCGAGGCCGACCTTAGGGCAGTCTCAGCTGGGCCTCAGGCACGGAACAGCACCGGCGACGGTCCGGTCGCGCGCGCCTAGCGTGCGTCGTCGTGACTCCTCAACCCGCTGCCTCCCCGGCCCGCGCGACCCGCCTGCGGCTCCCCCGCCGGCACCCTCGACGGCTCACCACGGCCCTCGCCGTCCTCCCCCTCGCCGGTGTCGGTGTCGGCCTCGCGGGCCTGGCCAGCGCCGACGCGACGAGCCCGGTGACCGCCACCTTCGCGACGACGTCCAGCTGGGACACGGGCTACTCGGCCGGCTACACCCTGCGCAACACCGGGAGCGCGGTCCGGCACGGCTGGCGGCTGGAGTTCGACCTGCCCGCCGGGGCCCGGATCACCTCCCTGTGGGAGGGCAGGGCCTCGGCGACGTCCGGGCACGTGACCGTCACGCCGGCCTCCTGGAACGCCGACCTGGCAGCGGGGGCCAGCGCGACGGTCGGGTTCGTGGTGACGTCGGGCGGGTCCGGCGGGTCCGGCGGCCGGCCCGCGGGATGCCTCGTGGACGGCGCGGCCTGCGCGGGCGGCCCCGCGACGACGGGTCCGTCCGGCCCGGTGACGACCACGACGGCGCCGCCCGTCACCACCGCACCGAGCACGACGAGACCACCGACCACCACCACGACCAAGCCGTCCACCACCACCATCACCACCAAGCCGCCGGCCACCACGACCAAGCCGCCGGCCACCACGACGCCGCCCGTGACGAGCACCCCGCTGGCCGGCGGCGCGCACGCAGCCCCGTACGTCGACACCTCGCTGTACCCGGCGTTCGACCTGGTGGGCTGGTCGGCGGCGACCGGGGTGCGCGAGTTCACGCTGGCCTTCGTCGTGGCGGGCAGCGGCTGCACGCCGGCGTGGGGCGGGGTCAGCGCGCTGGACGCCGACCAGGTCGCGGCCCAGATCCCGAAGCTGCGCGCGGCGGGCGGCGACGTCCGGGTGTCGTTCGGCGGGGCCGCGGGCCGCGAGCTGGCCCTGGTGTGCCCGGACGCGACGTCGCTGGCGAGCGCCTACCGCCAGGTCGTCCAGCGGTACGGGCTGACCCGGATCGACCTGGACGTCGAGGGGTCGGCGACCGCCGACGCGGCGGCCAACACCCGGCGCGGCCAGGCACTGGCCACGCTGCAGCGGGAGGCCCGCGCGGCCGGGAGCCAGCTCCGCGTGTCCCTGACGCTGCCCGTCCTGCCGACGGGGCTGACGCCCGACGGGCTCGGCGTCGTCCGGGCGACGACGGCGGCGGGCGTGGACATCGACGCCGTCAACGTCATGGCGATGGACTTCGGCGACGGAGCGGCGCCGAACCCGGCCGGGCAGATGGGCCGGTACGCGATCGACGCCGCGAAGGCGACCCAGCAGCAGCTGGTGTCGACGCTGGGGCTGAGCGGCGCGGCCGCTTGGGCCCGGATCGCGGTCACGCCCATGATCGGGGTCAACGACACCTCGACCGAGGTCTTCACGACTGCCGACGCGCGCCAGCTCGTCGACTTCGCGTCGTCCGTGCACCTGGGGTGGCTGGCCTTCTGGTCGGGCGCCCGCGACCGGGCCTGCCCCGGCGGCCCGCAGTCGTGGGCGAGCGCGACCTGCAGCGGCATCGCCCAGCAGCCCGGTGAGTTCAGCACGATCTTCAGCAACTACCGGGGCTAGGCCGCCCACAAGAACAGCCGTGATCGAGCCTGTCGCATAAGTCGATTCCCGACGATCTTGACTCCACTTGATCTCCCCCGGAGCCCGATTCTTGGCGCGTCCACCCCACTGGGACGTCAAATTCGCACGTTGAGCACGGGTGGCTCTCCACAAGATCGCTACCGAGGGACTTATGCGACAGGCTCGATCATGCACGGTTGAGTTGATCATGCAGAGTTGAACCGGATCGCTACTGATTCAAGCGTGCATGATCAACTCAACCGTGCATGATCACGGCTGCGCTGACGGCGCTTCACGCGTCAGCGCGCGGCGCTGCCCTCGACGTAGTCGCTGTCGGTCGACTTGACCCAGCTCATCAGCTTGCGCAGCTCGCGGCCGGTCGCCTCGATGGGGTGCTGCTCGGCCTCGGCGCGCAGCCGGGTGAACTCGGGCGCCCCGGCGTCCTGGTCGGCGATGAAGCGGGCCGCGAAGGCGCCGTTCTTGATGTCCTCGAGGGTCTCCACCATGCGCTGCTTGACCGAGGCGTCGATGATCCGCGGGCCGGAGACGTAGTCGCCGTACTCGGCCGTGTCCGACACCGACCAGCGCTGCTTGGCGATGCCGCCCTCGTACATCAGGTCGACGATGAGCTTGAGCTCGTGCAGGCACTCGAAGTAGGCGATCTCGGGCTGGTAGCCGGCCTCGGTGAGCACCTCGAACCCGGCCTGGACCAGCCGCGACATGCCGCCGCAGAGCACCGCCTGCTCGCCGAACAGGTCGGTCTCGCACTCCTCGGTGAACGTCGTCCGGATCCCGCCGGCGCGCAGGCCGCCGATCGCCTTCGCGTAGGCGAGCGTCAGCGGCCACGCCTTGCCACTGGCGTCCTTCTCGACCGCGACGAGCACCGGGACGCCGCGCCCGTCGACGAACTCGCGGCGCACCAGGTGGCCCGGGCCCTTGGGGGCGACCATGCAGACGTCGACGCCCTCCGGCGGGGTGATGTACCCGAACCGAATGTTGAAGCCGTGGCCGAAGAACAGCGCGTGGCCGGGCCGCAGGTTGGGCTCGACGGCCTCGGCGTAGACATGCCGCTGCACGTGGTCCGGGGTGAGGATCATGATGACGTCGGCCTCGGCCGCCGCCTCGGCCGGCGTGACCACGCGCAGCCCCTGCTCGACGGCCTTGTCCCGGCTCCGGCTGCCCTCGGGCAGGCCGACGCGGACGTCGACACCCGAGTCACGCAGGCTCAGCGAGTGCGCGTGACCCTGGCTGCCGTAGCCGAGGACGGCCACCTTGCGGGCCTGGATGACGGACAGATCGGCGGCGTCGTCGTAGTACAGCTCAGCCACGGGAAAGCTCTCCTTCGGGGAATCCTGCAGGTGGTTCGTGCTGGCGACCCTAGCGGCCGGGCACGGAGGAGCGATAAAGCCGGGGTGGTCCGGGCCGGGTGGCTCAGGCCGGGTGGTTCAGGCCGAGCGCAGCGCCCGGTCGGCGATGGACCGGGAGCCGCGGCCGATGCCGACGAGGCCGGACTGGACCAGTTCCCGGATCCCGAACGGCTCGACGATCTTCAGGAACGACTCCAGCTTGTCGGGGTTGCCGGTGACCTCGACCGTGACGGCGTCCGGGGCGACGTCGATGACCTTCGCCCGGAACAGCCGCACGGTCTCCAGCACGTTGGAACGGGTCTGCAGGTCGGCGCGGATCTTCACCAGGAGCAGCTCGCGCTGCACCGACGCCGACGGCTCCAGCTCCACGATCTTGATGACGTTGATCAGCTTGTTGAGCTGCTTGGTGACCTGCTCGAGCGGCAGCTCGTCGACGTCCACCACGACGGTCATCCGGGAGACGTCCGGGTGCTCGGTCGGCCCGACGGCCAGGGAGTGGATGTTGAAGCCGCGGCGGGCGAAGAGCCCGGCGACCCGGGCGAGGATGCCGGGGCGGTTCTCCACGAGGACCGACAGCGTGTGCTTGCTCATCGTGCGTCCTGCCTTCTGTGCGCGGGGGCGAACCGGATGGGGGTGCGGGGCGACCGGCTGAAGTCCATGATCACGGTGAAGTTCATGATCACGGCGGAGGGGGTCACTCCTCGCGGTCCCAGGTCGGGCTCACACCGCGGGCGAACTGGATGTCGTCGTTGCTGACGCCGGCGGGCACCATCGGCCAGACCATCGCGTCCCGGTGGACGACGAAGTCGACGATGACGGGCACGTCGTTGATGGACATCGCCTTCTCGATCGTCTCGTCGATGTCCTTGGGGCTCTCGCACCGCAGGCCCACGCAGCCGTAGGCGTCGGCGAGCTTGACGAAGTCGGGGATGCGCTTGCCGCCGGCCGAGGTGTGCAGGTCGGTGTTGGAGTAGCGCTGGTCGTAGAACAGCGTCTGCCACTGCCGGACCATGCCCAGGCTGGAGTTGTTGATCACCGCCACCTTGATGGGGATGTCGTTGATCACGCAGGTGGCGAGCTCCTGGTTGGTCATCTGGAAGCAGCCGTCGCCGTCGATCGCCCACACCGTGCGGTCGGGCATCCCCGCCTTGGCACCCATCGCCGCCGGGACGGCGAAGCCCATCGTGCCCGCACCACCGGAGTTGATCCAGGTGTTCGGGTTCTCGTACTGGATGAACTGCGCGGCCCACATCTGGTGCTGGCCCACGCCGGAGACGTAGATGGCCTCGGGGCCGGCGACCTGTCCGAGCCGGGCGATCACGGCCTGCGGCGACACCTCGCCGGCGGGCGGTTCGGCGTAGCCGAGCGGGTAGGTCTCCCGCCAGCCGTTGAGCTGGCCCCACCAGGCACCCAGGTCGGCCCGCCGTCCGGCGGCGTGCTCGGCCTGCAGCGCGGTGATCAGCTCGGTGATGACGTCCTTCGCGTCGCCCACGATGGGCACGTCCGCGGTCCGGTTCTTGGAGATCTCCGCCGGGTCGATGTCGGCGTGCACGATCGTCGCGCCGGGGGCGAACGTCGACAGCTTGCCGGTCACCCGGTCGTCGAAGCGGGCGCCCAGGCTGATGATGAGGTCGGCCTTCTGCAGCGACGTGACGGCCGCGACGGTGCCGTGCATGCCCGGCATCCCCAGGTGCTGCGGGTGGGTGTCGGGCAGCGCGCCGCGCGCCATCAGGGTCGTGACGACGGGTGCCCCGCACAGGTCGACCAGGCGCCGCAGCTCGGCGCTCGCCCGCGCCTTGATCACACCCCCGCCGACGTAGAGGACGGGACGGCGGCTCTCCACGAGCAGGCGGGCGGCCTCGCGCACCTGCTTGCCGTGCGGCCGGGCGACCGGCCGGTAGCCGGCCAGGTCCACCCGGTCGGGCCAGCTGAACGTCGTCATCGCCTGCATCGTGTCCTTGGCGATGTCGACGAGGACCGGGCCCGGCCGGCCGGTCCCGGCGATGTGGAACGCCTCGGCGATGGTCCGCGGGATCTCGGCCGGGTCGGTGACCAGATAGTTGTGCTTGGTGATGGGCAGCGTGATGCCGGAGATGTCCGCCTCCTGGAAGGCGTCCGTCCCGATGGCGGCGCTGGGCACCTGCCCGGTGATGGCGACCATCGGCACCGAGTCCATGTAGGCGTCGGCGATGGGCGTCACGAGGTTCGTCGCGCCCGGCCCGGACGTCGCCATGCAGACCCCGACCCGGCCGGTCGCGTGGGCGTAGCCCTCGGCGGCGTGACCGGCGCCCTGCTCGTGCCGCACCAGGATGTGGCGCAGCGTCGGGGAGTCCATGAGCGGGTCGTAGAGCGGCAGGATGGCGCCGCCGGGGATCCCGAAGGCGATCTCGACCCCGGCCGCCTCGAGCGAACGGACGACGCTCTGCGCGCCGGTCATCCGCTCGCCCTGGTGAGCTGTCACGTCGTGCCCTTGCCGGTGGCCTGACATCTGGCCTCTCCTTGCCGTGGGAGTTGGTGCGATGGATGGTCCTAGCGCCGTCCCCGGCCGAGCTTCGACGTCCGATGCGCGCCGGAACCGTCCGGTGGGACGAAAAGACCCCTCGGCCCGGGTGCGGGCAGGCGAGGGGTCGCGCGCTCGGGAAGGTCGGGACGACCTCAGCCGGCGCGCCGTCCGAGTACGAGGAACGGGCGCATGCTTGTCACGCTCCCCCGGCGCACGGTCGAAGTCAACCCGCCTCGCGGGCCGTCTCGTCAGGTGAGATCGGCGGGGACCGATCCGTGGACGTCCGGGCGGGTGAGATCCACCACGCGCGGGCCGGCGGACCGGGTCGCGCCACCCGGCCGACCGCCGTCCGGCCGCCCGCCGTCCGGCCGCCCGGGGCCGCCCGCCCGCCGCGGCACCGGCCGGGGCGCGCCGAGACCGGCCGGCGGGGCGGCCAGGACGGCGGTGACGTCGTCCGCGGGCATCCCCTCGTACAGCGCGAAGCCCTGCCCCGCCCAGACGCCCAGGTCGCGCACGATCCGGGCCGCCTCGACCGTCTCCAGGCCCTCGGCGACGACGAGCAGGCCCAGCGCCCGGGCCGCCGCGATGACGGCGCGGGCCAGCGTGCGGGCCCGGCTGTCGGTCGCCAGATCGGCGAGCAGCGCCTTGTCCAGCTTGACGCCGCGCACCGGCATCCGGCGCAGGTACGCCAGCGAGGAGTACCCGGTGCCGAAGTCGTCGATGACGAGCATGACGCCCATCGCGCGCAGCTGGCCGACGGCGTCCCAGGCGGGGTCGCCCTCGGTGAGCAGCTGGCCCTCGGTGATCTCGACGACGAGGGCCGAGGCGGGCAGCCGCGCGGTCGCCAGCGCGTCCCGGACGAACTCGACGATGCCCTCGGTGGCCAGCTGGCGCACCGACACGTTGACCGTCACGAAGACGTCGTGGCCCAGCTCGAGCCAGCGGGCCGCCTGCAGGGTCGCCTCGGTGATGACCCAGTGGCCCACCTCGGTGATCTCGCCGGTGTCCTCGGCGACCTCCACCAGCTCCGCGGGCGAGACCAGGTCGGGCAGCCCGGCGAGCGCGCCGGGCGCGTCGTCCCCGGGCTCGACGCGCAGGAGCGCCTCGACGCCGACGACGGCGCCGTCCGAGAGCCGCACGAGCGGCTGGTAGGCGAGCGCGAGCCGGTGGCTGTCCAGCGCGCGGCGCAGCCCGATGGCGATGTCGACGCGGCGCAGCGCCCGGGCCTGGATGGCCGGGTCCCAGCGGACCGCCTGGAAGCGACCGGCCTGCTTGGCGGCGAACATCGCCACGTCGGCGCGGTGCAACAGGTCGTCGGCGTCGCCGTCCAGGGGGGCGGGGCCGGGCGGCAGGCCGGGCGGGCGGCCGGTGTCCCAGGAGGCCGCCACCCCGACGCTCAGGCCCACCCGGACGGCGCGGTCGGCCACCGGGAACGTGGGCCGCATCGAGGCCAGCACCAGGTCGGTCGCGGTCGTCAGCTGCATCTCGGGCGTGCGCACCAGCGCCATCACGAACTCGTCCCCGCCGATGCGGGCGACCAGGGCACGCTCCCCCGGCAGCTCCGCGGCGACGTCCTGCAGGCGCCGGGCGGCCTCGGCCAGGACGTCGTCCCCGGCGAGGTGGCCGAACCGGTCGTTGACCGCCTTGAAGCCGTCCAGGTCGCAGTAGAGGACGGCGACCGGCAACCCGGCGCGCAGCCAGCCGGTGATCTCGGCGAGCAGGTGGACCCGGTTGGCGAGCCCGGTCATCTCGTCGTACCGGCTGAGGCGCTCCAGCCGCTCGCGCAGCCGCACCGCCTCGGTGACGTCGGACAGGTTCGCCACGACACCGTCGGCGACCGCCCGCATCCGCAGCTCGGCGCTGCCGGTGGCCGGGGGCGCGAGCCGGACCTCCACGCGGTGGGTGGCGCGACGGTGGTGGACGACGTCGTCCACGGCGGCACGCAGCGCGGCGCGGTGCTCGGGGACGGCGAGCTCCCCCACCTCGAGCCCGGTCATCACGTCCGGCCGGCGGTGCAGCAGCCGGGACGCGGCGGCGTTGGCGCTCACCACCCGCCCGATGGCGTCGATCCCGAGGATGACGTCGCTGGTGTTCTCGACCAGGGCCACGAGCCGGCTGCGGGAGTCGGCCAGGTCGTGCAGCAGGCGCGCGTTCTCCCGCAGGGCCAGCCCCTGCACGGCGGCCAGCCCGCAGACCACGAGCGCGACGAGCAGCAGTGACACCGGGCCGCTGTTGCCCGCGAACGCCGCCGCGATCAGCGCCGTCACGGCGGCGCCGACCAGCAGGTACGGCAGCGCCCGGGCCCAGCGGGGGGCCTGGGCGCGCGGCGTTATGCGGGCGGCACCGGTGGGCCGGGCGGGGGCGGGCGGCACGAACGGGACAGCCGCGGCGACCAGGTAGGCCACCGCCCGGACGCCGAGCCCGACGTCCACGCCGACGGCCCCCCGGACCTCCGCGACGGTCAGCAGGGCGTCGCTGAGCCCCAGGAGCACCAGCGCGGCCACGCCGGTGCGGACCAGCGGCCGGTACCGGTGGTCGAAGGCGGACGGCGTCCGGTCGTCGGGCACGACGTCGGCGGTGGCGGCGGCGACGACCGGGATCCGGACGATGAGGGCCGCCGTCAGCAGGTCGACGGTGGTCAGCGTGACCCAGCCGAGCGCGCTCCAGCTGAGCAGGCCGCCGCCCGTGGAGGTACCGGCGAACGCCCAGAAGAGGCTGACGACGCTGCCCGCGACGAGCGTGGCCTCGGCGGCGGCGGGCGCCAGGCCCGTGGTGGCGGTGACCGGCCGGGCCGCGCCCGAGACGCCGACGACGGCGCACCCGGCGGCGAGCAGGAGCAGCACCAGCGCGCCGGGATGGGTCGGGCGCCCGGTGACCTGGCCGACCACGCCGGCGGCTGCCGACAGCACGCCCCAGCCGGCCAGGGCCAGCGCGTTGTCCCGCTGCACCAGCCCGCCCGAGGCGGCCTGCGCGGCCCACGTCGCCGTTGCGATCACGGCACAGACGGTGAGCACCATGAGCACGACGACGGATACCACGCCGCGAGCCTAACCGGGACGCGGGTCCCTTGGTGCCCGACAATCCCGCAGGTGCCGTGGCGCGGGGTTCCAGCCGGTCTCCCCGCGCCTCGACCGGGATCCCCGCGCCGGGGTCAGGAGCTCACGCCGCGGGCCGTCACCGACGCGGCGACCCGCAGCAGCGGGGCGTTCCAGCGGATGCAGACGTCGTTCGTCGTCTCGGAGGTCGGCTCGTCGGCGTAGCAGAACTGCGGCGGCAGGCCGGCGAAGCGCGGGTCGCCGGGGAACCCCGGGTACACCTTCGAGGCCGGTCCGCCCGCCAGCGAGCCCGGCGGTGGCGGCGGGAAACGGGGGTCCAGCGCGTGCCCGAAGTGGCGCACCCGTTGCCGGTGCGCGTGGTCCGTGCCGTAGCCGGTGACGAACGACAGGCCGACGGCGTTGCGACCGAACAGCAGGTCGAGGCCGGCCAGGACGCCGTCGCGGTACCGCCGGTCGCCGGACAGCTCGTGCGCCACCGCGAGCACCACGAGGTTGCTCAGCAGCTGCCCGGTCGAGCCCCAGTCCCAGCCGTCGTCCGGTGCGTAGGGCTGGTCCCACGGCTGGGCGGCCTGCAGCGCCAGCAGCCGGTCCGCGGACCGCAGGACCCCGGCGCGCACCTGGTCGCGGCCGGGGAACGGGCGGTCGGCGCGGGCCAGCCGCAGCCGGACCCAGGGCGCCAGCACGTTCCAGCCGAAGCCGTCGGGCGCGTCGGCGTCCCCGCGGTGGCACGGGGAGTCCTGCAGCGCGGCGAGGTAGGTCGCCCCGCCGGTCGCCAGGTACAGCTCCGCGGCGGCCCAGTACCGGTCGTCGACCAGGTCCGCGTCGTCGTAGGGGCCCCCGCCGAAGGCGCCGTCGTCCGCGGGGGCCAGCAGCGGCGGCTCCCGCTCGGCGGCCGCCCAGGCGGTCGTCGCGGCGGCCAGCAGCCGGCGCCCGTGCTCGGCGCCGCCCGCCGTCGCGCCGCCCGCCGTCGCGCCGCCCGCCGTGACCAGCGCGGACGCCTGCGCGGCGACGGCGGCCAGGTGCAGGGCCGCGGCGGTCGAGGGGCGGTGCAGCACCCGGGGCGCCGGGTCGTCGTGGGGCATCAGGGGCAGCGGCGTCCAGGCGTCGTCATGGACCCGGTGGAAGGCCAGGCCGGCGTGCTGCTCCCCCGCCGGCACCTGCATCCGCACGATCCAGTCGACCTGCCACAGCGCCTCCGCCAGCACCGACGGGCCGGGCCCGCCCACCGGGCCGGCGCCCGGACCGCCGTGCTCGACCACGTCCAGCAGCATCGCGGCGGGCAGGGCACCGCTGACGACGTACTTGCCGTGGTCGCCCGCGTCGTACCAGCCGCCGGACACGTCGACCGCCCGCTCCAGCCGCCAGCCCGGGTACAGGCGGTCGGCGTCGGGACCCTGCCAGCCGCGGACGGCGCGGTCGCCCCGGTTCGGCGGGACCCCGACGTGCCCGGCGGGCCGGGCGTACCCGGGCAGGACGTCGTCCAGGACCGCCCACCCGGACCGCTGGGCGTGCAGGAAGCGCAGCGCGTCGCCGACGAGCGGGCGGTAGAGGTCGGCGGCGACCCGGAACGGATGGCTCATGAGCGGCAGGCCGTCACCTGCGTCGACCTCGAGCCGGACGGCACCCTCGGCCGCGGGGAGGTCGCTGAAGTCGGCCACGTGCAGGGCCAGGCCGCTGGAGGGCTCGGCCCGGGACCACGGCGCGGTCCGCCCGGCGAACACCACGCCGCCGCCGTCCGCGCGGACCCGGAACGGCAGCGGTCGGGGCGCGGCCGTCACCACGGTGGCCCGCTTGGGGCCGTCGGGCAGGTAGCCGACCTGGTTGACCCGCACGAGCGGCCTGGCCAGCGCGTCGGCGACGAGGTCGTCGCTCATCCGTCGGTATCGGGCGGGCCGGCAATGATCCCCGTCATTCGTCCTGCCGCGCCGCGAGGGACTCCCCCTCGGTGTGCAGCGGCCGCCACCGGGCCCACAACAGGAAGAACACCCCCAGCGCGAGCATGCCCAGCCCGAGCCAGAGGTTGATGTCGATGTTCCCGGAGCGGGTGTGGGAGATGAAGAAGCTGGCGATCGTCAGCACCACGCCGTAGAACGTGAACAGCGTGCCGATCAGGTAACGCAGGTCGAACAGGCGCGAGGCGCCGGAGGAGACCTCGTCGACGGCGGCGGGGCGGTCGGGTTCGCGATCCTTCGGGGGCATGGCCCTACCTCACAGATAGATGATCGACAGGACGACGACGACCCCGAGCGCCGAGTACCCCAGCACCGCGGGCCGCTGCCACCAGGCACGGACGATCGAGGCCTCGCCGACGTCCGGGCCGTTGGGGTCGGGCAATCCCCAGACCAGGCCGAGCAGCTGTTCCCTGGGTTTGGGGCGGGTGATCAGGGTGACGATCACCATCACGACCCAGGCCGCCAGGATGGCGGAGATCGCCCCGTAGAAGTTGATCATCTGGTCGTTCGTGACCCCGCCGGAACGCTGGCCCGCGTGGAAGTAGGCGATGTTCGGCCCGAGGTAGTGGAAGGCGAACGCCGCGCCGATCCCGGCGAGCTGCCCGTAGAAGCCCGCCCACGGCGAGGCGCGCTTCCAGTACAGGCCCAGGATGAACACCGCGAACAGCGGGGCGTTGAAGTAGGAGAACAGCGTCTGGATGTAGTTCATGATGTTGTTGAACTGGGAGGCGATGAACGCCGTGCCGATGCCCACGAGCACCCCGACGACGGTGGTGATCCGGCCCACGCGCAGGTAGTAGCTGTCCGGGCGGTCCTTGGCGACGTAGGGGCGCCACACGTCGTACGTCCACACCGTGTTGAACCCGCTGACGTTCGCGGCCATGCCCGCCATAAAGGCGGCGAGCAGGCCGGTCAGGGCGATGCCCAGCGCGCCGTTGGGCAGCAGCTGCTGCATGAGCTGCGGGATGGCGTTGTTGTAGTTGACGTCCTTGCCCCGGAAGCTCGGCACGAGCGCGAGCGCCAGCAGGCCGGGGATGATCGTCAGCGCCGGGATGAAGATCTTCGGGATGGCGCCGATGAGCGGGGTGCGCCGGGCCGCCGACAGGTCCTTGGCCGACAGCGCCCGCTGCACCTCGGAGAAGTTCGTCGTCCAGTAGCCGAACGACAGCGCGAAGCCGAGGCCGAAGACGATGCCGATCCAGTCGCCGAGCGGGTTCGTCCAGTTGCCGGTGCCGGTGCCGGTCCAGGTGCTGAAGAACTCCGGCTTGTTCACCGCCCGCTGCAGGCCTGACCAGCCGCCGACGCGGGACAGCCCGACGACGACGATCGGGATCAGCCCGGCGAGGATCACGAAGAACTGCATCACCTCGTTGTAGACGGCACCGGAGAGCCCGCCGAGGGTGATGTACGCCAGGACGAAGAACGCCGACACGACGACCGACACCCACTGCGGCCAGCCCAGCAGCGCCTCGACGACGATGGACAGCGCGAAGAGGTTGACGCCCGCGGTGAGGACCTGCGCGGCGGCGAAGCTCAGCGCGTTCACCAGGTGGCTGGGCGCGTTGAACCGCCGCCGCATGTACTCCGGCACGCTGTGCACGCGCGAGGAGTAGTAGAACGGCATCATCACCAGGCCGAGGAACACCATCGCCGGGACGGCGCCGATCCAGTAGAAGTGGACGGTCGACAGCCCGTACTGGGCGCCGTTCGCCGCCATTCCCAGGATCTCGATGGCGCCGAGGTTCGCCGAGATGAACGCCAGCCCCGTGACCCAGGCCGGCAGGGAACGCCCGGAGAGGAAGAAGTCCTCGCTGGTGGCGATGGACCGCCGCGCCGCGACACCGATCCCGATGACCACGGCGAAATAGACCACGAGGATCGCGTAGTCCAGGAGATTGACGCTGAGTTTCAAATTGTCCGCAGCCACGAGTGCCAGCACGAAAGGCCTCCTGAACGCCGTCGTCCGGGGCATTCCGTCGCCCCGGACGGAAAGGTAGCCCCGCTCGACGAGGTTCGCCCCCCGACGTGCACTCCCGAGGGGACCGCCGTGATCATGCACGGTTGCACCGATGGGGCTGGTGCAACCGTGCATGATCACGGCGGGAGCTGCGGCGTTCTCACAACGCCTCCGGTGGCGTGTGCGCACAACGTTCCGGCCGTGTAACGGCGAGCGACGGGACGTGTAACCCGGCGTTCATAGCGTCGCCGACATCCCAGCCGCCGGTGCGTCGAAGCACCTGATCGCGGCGACCCCCGCCTCTCCCGAGGAGCCGTCATGGCGACCAGCACCGTCGGCGCACCCCCCACCGGCACCGACACCTCCGCCGTCCGGCGCCGAACTGGGCGGTGGATCGACCACTGGGAGCCGGAGGACCCGGGCTTCTGGGCGTCGGGCGGCCGGCGGACGGCGCGCACCAACCTGGTCTGGTCGATCCTCGCCGAGCACATCGGGTTCTCGGTGTGGCTGCTGTGGAGCATCGTCGTCGTCCAGCTCCCGGCGGCGGGGTGGCAGCTGTCGGTGAGCCAGACGCTGTGGCTGACGGCGATCCCGAGCGGGGTCGGCGCGGCCCTGCGCCTGCCGTACACGTTCGCCGTCCCGATCTTCGGGGGCCGCAACTGGACGGTGGTCTCGGCGCTGCTGCTGATCATCCCCTGCGCCGGGCTGGCCTGGGCGGTGAACCACCCCGAGATCGGCTACACCGCGCTCGCGCTGGTCGCCGCGACGGCCGGGCTCGGCGGCGGCAACTTCGCCTCCAGCATGGCCAACATCTCCTTCTTCTACCCCGAGCGGGAGAAGGGCTGGGCGCTCGGCCTCAACGCGGCCGGCGGCAACATCGGGGTGGCCGTCGTGCAGTTCCTCGTGCCGAAGGTGATCGTGCTCGGCGGCGGGCTCGCGCTGTCCCGGGCCGGTCTGATGTACGTGCCGCTGGCCGTGGTCGCCGCCGTCGCCGCACTCGTGCGGATGGACAACCTCAGCGAGGCCAAGGCCGACGTCCGGCCGGTCTGGACGGCGCTGCGCCACGGCGACACCTGGATCATGTCCTTCCTCTACATCGGCACGTTCGGCTCGTTCATCGGCTACTCGGCGGCCTTCCCGACCCTGCTCAAGGCCGTGTTCAACCGGCCCGACATCGCCCTGTCGTATGGCTTCCTCGGCGCGCTCGTCGGCTCGGTGGCCCGCCCGGTGGGCGGCCGGCTCTCCGACCGGTTCGGCGGCGCCCGGATCACGTTGGTCTCGTTCGCGATGCTCGCCGTGGGCGCAGCGGTCGCCCTGGCCTCGGTGCAGTCCAAGAACTTCGGCCTGTTCTTCGCCAGCTTCCTGTTCCTGTTCTTCGCCACCGGCGTTGGCAACGGCTCGACGTACCGCATGATCAGCAAGATCTTCCGGGTCAAGGGCGAGGACGCCGGCGGCTCGCCGGAGACCATGCTCGCGATGCGCCGCCAGGCCGCGGGCGCCCTCGGGGTCATCTCCTCGATCGGCGCGTTCGGCGGCTTCGCCGTCCCGATCGCCTACGCCTGGAGCAAGAGCACCTACGGCAGCATCCAGCCGGCGCTGCGCTTCTACCTCGGCTTCTTCCTGGTGTGCCTGATGGTGACCTTCGTCGCGTACCTGCGCCGGGGCTCCCGGATGGCGCGGGCCGGGGTCTGACCGTGACCCACGTCCCGCCGGGCGGCGCCGTCGAGACCCACTGCCCGTACTGCTCCCTGCAGTGCGCCACCACCCTGACGCCGGCACCTGCCGGCGTCAGGGTGGCCGGGCGGGACTTCCCCACCAACCGGGGCGGGCTCTGCCAGAAGGGCTGGACGGCGCCGGAGGTGCTGCGCGCCCCCGACCGGCTCACCACCCCGCTGCTGCGTGGCACGGACGGCGCGCTGCACCCGGCGAGCTGGGACGACGCACTCGCCACGGTCGCGGACGGGGTGCGCCGGCTGCAGGCCGCGCACGGCTGCGACGCGGTGGCCGTCTTCGGCGGCGGCGGGCTGACCAACGAGAAGGCGTACGCGCTGGGGATGTTCGCCCGTGCCGTCCTGCGCACCTCCCGGATCGACTACAACGGGCGCTTCTGCATGTCGAGCGCCGCGGCCGCGGGCAACCGCGCGTTCGGGGTGGACCGCGGCCTGCCGTTCCCGCTGGCCGACCTCGGCGGCGCGGACGCCGTCCTGCTCGTCGGCTCCAACCTCGCCGAGACCATGCCGCCCGCCTGCGCGCACCTGGCCCGGGCGCGCGGGCGCGGCGGGCTGGTCGTCGTCGACCCGCGCCGCACCCCGACCGCGGCGCTGGCCGAGGACGGCGGCGGCCTGCACCTGCAGAACGTGCCCGGCACCGACCTGCCGCTGGTCCTCGGGCTGCTGCACGTCGTCGTCCACGAGGGGCTGCTGGACGCCGGCTACGTCGCCGCCCGGACCAGCGGTGTCGACGCCGTCCGGGCCGCCGTCGCGACCTGGTGGCCCGAGCGCGTCGAAGCGGTGACGGGCGTGCCGGCGCCGCTGGTCCGGGGCGCGGCACGCCGGCTCGCGGCCGCCTCCCCCCACGGCGGCGGCGCCGGCGCCTACGTGCTGACCGGTCGCGGCGCCGAGCAGCACACCAACGGCACCGACACCGTCTCGGCCTGCATCGACCTGGCGCTGGCCCTGGGCCTGCCGGGCCGGGTCGGCAGCGGCTACGGCTGCCTCACCGGGCAGGGCAACGGGCAGGGCGGCCGCGAGCACGGGCAGAAGGCGGACCAGCTGCCGGGCTACCGCTCCATCAGCGACCCGGCGGCCCGCGCCCACGTCGCCCCGCTGTGGGGCATGACGCCGGACGAGCTGCCCGGTCCGGGGCTGTCCGCGGTCGAACTGCTCGCCGCGATCGGCACCCCCGGCGGCCCCCGCGCGCTGCTGGTGCACGGCAGCAACCTCGCCGTCAGCGCCCCCGACGCCCGCCGGGTCGTCGAGCGGCTGCGCGCGCTGGAGCTGCTCGTGGTCTGCGACGTCGTCCCGAGCGAGACCGCGCTGCTGGCCGACGTCGTCCTGCCGGTCACCCAGTGGGCCGAGGAGGAGGGCACGCTGACGACGCTGGAGGGGCGCGTCGTGCGGCGGCGCCGGGCGGTGGCCGCACCGGACGGCGTCCGCGACGAGCTGACCGTGCTCGCCGACCTGGCGGACCGGCTCGGCCGTCCCGGCCTCCTGCCTCGGGACGCTCCGGCCGCCTTCGACCAGCTGCGCGCCGCGAGCGCGGGCGGTCCGGCCGACTACTCGGGCATCAGCTACGCGCGGCTCGACGCGGGCGAGGCGCTCTTCTGGCCCTGCCCCGCCGACCCCGCCGACCCCGCCGACCCCGCCGGCCCTGAACTGCCCGACGGCGGGCGGCACCCCGGCACGCCCCGGCTGTTCCTGGCGTCGTTCGGCACGCCGGACGGCCGCGCCCGCTTCGTCCCGGTGGACCACCGCCCGCCCGCGGACGACGTCCGCGCCGACGCGCCCGTCCACCTGGTGACCGGCCGGGTGCTGCAGCACTACCAGTCGGGGGCGCAGACCCGCCGGGTCGGCGAGCTGGTCGCCGCGGCGCCGGGCCCCCACCTGGAGCTGCACCCGGACCTCGCCGAGCGCCTCGGCATCGAGACCGGGGACGACGTGCGGGTGCGCAGCGTGCGCGGCAGCGCCGTCGCCCCGGCCCGGATCACCGACGCGATCCGGCCCGACACCGTCTTCCTGCCCTTCCACTGGTCCGGCGCGGGCAGCGCGAACGCGGTCACCAACGACGCGCTCGACCCGGTCAGCCGGATGCCCGAGTTCAAGGTCTGCGCGGTCGGCGTCGAGCGCGTTCCCCCGGTCGACGGGAGCGGGGCGTGAACGCCCGCCGGGTGGTCGTGGCCGGGTTCGGGATGGCCGGGGGCCGGTTCGTCGACGAGCTGCTCGCCCGGGAAGGGGCGGACCGGACCGGCCGGGGCTGCCGGGTGACCGTGGTGGGCGGCGAGCCGTACCCGGCCTACAACCGGGTGCTGCTGTCGGACGTCGTCGCGGGCCGGGCCGACGTCGCGGCGCTGTCGCTCGGCGACCCCGCCGGGTACGCCGCGCGCGGGGTCGACGTCCGGCTGGGCGCGCACGTGCTCGCCGTCGAGCTGCCGGCAGGCAGAGCCATCGGTTCAGCCATCGGCAGGACCGCCGGCGCGGTGCTCCTGGACGACGGCACCCGGCTGCCGTTCGACCGGCTCGTCCTCGCGACCGGCGCGGCCCCCGTCGTCCCCACGCTGGCCGGCCTCGACCCGGACCGCCCGCCCGTCGGCGTGACCGCGCTGCGCACCGTGGACGACGCCCGCGAGATCGTCGCGGCGAGCGCGAACGCGCAGCGGGCCCTGGTGCTCGGCGGCGGCCTGCTGGGACTGGAGGCCGCGCGCGGCCTGGCCGGGCGAGGCCTCGACGTCGACGTGCTGCACTCGGGCGACCACCTGCTCGCCGGCCTGCTCGACGCGGCGGGTGGCGCGGTGCTCGGGCGAGAACTGCGTCGGCTCGGCGTCGGCGTCCGCACCCGGGTCAGGACCATCGCCCTGACCAGCCGCGACGGCCACCTGACCGGCGCCGTCCTCGACGACGGCACGCAGCTGCCCGCCGACCTGCTCGTGCTCGCCTGCGGCGTCACGCCGCGGGTGGGGCTCGCCCGCCGGGCCGGGCTGGCCGTGCGGCGCGGAGTGCTCGTCGACGACGCGCTGGCCACCTCCGACCCGCGGGTGCTGGCGATCGGCGACTGCGCCGAGCACCGCGGCGTCGTCCAGGGACTGGTCGCGCCGGCCTGGGAGCAGGCCCGGATCGCGGCGGACGTCGTCAGCGGTGCGCGGCCCGAGGCCCGCTACGACGGGCACCGACCCGCGGTCCGGCTCAAGGCCGCAGGCGTGGAGGTCGCCGCCGTCGGCGAGTGCGCCCCCGACCCGTGGACCGAGGAGCCGGGCCTGGACGTCGTCCAGCTGCTCGACCCGGCCCGCGGCCGCTACGTCAAGGCGGTCGTGCGCGACGGCATCGTCGTCGGCGCGGCCGTCGTCGGTGACGCCCGGGCGGCCGCCGAGCTGCGCCTGCTCGTCGAGCGCGCCTCCCCCGCCCCTGCCCAGCTCGCCACGCTGCTCCTGCCCGGGCTGCGCCGCGACACGGGCGGCACGGCCGGCACCGGCGACCCCACCGCGATCCCCGACCGCGCCACGATCTGCCGCTGCAACGGCGTCAGCAAGGGCGCGCTGGTGCGGGCCTGGACGACGGGCGCGCGTAGCGCCGCCGACCTCGCCCGCGCCACCCGCGCCACCACCGGTTGCGGCACCTGCACCGACGCCGTCGCCGGGATCGCGCACTGGCTCGCCGCCGCCGACGCCGACGCCGCGGACCCCGCCGACGTCGACGAACCTGCAGCGCTCCCCCCGCCCGTTCCCACCGGAGGTGTCCGATGACCCCCCAGCCCGCCGAGACCCCGACGACCGCGACCTCCCCGAGCTCGACCTCCCCGACGCCGGCCCGGCTCGTCGTCGTCGGGGGCGGCATGGTCGCGCACCGGCTCGTCGAGTCGCTCGTCGCTCGGCAGGGCGGTCGCGCCGACTGGCACGTCACGCTGCTCGCCGAGGAGCCTCGCGCCCCCTACGACCGGGTCGCGCTGACGTCGTACTTCTCCGGCCGCGATCCCGCCGACCTGGCGCTGGGCGACCCGGAGCTGTGGCGCGACCCGCGGGTCACGCTGGGCCGCGGCGAGCGGGTCACCGGCATCGACCGGCAGGCGCGCACGGTCGTCACCGAGCGGGGCCGCACCTACGGCTACGAGGCGCTGGTGCTGGCCACCGGGTCGGCGCCGTTCGTGCCGCCGGTCGAGGGCCGCGACCTGACCGGCTGCTTCGTGTACCGCACGATCGACGACGTCGCGGCGCTGCGCGAGTACGTCGGGCGCCTGCGCGCCGACCGCCCCGGCAGCGCGGTGACCGGTGCCGTCGTCGGCGGCGGCCTGCTCGGGCTGGAGGCGGCCGGCGCCCTGGCGGCGCTGGGCGCCGACAGCCACGTGGTCGAGTTCGCGCCGCGCCTGATGCCCCTGCAGGTGGACGACGGCGGCGGCGAGGCGCTGCGGCGCCTGGTCGAGGGCCTCGGGGTGCAGGTGCACGTCGGGGCGAGGACGACGCGGGTGCTGCCCCGGGGCGACGGGCCGGGCGCCGGCGCCGTCGGGACGATGGAGATCGAGGACGCTGCCGGCGGCGGGTCCCGGCGCCTGCCCGCGGACGTCGTCGTCTTCGCCGCCGGGGTGCGCCCCCGCGACGAGCTGGCCCGCGCCGCCGGGCTGGAGACCGGCCCGCGCGGCGGCGTCGTCGTCGACGGGACCTGCCGGACGGGCGACCCGCGCGTGTGGGCGATCGGCGAGGTGGCCTGCCTCGACGGGCGCTGCCTGGGCCTGGTGGCGCCCGGCTACACGATGGCCGAGATCGTGGCGGACCGGCTGCTGGGCGGCTCGGCGACGTTCCCGGGCGCGGACCTGTCCACCAAGCTTAAGCTGCTCGGCGTCGACGTGGCGAGCTTCGGCGACGCCTTCGCCACGACGCCGGGTGCCCTGTCCGTCGTCCTGGCCGACCCGGTCGCCGGGGTCTACAAGAAGCTCGTGCTGTCCGACGACGCCCGCACCCTGCTCGGCGGGATCCTCGTCGGCGACGCCTCGGCGTACGCGTCGCTGCGCCCGATGCTCGGCCGCGAGCCGGGCGGCGACCCCAGCGCCTGGCTGTTGCCCGAGGGTGCTGCCGGCGAGCGGTCGGGGGGCCCGGCCGGTGCCTTGCTGCCGGACGAGGCCGGGGTCTGCTCCTGCAACGCCGTCACGGCCGGGACGATCCGGCACGCGGTGCGCGAGGGCGGCTGCACCGACGTCAGCGCCGTCAAGGCCTGCACCCGCGCCGGCACCAGCTGCGGGTCGTGCCTGCCGCTGGTGAAGAAGCTGGTCACGACCGAGCTGGAGGCCGCGGGCGTCGCGGTGTCGAGCGCGCTGTGCGAGCACTTCGACCACTCCCGGGCCCAGCTGTTCGACATCGTCCGGGTCAGCGGGATCACCACGTTCAGCGAGCTGGTGGCCCGGCACGGGCGCGGGCGCGGCTGCGACCTGTGCAGGCCCGTGGTGGCCTCGATCCTGGCCAGCCTCGGCACCGGGCACGTGCTGGACGGCGAGCGCGCCGCGCTGCAGGACACCAACGACGCGTTCCTGGCCAACATCCAGAAGGACGGCACGTACTCCGTCGTCCCGCGCATCCCCGGCGGCGAGGTGACCCCGGCGGGCCTCATCGCGATCGGCGAGGTGGCCCGAGACTTCGGGCTCTACACCAAGATCACCGGCGGGCAGCGGATCGACCTGTTCGGGGCCCGGGTGGAGCAGCTTCCCGCGATCTGGCAGCGGCTCATCGACGCCGGGTTCGAGTCGGGGCACGCCTACGGCAAGAGCCTGCGCACGGTGAAGTCGTGCGTCGGGTCGACGTGGTGCCGCTACGGCGTCCAGGACTCCGTCGCCCTCGCCATCGCGCTGGAGCTGCGCTACCGGGGGCTGCGCTCGCCGCACAAGCTCAAGCTCGGCGTCTCCGGCTGCGCCCGGGAGTGCGCCGAGGCGCGCGGCAAGGACGTCGGCGTGATCGCCACCGACAACGGCTGGAACCTCTACGTCGGCGGCAACGGCGGGTTCACCCCCCGGCACGCGCAGCTGCTCGCGGAGGACCTCGACACCGCGACCCTGATCCGGACGATCGACCGGTTCCTGATGTACTACGTCCGGACGGCGGACCGGCTGCAGCGGACGGCGCCGTGGATCGAGGAGCTCGAGGGCGGTCTGGACCATGTGCGTTCCGTCGTCCTGGCCGACAGCCTCGGGATCGCCGCCGACCTGGACGCCGCGATGGCCGCGCACGTGGACGGCTACGTCGACGAGTGGCGCGCCACCTGCGAGGACCCGGTCAAGTTGCGCCGGTTCGGGGCTTTCGTGAACGCGCCCGACGTCCCCGACCCCGACCTCGCCTACGTCACCGAGCGTGGTCAGCGCCGGCCGGCGACGGCGGCCGAGCGGGCGGCCGGCGAGGGTGCCGACCGGACCGCCGATGATCGCCGTCGTCACACGACCGAAACAACGGTGGGTGACGATGGCTCGTCCGCCGTCCTCATCGCCGGCCCTCGACTGGAGGTTCTCCCCCGATGACCACGACGGTCCCCACCTCCCCCGGCACCTCCCGTGCCGACGCCGCCGAGACCGCTCGGGCGGGTGCCGTCGTCTGCCGGTACGCCGATCTCGAGCCCGAACGCGGGGTCGCGGCCCTGGTGGACGGCGCCCAGGTCGCGATCTTCCGGCTGGCCGACGGCAGCGTGCTGGCCGTCGGCCACCGCGACCCCTACTCGGGAGCCAACGTGATCGCCCGCGGGATCGTGGGCACGCGCGGTGACGTGCCGACGGTCGCCTCGCCGATGTTCAAGCAGGTCTTCGACCTGCGGACCGGGCGCGCCCTGGACGACCCGGCCGTCACGCTGGGCAGCTACCCCGTCGTGGTCGACGCCGCCGGCGCCGTGCACGTGCTCCCGGGCGGCCCGGGCGGCCCGGGGCCGGCCGACACCGCCGGAGGGTCGCGCTGACCGGGCGCGTCGCGCTCGTCGGGGGCGGCCCCGGCGACGTCGAGCTGATGACCGTGCGGGCGCTGCGGCTGCTGCGGGCGGCGGACGTCGTCGTCCACGACCGGCTCTCCCCCGCCGAGGCGCTGGCGGCGGCCCGCCCGGACGCCGTCCTGGTGGACGTGGGCAAGGTGCCCGGCCACCACGCCGTCCCGCAGGACCGGATCTACGCGCTGCTCGTGGAGCACGCCCTCGCCGGGCGGTTCGTGGTCCGGCTCAAGGGCGGCGACCCCTACCTGTTCGGGCGCGGCGGCGAGGAGGTCGAGGCGTGCCGGGCCGCGGGTGTCCCGGTCGAGGTGGTCCCCGGCGTGAGCAGCGCGTTCGCCGTCCCCGCGGCCGCGGGCGTGCCGGTGACCCACCGCGGGCTGTCCCGCTCGGTGACCGTGCTGACCGGCCACGACGAGCTGGACGACGCCCGGCTGGCCGCGCTCGCCACGCTCGGCGGCACGCTCGTCGTCCTGATGGGGGTGGCCCGGGCGGCGGCGCTCGCGCGCGGGCTGCTGGCCGCCGGGATGCCCGCCGACCTGCCCGTCGCCGTCGTCGAACGCGGCTGGACCGGCTCCCAGCGCACCACCCGCGCCGACCTCGCCGGGATGGCCGAGGCCCTGCGCTCGCGGCAGGTGGCCTCGCCCGCCGTCATCGTCATCGGTGCGGTCGCCGCGCTGGCGGACGACCCGACCGCCCTGGTGGAGCGTCTGGTCGCGCCCGGGCCAGCCGCTGAGCCCCTCGCTGAGCCCGTCGCTGAGCCCGCCGCCCGGTGCCTGGGGTGAGCGTGCCGACCGAGACCCCCGCCCACCTGCCTGCCGGGACGCCGGTGGAGACGCCCCCCGGCGTCCCCGCCGACCAGCTGGCGGGGTTCTCGATCGTCCTGACGTCCGACCGGCGCGCCGAGGAGTTCGGCGCCGCCTTCACCCGGCGCGGCGCGACCGTGCTGCACGCGCCGATCCTGCGGATCATCCCGCTCGAGCAGGACCACGAACTGCTCGACGCCACCCGCGCGGTCATCGCCGCGCCGCCGGACGACGTCATCGTCACGACGGCGATCGGGTTCCGCGGCTGGATCGAGGCGGCGGACGCGGCCGGGATCGCCCCGGCCCTGCTCGAGGTGCTCGGGCGTGCCCGGCTGCTGGCCCGCGGCCCGAAGGCGCGGGGCGCGATCCGGGCGGCCGGGCTGGTGGAGGAGTGGGCGGCGGCCTCCGAGACCACCGGCGAGGTGGTGGACCGCCTGCTCGCGGAGGCGCCCGGGGTGTCCGGGCGCCGGGTCGTCGTCCAGCTGCACGGCCTGCCCGACGAGGAGCTGCTCAGCCGGCTGCCCGCGGCGGGCGCCGAGCTCTTCCGGGTGCCGGTGTACCGCTGGGGGCCCTCGCCCGAACCGGCGGCGGTGCAGCGCGCGATCGACGCGACGTGCGCGCGGACCGTGGACGCCGTCCTGTTCACCAGCGCCCCGGGCAGCCAGGCCTTCCTCGACGCCGCGACCGCCGCCGGCCGGCTCTCGGCCGTGCTGGAGGCCCTCGCGCTCGACGTCGTCCCGGCGGCGGTCGGGCCGGTGACCGCGGGCCCGCTGCTGGCCGTGGGCCTGCGCCCGCTCGTGCCGGACCGGTACCGGCTCGGCGCCCTGGTCCGGGCGGTGGCCGACCACCTCGCGGCGGAGCGGGTCCGGGAGGTCCGGACGGCGTCCGGCGTCCTGCACGTGCGCGGCCAGGCCGCCACCCTGGACGGCGAGCCGCTCGTGCTGTCCCCCGCGCCGATGGCCATCCTGCGCGCGCTCGCCCGCCGTCCCGGCGAGGTCGTCGACCGCCGCCGGCTGCTGGAGGCCCTGCCCGGCGCCGCGGATCTGCACGCCGTCGAGGTGGCGGTGGGCCGGCTGCGGGTCGGGCTCGGGCGCCGCGGCGTCGTCGAGACCGTGGTCAAGCGGGGCTACCGGCTCACGGCCGGCTGACGCCGCCTACGCTGCCCGGGTGACCGAGCCCGCCGACGAGGCACCCGTCCTGATCGCCGTCGGGCACGGGACGCGTGGGTCCGCGGGCCGGCGCGCGCTGGCCCGGTTGCGGCTGGACGTCGGTGCGCTGCGGCCCGGGCTGCGCGTGGCCGCCGCGAGCGTCGACGTCCAGAAGCCGGCGCTGGACGCCACCGTGCGCCGGCTGACCGGCCGGGGCGACCGGGTCGTCGTCGTCCCCCTGCTGCTGGCCGCCGGCTACCACGTGCGCGTCGACGTCGCGGACGCTGTCGCGGCCGGCGGAGGGCTCGCCGTCGCCGCCGCCGCGCTCGGGCCGGACCCGGCGCTCGTCGACGTCCTCCTCGAACGGCTCGCCGCCGCCGGCATGCAACCGGACGACGCCGTCGTGCTCGGCGCGGCCGGTTCCTCGGACCCTTCGGCCGTCGCGGACGTCGAGCAGGTCGCCGCGGACCTGGCGGCCCGGCTCGGCCGGCCGGTGACCGCGGGCCACCTGTCGGCGGCCGCCCCGACCGTCGAGGACGCCGTCCGCGCGGCCCGCGCCGGCGGCCGGCCCGTGGCCCTCGCGACCTTCCTGCTGTCCCCCGGCTTCTTCGCCGACCGCATGCTGGCCACCGGCGCCGACCGGGTCAGCGCCCCGCTCGCCCCCCACCCCGCCCTGGCCCGCCTCGTCCTGCGCCGCTACGACGACGCCCTGCCGGTGCACGCCCGCTGAAGTCCATGATCACGCCGTAGTCCATGATCACGGCCGGGTGGTGGTCACGCTGCGCTGCCGGGGGCGTCGCGGTGGCGGGAGGGCCCGGTGATCTCTCGGTGTTCGTCGGGGCACCACGGGGACACCTGGGCCGCCCGAGAAGGGCACCCGATCGGGCGGAAATGTGAACCCGGGGTCTCGAGGGCATTCCGGAAAGCGTTCGGTACATCGCAGGGAAATGCAGCGCTGAGTGATCGACGTGAGAGTTGTCACACGTTCTTCCGGATGCACGCGCGGTACCTCACGGGCGATGCTGCTCGGCACCGCGGCCCCGCACCGGAATCCCTGGTGATACCGCCGCCGCGTATCGAGGCATTCGCGCCCGTCGCCGCCGTCGCCGATCCGCCGATCCGCCGAGGAGACCGTCGGAGGCAGCATGGAACGCGTCGTCGGAACGACCCGCACCTACGACTGGGGCTGCGCCCGGACGATCCCGGAACTGCTGGGCCGTCCGCCGGACGGCGTGCCGTGGGCCGAGTACTGGCTCGGCGCCCATCCGCAGGCCGCGGCCCGGCTGCCCGACGGGACCCCGCTCGACACGGCGGTCGGTGCCGATCCCGGCTGGGCCGGCGGCGCCTGGCCGCACCTGTTCAAGCTGTTGGCGGCCAACAAGCCACTGTCCATCCAGGTGCACCCGAACTCCGAGCAGGCCCGCCTGGGCTGGCAGTCCCAGGGCGGCGCGCAGGGCGCGTTCACCGACGCCCATCCCAAGCCCGAGATGCTCGTGGCCCTCACCCCGACCCAGGCGCTGGCGGGCTGGGCGCCCGACGAGCAGGCGGCGCAGGTGGCCGTGCTCTGCGGCCTGCTGGGCCGCGTCGAGCACGGCACCGACCCCGTCGGACCGCTCGCGGCCCGCACGGCGACCGTCCTGCTCGCCGACCGGCTGGCCGCCGCCCAGGCCCACCGCCGGCTGGACACCGCGGTCGGACGCGGCCGGCTCGCGCCCGGCCTGCGGCACCTGGCGCTGGTGCGGGCGCACCATCCGCGGGACCACGGCCTGGTGCTGGCCGCCCTGCTGGCCCGGCACGACCTGGAGCCGGGAGCGGGCCTGTTCGTCCCCGAGACCACCGTGCACGCCTACCTCGGCGGTGCGGGCGTCGAGGTGATGAGCCCGTCCGACAACGTCCTGCGGGCGGGGTTGACCCGTAAGGCCGTGGACGCCGCCGCCGTGCTGCGGATCGCCGACCTGACCGGCCGCTGCGCGCCGTCCCGGATCGAACCGGCCCCGATCGACGCCAACGCCCGGCACGTGCGGTGGTCGCCGCCCGGTGTCCCGTGGCAGTTGACGCGGTACGTCGTCGAGGGTCACGCGGACGTCGCGGCCGGCGCCAGCATGCTGTGGTGCGAGCGCGGCGCGCTCGACGTGCAGGACTCCGCCGGACACGTCGCGCTGCGCGGCGGCGAGGCCGCCGCCGCGCGGGCGGACGCCACCGATCGCCGCGCGCTCGGGCACGGCACGTTGTGGCAGTTGACGTCGGACGGGGGCGTTGCCGCCCGGTGACGCCGGCGTGTCCGGCAGGCGACGCACCGCACCGCCCTCGACCGGAAACGGCCCGCGGGCGCGCCGCCCGGCGTTACTTCGATGTGAAGTATTGAATTCCTCACGATGTTCCTTGTGAGGCTTCTGCGATTGTTGTGAACGAGGCGGGGGTCATCGCTGCCCCTCGGTAGATTGTTCAGCTGGATATCAGCGGACCGGGGGCTGAAACCGTGTATTTCCATGACCTGATCGGCCTGCTCTTCTTTGTCGTCACGACCGCCCTGCTCGTTCCCGCATGCACGAACGTCTGGTGGATGATGCACGCGTGGCGGTCACCGGAGGTGAACTCCGCCATCGGCGGCACCCCGGTCGGCCGGCACGTCCGGACGTCCTTCTCGGCCATCGTCCCGTTCCGGAACGAGGCCGAGCAGGTCGTCCGGGAGACCGTCGACCGCTTGATCGGCCAGACCCACGACGACCTGCAGGTGGTGCTGTCGGTGGGCGACGACGACCTCGAGGCCGTCATGATCGCCCAACGGATCGCCGACGAGCACCCGGGGATCGTCCGGGTGAGCGTCGACCTGAGCCCCAGCAAGAACAAGCCGCGGCAGCTCAACTCGGCGCTCGCGGTCTGCACCAAGGAGTACGTGGCGGTCTTCGACGCCGAGTCGCTGACCCATCCGGAGCTCTTCGCGCACGCCGACGCCCTGCTCACCTCCACCCGCAGCGAGGTCCTGCAGTTCGGCGTCCAGCTGGTGAACCACCGCACGACCTGGTTCTCGCTGCGCAACTGCCTGGAGTACTTCTTCTGGTTCCGGTCCCGGCTGCACCTGCACGCCCTGCACGGGTTCATCCCGCTGGGCGGCAACACCGTCTTCATCCGCCGCGACGTCCTGACGGAGGTGGGCGGCTGGGACGACCGCGTCCTGGCGGAGGACTGCGACCTCGGCGTCCGGCTCTCCTCGCGGGGGGTCAGCGTGGCCGTCGCCTACGACCCGCGGCTGGTCACCCGGGAGGAGACCCCCGACAGCGTCCGCGCCCTGGTCAAGCAGCGCAGCCGGTGGAACCAGGGCTTCCTGCAGGTCCTCGGCAAGGGGGACTGGCGCCGGCTCCCGCTGCGGCGCCAGCGGCTGCTAGCCCGCTACGTGCTGGTGCAGCCCTACCTGCAGACGCTCTCGCTGCTGGCGATCCCGTTCGGGGTGGTGACCGCACTGCTGGGCCAGCTGCCGCTGCCGGTGGCGATGTACTCCTTCCTGCCGCTGATCCCCACCGTCATCACCCTGCTGTTCGAGGCCGCGGGCCTGCACGAGTTCGCCCGCGGCCTCGACCTGCCCCTCGGCCCGCGCGACTACGTGCGCCTGGTCGTGACCGCCGTCCCCTACCAGGTCGTGATGGGCTACGCCGCCCTGCGGGCGATGGTCCGCGAGTGGCGGGGCCACGCCGACTGGGAGAAGACGCCGCACGCCGGCCACCACCTCGTGCCCGGCGGCGCCGAGACCCTCGCCGGGACCGCCTCGTGAGCGGCACCACCCGGACGGCGGACGAGCTCACCCTGTCGCCCGCCGCCGACGCACCCGACCTCCCGGCCGCGCCCGCGCCACCCGGCAGCCCGCCCGGGACCGCGCCACCCGACAGCCCGCCCGAGGCCGCGCCCGCCGCCCGGCACGCGCAGCCCGGCGACCCGGTCGTCGAGCGCCCGGGCGCCCTGGCCGCCCTGGCCCGGCACGCGGACCACCTGGTGCTGGGCGCGCTGACCCTCGTGGTCACGCTGGTGCACACGATCGGCGTCCTGGACTTCCCGACGCTCGCGGACGACGAGGGCACGTACACCGCCCAGGCCGACGCCGTCCGCGTCGGCGAGCTGGCCCACTACACCTACTGGTACGACCACCCGCCGCTCGGCTGGATCCAGCTCGGGGCGCTGGACTGGATCCCGCGCACCCTCCTCGACGTCCAGCCGGTGGCCGCCACGCGCCTGGTGATGGTGCTGGCCGCCTCGCTCGCCGCCGCGTTGACCTACCTCATCGCCCGGCGCACGGGGTTCGGCCGCTCGTGCGCCGCGCTGGCCACGCTCCTGGCGTTCTGCTCGCCGCTGGCGGTCACGGTGCAGCGTCAGGTGTACCTGGACAACATCGCCGCGCCCTGGGTGCTGCTCTCGCTGTGGCTGGCCCTCGATCCGCGCCGCCGGCTCTGGCAGCAGGTGGCGGCAGGTGCCGTCTTCGCCGTCGCGGTGCTCAGCAAGGAGACCGTGCTGGTGCTCCTGCCGGTGGTGCTGTGGGCGGTGGTCCGCACCGCGGACCGCAGGATCCGACCGTTCGCGGTGGCCGGGGCGGCCGGGGCGGCCGCGCTCGGAATCGTCGCCTACCCGTTGCTGGCGCTGCTGCGCAACGAGCTGCTGCCCGGCGCCGGCCACGTCAGCCTGTGGGACGCGATGGTCTACCAGACCGTCGGGCGCTCGGGCAGCGGGCAGCTGTGGGACCGCGGCAGCGCCGCCCGGGCCGTGCTCGGGTCCTGGCTGTACTACGACCCCTGGATCATCGTGCTGGGGCTGTGCGGCCTGCCGGTGATGCTGCTGGTGCCCCGCCTGCGCGTGCTGGGCGTCGCCCTGCTCGTCGTCGTCCTCGTCGGGATCAAGCCCGGCGGCTACCTGCCCGCGATGTACATCGTGATGGCGCTGCCCCTGCTCGGGCTGTCCGCCGCCGGTGCGCTCGACCAGGCGCTGGTGCTGCTGCGGCGCCTGCCCCCGCTCGCGCCGCTCGCGCCGCTCGCCACTGCGCGCCGGGCCGGGGTGCTGGCCCCGGTGGTGGTCGGCGCGGCGGCCGCCGCCCTGGTGGTCCCGTGGTGGCCCGGCCTGCACGACGCGGCGACCACCCGCACCAACGACGAGCGGTCGCAGGCCGAGGCGTGGCTGGTGGCCAACGTGCCGTCGCGGTCCGTGCTGCTGCTGGACGACGTCAGCTGGGTCGCGGTGTCGGACCGTGGCGTCGTCCCCCGCCCGCAGGCCGTCTGGTTCTACAAGCTCGACACCGACCCCGCCGTCGCGAAGCTGCTGCCGCACGGGTGGCGCGACGTGAGCTACCTGGTGTCGACGGACCAGATGCGGCTGTCCCTGTCCGGCGACCCGGGCCTGCGCCAGGCCCGTGCCGCCATGACCCACTCGGTTCCCGTGGCGACCTTCGGCTCCGGCTCGTCCGCCGTCGAGGTCCGTCGCGTCCAGGTCGACGATCCCGCGGAGGCAACGCCATGACCCACGCCCGGCCCGGCTCGGTGGTCACCGTCATCGTGCCGACCTTCAACGAGCGCGACAGCGTCGCTCCCCTGCTCGACCGCCTCGCCACCGCCGTCGGGACGCTGCCCGTCGACGTGCTGTTCGTCGACGACTCGACCGACGACACCCCCCAGGTGATCGACCGGCTGTCCGCCGCCTCGGCGCTGCCGATCCGGATGATCCACCGGACGGGCGACGAGCGGACCGGCGGCCTCGGCGGCGCGGTGCTGGCCGGCCTGCGCGCCGACGCCGCCGACTGGGTCGTCGTCATGGACTCGGACCTGCAGCACCCGCCCGAGGTCGTGCCGGAGCTGCTGGCCCGCGCGATCGCCGTCCAGGCGGACGTCGTGGTCGCCAGCCGGTACACCGCCGGCGGGTCGGCGGGCGGGCTGTCGGGCGCCTGGCGGCACTGGGTGTCCGGCGGCGCCGGCCGGGTGGCGCGGATGTTGTTCCCGGGGCGCCTGCGGGGCTGCACCGACCCGATGAGCGGCTTCTTCCTGGTGCGCCGGGCCGCGGTGGACGTCGACCGGCTGGCCCCCGACGGCTTCAAGATCCTCCTCGAGGTCCTCGGCCGGCACGGCGGGCTGCGGATCGCCGAGGTGCCGTTCGCGTTCGGGCGCCGGGAGGCGGGCGAGTCCAAGGCCGGCCTGCGGCAGGGCCTGATCTACCTGCGCCACCTGGTGCGGTTGAGGTTCGGGCGTCGTGCGGGCGAGCTCGCCGGCTTCCTCGCCGTCGGGGCGACCGGCGTCCTGCCGAACCTGCTCACCGTCGCGCTGCTCACCCTGCTGGGACTGAACTACGTGGTCGCGACGGTCGCCGCGACCGTCGTCGCCGGCACCTCCAACTTCCTGCTGACCGATCTGGTCGTGTTCCGGCAGCGGCGGACCGGGCGCCTGCACCACCGCTGGCTGGGCTACGTTGGGCTGAGCGCCGCGGACATCGCGCTGCGGGTGCCGGTCGTCGCCGGCCTGGTCGAGCTCGCCGGGGTGCCCCTACTGGTCGCCACCGTCTCCAGCATCGTGCTCGCCGGGGTCGCGCGCTTCCTCGTGCTCGACCGCTGGTTCTACCGGCTCGAGCGCCCGGCGCACCGCACCCGGGTGGATGTCGGCCGCGCGGAGGCCGGCAGCGTGGACGCCGGGCGGGCCGACGTCGCGCCGGGGCACCTCGTCCTCGCGGAGGCGATGCGTGGTGTGGCGTAGCCGAGGGCGCACGGCACGAGGCGGCGTCCGGGGCAGCGTCCGGGGCAAGGTGCGGGGCAGGCTGCGGGCGGTGGCGCTCGCGGGCGCCCTCACCGGGCTGCTCGCCCTCGCGGCTGCCGTCCCCTCCCCGGCCGCCGCCGCCCCCGCGGGCGTGCAGAACGGCGACCTGGAACAGACCACGGCCGGCACCCCGGACTGCTTCTCCCGCTCCGGCTGGGGCACGAACACGGCCACCTGGGCGCTGACCACGGCGGCACATTCGGGCACGGTCGCCCAGTCGCTGACGGTCAGCGCGTACACCGACGGCGACCGCAAGCTGCTCATCAGCGAGAACGCGGTCTGCGCGCCCGCCGTCACCCCGGGGACGGCCTACCGGCTGTCGGTGGCCTACACCTCCACCTCGACCCGCACCACGATGACCGTCTTCCGGCACTCGGCCGCCGGGTGGACCTACTGGACGGACCTGACCGCCGCCCCCGCCACCGCGGCCTGGGCCGTGGCGACCGGCGACACCCCCGTCGTCCCGGCCGGGACCGACCAGCTCACGTTCGGACTGTCCCTGGCCGGCAACGGCACCCTGGTCACCGACGACTACGCGATGGCTCCCGTCGGTTCGGCGACGGCCTCGCCGACCCCGACCGGCCCGACCAACCCCGAGCTCAGCCAGAACGGCGGCCTGGAGGCCGGCGCCGACCCGCCGACCGGCTGGTTCGTGGCCGGCTGGGGCGACGCCCAGGTCAGCGCGCATGCCGTGACGACGGCCCACTCCGGCAGCCGCGCCTTCTCCCTCACGATGGCGGGCCGCACCCAGGGCGACTACAAGCTGCTGCCCACCGAGGCGCTCTCGCCCGTCGTCCAGCCGGGCTCGGCGTACCAGCTGTCCGCCTGGTACACCTCCACCACGGCGGCGGTCTCGGTCACCGTGTTCAGCCACACCGCGGCCGGCTGGGGCTACTGGACCGACGTCACCGCGCTGCCGGCCAGCGCCGGCTGGCGACAGGTGGGCGTGCCAACGCCCCCGGTCCCGGCCGGGGTGGACGCGATCGCGTGGGGCCTGTCCCTCGCCGGGAACGGCACCCTCGTCACCGACGACTACTCGACCGTCCTCGTCGGCGACGCCGGTCCGGTCACCGGGCCCGCGGCCGAGGGCCGCTGGAGCGTGCTGACGTACCAGCTGCCGATCCGGGCCGTGCATGCCACCCTGCTGAGGACCGGCAAGGTGCTGCTGCTGGCGGGCTCCGGCAACGACCTCAGCCAGTTCCAGGCCGGCACCTTCCGCGCGGCGCTGTACGACCCCGTCGCCGGCACCTTCACCACGCTCGCCGTCCCGAAGGACATGTTCTGCTCGGGCCACGTCACCCTGCCGGACGGGCGGGTGCTGATCCAGGGCGGCACGAAGTCCTACCCGACGGTGGCCGGCGGGGCCGACTACGGCGGCCTGCGGTCGACGTTCGTCTTCGACCCCGCCACCTCGACCTTCACCCAGGTCGGGGACGCCAACGAGGGCCACTGGTACCCGACGCTCACCGAGCTGGGCAACGGCGACGTGTGGATGGCCGGCGGGCTCAAGGAGGACACCACCGGCGCGGTCAACACCGAGTCCTGGGACACGGCCGCCGGAGCCTGGCGGCCGACCGGTCAGGTCCCCCAGACCTGGTCGTACTGGGGGCTGTACCCGCACATGTTCCTGCTGCAGGACGGCCGGCTGTTCTACAGCGGCGGTCACGTCTTCGGCAACGGCCTGCCGGGCACCGGCTCCTCGCTGCTGAACTGGCAGACGGCGACCATCTCGGACGTCTCAGGGCTGCGGCAGAAGGACCTGCGCGACCAGTCGGCGTCCGTGCTGCTGCCGCCCGCCCAGGACCAGAAGGTGATGATCACCGGAGGCGGCAACATCAACACCAACCTGCCGGGGATCAAGCTCACCGACATCATCGACCTGCGGCAGGCGGCGCCGGTCTACCAACCGGGCCCCGACCTGCCGGGCGACGGCAAGATGTACCTCAACGCCACCGTCCTGCCCGACCGCACGGTGCTGGTCAGCAACGGGGGCAAGTACAACCGCGACAACACGTCCAACGTGCTCACCGCGTCGATCTACGACCCGATCGCCAACGCCTGGACGTCGGTCGCCGCCGACCCCATCGGGCGCAACTACCACTCCACGGCCCTGCTCCTGCCCGACGGCCGGGTCGCCGTGTTCGGCTCGAACCCCGGTGACGGGACGTTCGAGCTGCGGATCTCGGTCTACGAGCCGAGCTACCTGTTCAAGGGCGCCCGGCCCGTGCTGGCTGCCCCGCCGGCGGCCGTCGGGTACGGGCAGCAGTTCGGCGTCGCCGTCCAGTCGTCCTCGGCGATCAAGTGGGCGCAGCTGATCCGGCCGATGTCGGTGACGCACCAGATGGACTCGAACATGCGCCTGGTCGACGTGCCCGTGACCGTGACCGGAGGGACCGCCACCATGACCATCCCCGCCAACCGCAACCTGCTCCCCCCAGGCCCCTACCTGCTCACGGTCACCGACACCCAGGGCGTGCCCTCGGTCGCGCAGTGGGTGACGGTCCGATGAGCGGGCGGCGCAGGCGGCTGGTGCGTCTCGTCGTCCTGCTGCAGCTCGTGGTGGCCGTCTCGGCCCTGGTGGCGCTGCGGCCCGACCGCAGCGACGCCGCTCCCGGCGGGCCGCCCCCACCGCCGGACGCGCTGCGGGCCGTCGTCGAGGACCCCGCGGGCTCCCCGCGCGCCGGCCACGACCCGGCGGCGCAGACCCAGGCCGGGCTGGCCGCGGCCGCCGCCCGGCCCGGCGCGTCGAGACCGGCCGCCGCCGGCCCGGGTCCGGCCGCCTCCGGCCCGGGCTCGGGTCCGACACCGGTGCGGGTGCGCAGCCCGCGCCTGCCGGAGCAGGTCCTGCCGAACGTGCGGACGTCCGGGGTCACCAGCGGCGGCTGCGCCGTGGGCTACGGCCGGCCCGGCGCCCAGTGCGTGCCGGCCCGGGCCCCCGGCAACCAGCCGCTGACCTGCGCCTACCTGGTCACGCTGTTCCCGGACGGCGTCAGCGTGGTCGGTCGCGACCAGCTGAGCCTCGACCCGAACCGGGACGGCGTGGCCTGCGGCCCCGGCGACCCCCGCACCCCCGGCCCTCCCGGCACCCCCGCACCCACGCACGCCCACTGACCCCGCCGTGATCATGGACTTCGCCGTGATCACGGCGAAGGGGGTTGGAGGAAATAAAGGACAGGGGTGCATGAAACGGGCGCGGGGGGGTACGGGCTGCAGAACGTTCCCGCCGGGAACGGGTTGGCGCCCGGTCCGCTCTGCCGCGGTCCGGGCTTCGGCAACGACGCCGAGGGGGTCCCGTGTCCGTGGCCGCGCAGTTGACCGTCGTCCTGGCCGCCGATCCACCACCTGTTCCGCTGGACCGGGTCTTCTGGTCCGAGGTCGTGGGCACCGGCCTGCTGACCCTCCTCGGGTGCGGTGTGGTGGCCAACGTGGTGCTGAGCCGCACGCTGGGCAATGCCGGCGGATGGCTCCTGATCAACTTCGGCTGGGGCCTGGCCGTGCTCGCCGGTGTCTACGCCGCCTACCGGTCGGGGGCCCACCTCAATCCCGCGATCACCATCGGTCTGCTGAGCAACGGCGCCGCGCAGTACGCGCCCGGCGTCGACGTCTCGGCCGGGTCGACGCTGGTATACCTCGCCGCCCAACTGGTCGGGGCCTTCCTCGGCGCGGTGCTGTGCTGGCTCGCCTACCGGCGTCACTTCGACGAGCACAACCCGCCCGACCCGACCGACCAGGGCGCCGACCTGCGCGACCACCTGCTCGACCTGCGCGACGACGTCCGCACCCTGCGCGAGGTGGTGAGCAACCCGCCGCCCGGCACCGCCGCGGCCGGCACCACCCGCACCGATGCCCGCATCCACACGCGCACCGACACCCGCACGGACACCCGCACCGGGACCCGCGTCCACGCGCGCCCGGTGGACGACCCGACGTCGCACGGCGAGCCGACCGCCGCCCCGCGCAGCACGCCCGCCGGCGCCGGTGACAAGCTCGGCGTGTTCTGCACCGGCCCGGCCATCCCGGCACCGTTCTGGAACGTGGTCACCGAGGTCATCGGCACGTTCGTGCTGGTCTTCGTCGTGCTGCTGTTCGGCAAGACGCCCTCGGGCCTCGGCCCGCTGGCAGTCGCCCTGCTCGTCGTCGGGATCGGCGCCTCGCTGGGCGGCCCGACCGGGTACGCCATCAACCCCGCGCGCGACCTGGGGCCGCGCATCGCCCACGCGGTCCTGCCGATCCGCGGCAAGGGGACCAGCAACTGGGGGTACGCGTGGGTGCCGATCGTGGGCCCGCTCGTCGGCGGCGTGCTAGGTGGGCTGGTCGCCCGCCTGATGACCTGAGACCGTAACGATCCACTCGACGGAACGCACCACTCGACGAAGAGAGGGACGCCGATGCCCGAGTACGTCGCCGCCATCGACCAGGGAACGACGAGCACCCGCTGCATCCTCTTCGACCACGGCGGGCTCATCGTCGCCTCGGACCAGAAGGAGCACGGACAGGGCCTGCCCCGCGCCGGCTGGGTGGAGCACGACGGCGCGGAGATCTGGAACAACACCCGCGAGGTGGTGGCCGGCGCACTGGCCCGCGCCAACGTCACGGCGTCCGACGTCGTGGCCGTCGGGATCACCAACCAGCGCGAGACGGCGATCGTCTGGGACCGGCGCACCGGGCAACCGATCCACCCCGCGATCGTCTGGCAGGACACCCGCACCCAGAAGATCTGCAACGACCTCGCCGCGCTCGGCGGCGGCGCCGACCGCTACAAGGACACCGTCGGCCTGCCGCTGGCCACCTACTTCTCCGGCCCCAAGGTGCGCTGGATCCTCGACCAGGTGGACGGCGCGCGCGACGCCGCGGCCCGCGGCGACCTGCTCTTCGGGAACATGGACACCTGGCTGCTGTGGAACATGACCGGAGGTACCGAGGGCGGCCTGCACCTCACCGACGTCACCAACGCCAGCCGCACCATGCTGATGGACCTGGGCACCCTGCAGTGGAGCGAGGACATCGCCGGAGAGATGGGCATCCCGCTGAGCATGCTGCCGCAGATCCGCAGCTCCTCGGAGGTGTACGGGCACGGGCGCAAGGGCGGGTTCCTGGTCGACGTCCCCATCGCCGGCGACCTCGGCGACCAGCAGGCCGCGACGTTCGGGCAGGTCTGCTTCGAGACCGGCACCGGCAAGAACACCTACGGCACGGGCAACTTCCTGCTCCTGAACACCGGCACCGAGCGGGTCCGCAGCGAGAACGGCCTGCTGACGACCGTCTGCTACCGGATCGGGGACGCCGCGCCCGTCTACGCGCTCGAGGGCTCGATCGCGGTGACCGGCTCGCTCGTGCAGTGGCTGCGCGACAACCTCGGGCTGATCGGCAGTGCGGCGGAGATCGAGACACTGGCCCGCACCGTCGAGGACAGCGGCGGGGCCTACATCGTGCCGGCGTTCTCCGGCCTGTTCGCACCGTACTGGCGCTCCGACGCCCGCGGCGCGATCGTCGGCCTGACCCGGTACGTCAACCGCGGGCACCTGGCGCGGGCCGCGCTGGAGGCGACCGCGTTCCAGACCAAGGAGGTGGTCGACGCGATGCGGGCCGACTCCGGCGTCGAGCTGACCGAGCTCAAGGTGGACGGCGGGATGGTCGTCAACGAGCTGCTCATGCAGTTCCAGGCGGACATCCTCGACGTCCCCGTCGTCCGGCCGAAGGTCGCCGAGACGACGGCGCTCGGCGCGGCGTACGCGGCCGGGCTGGCCGTGGGCTACTGGTCCGGCGAGGACGACCTGCGGCGCAACTGGGCCGAGGACAAGCGCTGGACGCCGGCGATGGACGGCGCCGAGCGCGACCGCCGTTACCGCCTGTGGCGGAAGGCCGTCAGCCGCACCCTCGACTGGGAGGACGACGACACCCAGCAGCCGTGACACCGGCCGCCACGTCGGGCCGGCGCACGACGCCAGGCTAGGTTGGGCCGGTGGAGCGCGACCGGCTGCTGTGGCTCGACGTCTCCGCGGGCGCGGCCGGGGACATGATCCTGGCCGCGCTCCTGGACGCCGGCGCGCCCCTGGACGACGTCCGGGCGGCGGTCGAGGCCGTGCTGCCCGGCACCGTCGCGCTCACGACCGCGACGACCACCCGGGCCGGGCTGCGCGCCACCGCCCTCACCGTCACCCCGCTCGTCCCCGACCAGCCGCACCGGCGCTGGACCGACGTCCGCGCGCTGCTGCTGGCCGCGCCGCTCGACGACGCCGTCCGCGCGGCCGCGCTGGCGACCTTCGCCGCGCTGGCCGAGGCCGAGGCGAGGGTGCACGGGATCGCGTCCGACGACGTCGCCTTCCACGAGGTGGGCGCGTGGGACGCGATCGCGGACGTCGTCGGGGTGTGCGCGGCGATCCCGCTGCTCGGGGTCACCCGCGTCGTGGCGAGCGAGCTGGCGCTGGGGTCCGGCACCGTGCGCGCCGGGCACGGCGTGCTGCCGGTGCCGGTGCCCGCGGTGCTCGAGCTGGGCGCCGGGCTCGCGGTCGTCGCCGGGGGGGCCGGCGAGCTGGCGACCCCGACGGGCGTGGCGCTCGTCCGGACGCTCGCCGTCGAGCAGGGCGTGCCGCTGCCGGCGATGACCGTCCGGGGCACGGGGGTCGGCGCCGGCTCGCGGGACGTGCCCGGGCGCGCGAACGTCGTCCGGGCCGTGGTCGGCACCCCGCGGCCGGCGGCCCGTAGGGAGGTCGGTGGCGGCAGCGACGGCCACGGCATCGGCGACCCCGAGCGGATGGTGCTCGTCGAGACCACGGTCGACGACCTGGACCCGCGGGTCTGGCCGCTCGTGCTCGACGAGCTGCTCGCCGCCGGGGCCGCGGACGTCTGGCTCACCCCGGTGCTCATGAAGAAGGGCCGCCCGGGGCACGTGCTCACCGCGGTCGTCGCTCCCCCGCTGGCGGCGGGCGCCCGCCGGGTGCTGCTGGAGCGCACGTCGACCCTCGGGGTGCGCACGAGCGCGGTCGAGCGTGAGGTGCTGGACCGGGCCTGGGTGGACGTCGAGCTGCCCGGCGACGGCGGCCGGGTCCGGGTGAAGGTCGCGGGCCGGGCCGGCCGCGTCCTGCACGCCACCCCGGAGTTCGAGGACGCCGCCGCGCTGGCCGCGGCGACGGGCCGCGGCGTCCGCGAGGTGTTGGAGCAGGCGGTGGCCGCGGCTACGATCGCCGGACTCGTGGCCGGCGCGGCCATGCCGGGCGCAGCGAGAGGGTGAGGACGTCGTGGCAACCGGCGAGCAGCGCTGGATCACCCCGCTCGGCGACCCGTACGCACTCGTCGGCCGCAACTGGATGGACCGGCGCGTGCTGCTGGACGTCGGGGCCCTCGGGAACGGCGGGAACGACGGCGGCGGCGCCGGCAACGGCAGCGACGTCGGGGGCGGCGTGCTGCAGTCGGGCCGGATCGCGCCTACGAGCGGCGGGGCGGCGATCGTCCGGCAGCACGGGCTGCAGCAGCGGTGGCGGGCCGGCCGGGACGGCGACTGGCTCGTCCTGCTCCGGCCCGAGGCACGCGAGCGCTACCGGTACGGCGCCCACGGTCCCGGCGGCGAGGAACTGGTCGAGGTGAAGCCGCGCCGGGACGTCCAGGAGGCGCTCGCCCGGGCCCAGGAGCGGCCGCTGCCCGAGCAACTGGCGGCGTGCGGGTTCGAACGGGTGGCCGCCGGGCCGATCGAGGCCGACACCGCCGGCGGCCCCGACGGCACCCTGGAGGTGTATGCCGAACCCGGCCGCGTCGACCGGCTCGCCGTCCACCTGGTGGCGAGCGGCCAGGTGGTCCTGCTCGGGCTGGAGCCGCTCGTCGGGTGGGACCACCGGCGCGTGCCGCGCCCCGACGGCCGCAACCCGGGCGCCGGACCGGTGCACGTGCCGGTCGGTCTGGGCGAGCGGCCGGTCCCGTTCTCCGGTGCGGTGGCCGACCTCGTCGTCGCGCACCTGCCGGCCGTGCGCGAGGCCGACCGGGCGCCCGGCGAGGAGGGCCTCGACGGCGACTACCGGTGGACCTCCCCGGCGACGCATTTCCACACCGCGGACGGCGCGTTCGTCTGCGCCACGTCGGACGGCCGGGCCGCCGACGTCGCCAACGAACCCTGACCGCCCCCTGCTCGCTGATCATGCACGGTTGAACACCCCGCGCGGGCCGGTGTGACAGCGCTCGGGTGCAGCACCGGTCGCCCGAACGGCCGCCGAGGCGCACAGGCATGGTCACACCCGAGCGATCACCCGGATGATCCTTCGTGCCGGAGCGGGCGCACCGTCGGCGAGGGCGAACGTGACGATGAACCAGAACGGTGGTGCTGCCCACCCTTGCTGTTCGGTGTCACGTTCGGCGTCGCCACTGCGCCGTCCTGACAGTGTTCAACCGTGCATGATCACGGCCCGGCGGGGGCCACCACGTTCCGCAGGTACTGGCCGGTGGCGAACCGGGTGAGCTGGTCGCGCAGCAGCGCCCGCGCGCGCGGCGGGAACGCCGTGGTGTCGCCGCCGACGTGCGGGCTGATCAGCGTGTTCGGCGTGGTCCAGAGCGGGTGCCCGGGTGGCAGCGGCTCGGGATCGGTGACGTCGACCGCGGCCCGCAGGCGACCGCTCGCCAGCTCCGCGACGAGCGCGTCCGTCACCACGACCGGCCCCCGCGCCACGTTGACCAGCAGCGCGCCGTCCGGCATCGCGGCCAGGAACGCCGCGTCCACCATGCCCCGGGTCGCCTCGCTCAGCGGCACCACGAGGATCACGACCTCGGCGGCCGGCAGCAGCCGCGGCAGCTCGTCGACCCCGTGGACGTGACCGCCCGCGTCGTCCCGGGCGTGCCCGGCGACCCTGGTGAGCACCACCTCGAACGGGGCCAGCCGGGCGGCGATCGCCGATCCCACGCTGCCGGCGCCGATGAGCAGCACCCTCCGGTCGGCGAGCGAGTCGCGGGTGCCGGACAACCAGCGGCCCGCGGGCTGGGCCCGGGCGAAGTCGCCCAGCCCGCGCAGCCCGGCGATCATCAGCCCCACCGTCAGCTCGGCGGTCGACGCGTCGTGCACCCCGGCCGCGTTGCACAGCAGCACCCCGGAGGGCAGGTGCGGCAGCACGTTGTCGTACCCGGCGGTCAGGGTCTGGACGACGCGCAGCTGCGGCAGCTCGGCGAGCCGGTGGAGCGCGGGTCGAGGATCCAGGTAGGGCAGGACGACGAGCTGCGGCGACCGGCGCACCGGCCCCGTCAGGTCCCAGACGTCGACCTCCACCGGCGGTCCGCCAACACCGTCGCCATCAGCCGGCGCGGCGTCCCACAGCCCCAGCCAGCGGTCGTCGGGCACGGTCACGACGGGACGGTCGGTCGCCATGCCCCGACCCTAGAGGTCGCGTCGCCGAACGGCCGCAGCAGGACCGGCGACGTCCGGTAGTCCTTGGGGGTGACCTCCGGGCCGGCGCCCGACGCGGTTCCGCGTTGGCTACGCCGGGCTGATCATCTACGCCGTCCGGTGGACGACGGCGCTCCAGGACCACGTCCCGCACGACCGGCTCGCCAGGGTCGACTCCTGGGACCTGCTGGCTGTCGCGGAAGGCGGCGGCCACATTGACCGCTCAGCAGCAGGCGGCGATCCAGGCCGTCGCGCTCGTGACCGGTCGGCGGATGGCAGCCCTCTGGCGCCACGCGTGGTGGACTGTGACCCATGAGCCCCAAGAGCCGAGGCCGCCCGAAGGGGCGCGGCCGAGACCTCGGACGACGTCCTGCCGGCGTCCCCGCGCACGAACGGAGCCTGGCCGAGGAACTGCTGATCAAGGCCTCAGTCCTCGACGGCGAGAGCGACCCGCTGGAGGCGGAGCGCTGGGCCGCCGAGTGGCTCGGCGTCGCGTGGGCCACCGCCGGGATGGCTGAGCGGAATCCCGAACGGCAGCTGTGCGAGGACGTCGTCCGGCGCGCCGCCAGGCGACCCTCGCCCCGCGGGCTGGCCGCGGTCGCGGCGCTCCTGCGCGTGGCCCCGCCGTCCGAGCAGCCGTTGCTGCGGGACGCCGTCGCCCTGCTCGGCGAGCACCAGCCGCTGCCGGCCTGGCACGACCTGCCGGCCCCCGAGCCGGTCGCCGCCTGGCGCGCCGTCGACGTCTGGGAGGACGTCCACACCCTCCTCGTCGAGTACGGGGGTCCGACCCCGCACGTCCTGATGGCCGTCGTGAACCAGGTGGGCGGCGTCCGGGTCGACACGCTGGCCCTGCTCACCCCGGGCGTCGCCGAACGATGGCCCACCCTGCGGGACGACAGCGAGCCGCCCATGCCCCTCGCGGAGACGCCGGCGGACGACGTCCTGGCCGAGCTCGCCTCCGCCCTGCGCCTCGGCGACCTGGCCTGGCCCCGCAACGACGACCCGGACTTCGTCGAGCTGCGGGCGCTGGCCTGGTCCCGCTGCCGCGCCCATCTGGTGCCGTGGCCGGAGGTGACGCAGCCGGACGACGCGCAGCGCGCCGACCTCCTCGAGACGTTCCTGGCGCTGCCCGAGGTGACGGCCCTGGCGGCCGCCGAGGATTCCCGCACCCATGTGGTGTCCCTGTGCCTCGACTACGGCGAGGGCTACATCCCCGCCGGACCCCTGTGCTGGAGCCCGGCGCAGGTCGCCCTGTTCCTCACCGACTGGCTACCGCGCAGGGCGAGCCTGGACGCCGACGACCGTGCGGCCCTTCCGGACGTGCTGCGCGCCTGGGTCCGGTTCGCGCTGCTGCGCCGGGACGTGCCCGAGCCATGGATCACACCGGTCGTCCAAGCGGTCGACGAGCACCTGCCCACGTTCACCGAGGCCTTCGGCGACCCCTCGACCGCGGGGCCGGCCAAGCAGGTGCTGGCCCAGCTCGAGGCGATGGGGATCGACCTCACCGACGCCGACGCCGTGTCGGACGGGATCCGCGCCGTCAACGCGGGCTCCCTCGCCCGGCGGCTGCTCGCCGAGTAGCCCGGCGGGTGCCGGCGCACGATCGAGCACCGGGAGATCGGCGGCTCACCGCGTCGCGGTGTCGACGGCGAAGCCGTGCAGCAGGGCCCCGGTGGCGGCTGCGCCGGTTTGGCCGACGAGCCGTGGCCGAGCAGGTCCACCCGCACCACGTGGACGTCCCGCAGGGCCGGGATCACCGGTGCCACCACGCCGTCGAGCCCCCCAGGCCGTGCAGGAGCACTACCGTGGGCGCACCGGCCGGCCCGTCCTGGACGACGTGCAGGTCCCCGCCTGGCCGGCGCCGCCGGCACGCCCTGAACCGCACGCCCTGAACGGCGCCCGCGGGATCACGGCGGCAGCACCTCGGGAAAGCCGAACACCGCCGCCAGGGCCGGATCGTGGAACTTCACCACGCGCGAGACGCCGCCGGCGGTGACGGCGAGCACCACGACGCCGTCCGCCCGGTGCGAGCCGTCGGCGTCCCGGTGGTAGACGACGGCAGCGGGCTGGCCGTTGGCCGAGGTGGCGACCATCCGCCAGTCCCCCGCAGCGCCCAGCACGTACCCGTCGAGCATCCGGAGGCAGTCCGCCCGGCCCCTCCGCCAGTCCCGGAACGGGGTCGCCTCGAGCGTGGCATCGGCGCGCAGGACCTGTTCCAGCAGGCGTGCGTCGGAACGCTCGAACGCCGCCATGTAGCCGTCAAGGAGCGCGCGTGACCGCGGGTCGGTCGGTTCGAGCAGCTCGTCGGGCTGCGTTCCCCGTTCGTGCAGCCGGGCACGGGCGCGCTGCAGCCCGCTCTTGACCGCCGCCGTCGTGGTGTCGAGGATCTCCGCCGTCTCGGCGGCGGAGAAGGCCAGCACGTCACGCAGGATGAGGATCGCCCGCTGGCGCGCGGGCAGGTCCTGCAGGCTGACGACGAGTGCCAGCCGCAGCGACTCGCGGTCGACCACCACGGCGGCCGGATCGTCGGCCGGCGCGGAGACCCAGGCGTCCGGCAACGGCCCCAGCCACGACACCTCGCCGGGCGCGGCCTGCCCGGGCGCATGCTCGGATCCGTCCCACGGACCGGCCAGTCCGGACGGCAGCACCCGCCGTGGGCGCGACTGCAGGGCCGACAGGCAGACGTTGGTGGCGATCCGGTACAGCCAGGAGCGCAGCGACGCCCGGCCCTCGAAACCGGCGTAGGAGCGCCACGCCCGCAGGTAGGTCTCCTGGACCAGGTCCTCGGCGTCGTGCACCGTGCCGACCATGCGGTAGCAGTGCGCCACCAGCTCCTGACGGAAGCGCTCGGCCTCGGCGGAGAACCGGTCCTGGTCCGGGATCGCCCTCGCGGTCATCTGTCTCCACCTCGGTCACGGGGCACGGGCTCAGAGCACAGGCTCAGGGCAGGGGCTCAGGGCAGCAGGGCCAGTTTGCCGACGGTCGCCCTGGCCTCCAGCTCCGCGAGCGCCTTCGGGCCGTCGACCAGGTCGTACCCGACGGGGTCGCCGGGGGCGATCACCCCGGCGGCGACGAGGGCGGCCAGCTCAGCCATGACTGCGCCGAAGAGCTGCGGCGCGGCCTGGATCAGCACTCCGAGGTTGAACCCGATGACGTGGACCTGGTGCCGGTACACCAGGTCCCGGTTCGTGACCGCGGCCTCGCCGCCGGCCAGCCCGAGGACGACGACCCGGCCCGTGACCCGCCTGGCCGCGGCCAGGCCGACGGCGAACGTGGCGCCGCCGGCCGACTCGAGCACCACGTCGACGCCGGCCCCGCCGGTCAGCCCTCGCACCGCACCGACCAGGTCCCCGGCGCGGGAGTCCAGGACGTGATCGGCGCCCAGCGCCCGCACCGCGCGGTGCTTGGCGGGTGACGCCGTCGCGATGACCTCGGCGCCGTAGTGCTTGGCCAGCGTGAGTGCGGCCTGTCCCGTCGCGCCGGCCGCGGCGTGGATGAGCACGGTCTGGCCCGCGACGAGGCCGCCGAGGGGCCGCAGCGCCGCCAGCGCGGTGGGCCAGTTCACGACCAGGCCGAGCGCCTGCTCGTCCGACCAGCCGGGCGGCACCGGCATCGCCGCGGCCGCGGGCAGGACCAGGTACTCCGCGAAGGCGCCGTCCCCGACGCCGACGACGTGGGCGCCCGGTCGCGGCCCGCCCGCCGCACCGCCCACCGCGACGACCTCGCCGGCCGCCTCGAAGCCGGCCACGAACGGTGGCCGCGGACCTCCCGGAGAGGTCCCCCGCGCCTGCATCACGTCGCGGAAGTTGACGCCCGCCGCGGTGACCCGGATCAGGATCTCGCCCGGGCCGGGCGTCGGCACCGGCGCGTCGTCGATCAGCCGCAGCGCCTGCGGGCCGTCGTGGGAGGTCTGCTGCAGCGCGCGCATGGTCGCGGGGATGCTCATCGGCGGATCAGCCTTTCGGTCGCCTTCAGGAGAGCCGGGCTCGCCGCCCGGGCCGTCCTGGAGGTAGACCGGCGCCGCCGTCCGAAGGAATCGGTCCCCCACCCGGTACCGGCTCGTGGCGGGAGGGCCGGTGCTCAGGCCGGGCGCAGATTGGCCGACGGACGCCGGCTGAGCCGGACGATCTCGGACATCGGCATCGCCGAGCCGTACAGGGTGCCCTGCCCGAACCCGGCGCCCATCCCGTGGACCAGCTCCGCGACGTCCGAGGTCTCGATGCCCTCCACCACGATCGAGACGTCCAGGCTGTTGCCCAGGTCGATGACGGCGGAGGTGATGGCACGGGCCTGCGGCTCGTCGACCAGCGCGGACGTCAGCGACCGGTCGATCTTGAGAACGTGCGCGGGCAGCCGCCGCAGGTACCCCAGCGCCGAGTAGCCGGTGCCGAAGTCGTCGATGGCGATGGTCACGCCGGCGTCGGCCAGGGTGCGCAGGCTCTGCACGGCCGGCCCGTCCTCGTCGACGAGGACCGCCTCGGTGACCTCCACCAGGAGCAGGCTCGCCGGCACGCCGAAGGCGGCGAGCGCCTCCTCGACGAGCTGCGGGAAATCGGGGACGCGCAGCTGCAGCGGCGAGACGTTGACCGCCACCCGGATCGCGCGGGCGGGCAGGCCGTGCCGCGTGGCCTGCTCCAGCGTGCGGTGCAGCACGAACTCGCCCAGCTCGACGACGAGCCCGGTCTGCTCCGCGATGGGGATGAACTCCTGCGGGTGCACCGGACCGAGCCGGTGGTCCGACCAGCGGGCCAGCGCCTCGACGCCGGTGATGACGCCGGTGCCCAGCTCGACCACCGGCTGGTACAGGACGTCGATCGCGCCGTCCTGGATCGCCGAGCGCAGCCGCTCCTCCACCGAGAGCCGGCGCGAGCGCATCATGGCGGCGGTGCCGTCGAAGACCTCGATCCGGTCGCGGCCGGCGGCCTTGGCCAGTTGCAGCGCCGCCGAGGCGGCCGACATCGCCGACAGCTGGTCGGCGCCGTCCGGCGGGTCCGTCACGGTGACCCGGTGACCGCCCAGGGCCGCCACGCCGGCGCTCGCCGAGACCGGCAGCCGGGTGACGCCGTCGACGTCCCAGCAGGCACGGCGGACGGCGGCGAGCACCTGCTCCGCCGCGATCACCCCGGAGTCCACCCCGCCCGGGACCAGGACGGCGAACTCGTCACCGCCGATCCGCGCCACCAGGGACGCCCGCGGCAGGTGGGTCAGCAGCCGCTCGCCGACGGCGACGAGCAACCGGTCGCCGACGGAGTGGCCGAGCAGGTCGTTCACGGCCTTGAAGCCGTCGATGTCGACCGCGAGCAGGCACCAGGGCGCGGACGGGCCGATCTCGGCGATCCGGCTGGCCAGCACCCGGCGGTTCGCCAACCCGGTCAGCGGGTCCGACGTCGCCTCCTCGTGCAGCCGGCCGACCAGGCGGACCCGCAGCCGTGTGTTGAGCAGCTCCCGGACCCACAGGAGCCCGATCGCGGCCAGCACGAACAGCCACGACACGGTGTCCAGCTGGTAGCCGGGCCGCAGGTTGCGGTCGCGCAGGAGCACGATCGAACCGACGCCGAGGCCCAGCAGCAGCAGGCTCGTGGTCGTGGTGACCACGGTGACCCGGGCGTCCGGGTCGACGTCGATGGGGGTGCGGTCCTCCAGGCCGCGCGCCCCGGACCGGTAGGTCAGCGCGCCCCAGGCGATGAGCGGCGTCGACACCAGCCACAGCGCCTTGCCGATCAGGCTGGGCGGGGTGACGGCGGCCGCGTCGACCGTCAAGGAGTTGAGGTCGCCGATGGAGAAGGCCGCGAACCCGCCGGCCAGCACGATCAGCGGCACGGCCAGGTCCCGGACGGCGATCACCACGGCCATCGCGGTGAAGACCACCTCGAACAGCACCATGAACGCGCCGGTGAACCGCTCGGGCGACGGGACCCCGAACGTGTCGAGGAAGCGCACGCGCCAGATCAGCAGGCTGGCGCAGACCGACAGCAGCCCACCGTCCAGGAGGAGGCGCAGCATCGGCACGCTGCCGCCGACGGCCCGCGGGATGGTCATGACCCCGGCGATGGCGATCGGTGCCGCCGCGAACTGCACCAGATCCCCGTAGGCCGGGAAGCCCGTCTCGACGCCGGTCGCCGTCAGCGTGCACTTGAGCAGCTGACCCGCGCCCCAGACGGCCATCGTCACGCCGAGCCAGCGGCGGAAGACGGCGTCCGCGGCTCCGTGCCAGCCGCGCAGCAGCACCTCGACGCCGCAGACCGTCGCCGTGCAGCCGATAAGCAGCCCGACCACCAGCTCGAACATCGACAGCGCCGCGGGCCGCGACCAGCTCAGCAGGACCGCCGTCAGCAGGAGCAAGGACAGGCCGACGCCGGCCCGGACCAGCCAGGGCCCGGACCGCCATCGTTCGTGCCACCACGCCACGTCGGTCATCGCCCCCGGCTCGCCGGTCAGCGCGTCGCGAGTACCCGCTGCTCCGGCATCAGCTGCCGTCGTCGCCGTCCACGGGGGCCAACCGCGTCAGGATGAGATCCCTGACCTTAGCGGCATCGGCCTGCCCCCGCATATCCCGCATCACGGACCCCACGAGCGCTCCGGCGGCCGCCACCTTGCCCGCGCGGATCTTGTCCGCGACGTCGGGGTTCGCCGCGATCGCCCGGTCCACGGCCTCACCGAGCGCGGAGTCGTCCGAGACGATCCTGAGCCCGCGCGCGGACACCACGTCGGCCGGGCCGCCCTCCCCCGCCAGCACGCCCTCGAGCGCCTGCCGAGCGAGCTTGTCGTTGATCACACCGGACTCGACCAGCCGCGCCAGCTCGGCGACCTGGGCCGGCGTGACGGGCAGGTCGGCCAGGTCGACGCCGTCGACGTTGGCGCGCCGGGAGAGCTCCTGCGTCCACCACTTGCGGGCCGCACCCGCGGTGGCGCCCGCCTCGACGGTCGCCTCGATGAGCTCGACCGCCTTGGCGTTGACGACGTCGCGCATCTCCAGCTCGGTGATGCCCCACGCCTCCTGGAGCCGGCGGCGGCGCAGTCCGGGCGGCTCGGGCATGGTGGCCCGCAGCCGCTCGACCCAGGCCGCGTCGGGCACGATCGGCACGAGGTCGGGCTCGGGGAAGTAGCGGTAGTCCTCGGCGTCCGACTTCTCCCGGCCGGACGTCGTCACACCGGTGTCCTCGTGCCAGTGCCGGGTCTCCTGGACGACGCGCTGCCCGGCGACGAGTCGGGCGGCCTGGCGGGTGATCTCGTAGCGGACGGCACGCTCGACGCTGCGCAGCGAGTTGACGTTCTTCGTCTCGCTGCGGGTGCCGAAGGGCACGGCC
>Ga0302322_100000128_pt1 | contig 49147 bp, 50 predicted proteins | sample Fen_T0_2_FD_203757 | JGI IMG/M metagenome (GOLD analysis project Ga0302322, IMG submission 203757) | Peat permafrost microbial communities from Stordalen Mire near Abisko, Sweden - Fen_T0_2 | ecosystem: Environmental > Terrestrial > Soil > Wetlands > Permafrost | place: Sweden: Abisko...
TTCCATCGAGGCCGAGGTCTCTTCCACTCCGGCGGCTTGTTCGCTCGAGGCTTGCGACAGCGATTGCGCGGTCGCGCTCACTTGCTCGGAGGCGCTCGACAAGGAACGTGCGCCGCTGTTGACTTCGCTTACCACCTGGGACAGCTTCGCCACCAGGTTTCGCATGGCGGTAAGCAATTGGCCGGCCTCGTCATTTCCGGCCGAGTCGACCCTTACCGTCAAATCACCTTCCGCAAGCCGGTTCGCTACCGTGATTGCCTGACGCAGCGGCCTGCCGATCATGCGCCGCGCGAAGAAATTGACGATTGCCATCATCAGCAAAATGACCACTACACTGCCGCCAATCAACGCGTATTCGATGCGTTTGCCGATGGCGGTGAAATCGTCAAGATACGTCGACGAAACAATAACCCAGTTCCATTTTTTGTAATAACCGTATGCGGCTACTTTTTCGTGACTGGTATCGGTATCGGGAAAGCCGGGACGGGTACTCTGGTAGCGAATCACGCCATCCTTCTTCGTCACCATTTCGCGGATATATTCGAGGCCGTTGGCGTCCTTGTTGGCAATGGAATTGGCACCCTCCCGAAGCGGATGAATCGTGAAGGCGCCGAAATTCTTGCCCTCCGCGGCGTCCATGCCATAGATATAGCCAACCTCGCCGATTTTGACGGCGCCGATCCGCTTCTTCAGGTCCTTCAGGCTCTCACTGAAATCCAGCCCGACAAACAGGATGCCGATCACCTTGCTGGCGGCGTCCTTTACCGGGGTATAACGCGTCATATAGTCTTTGCCGAACAGCGCGGCTTTACCGATATGCGCTTCGCCTTGCAGGACTCGCGCATAAGCCGGATTCGCCCGATCCAGCACGGTACCTACTGCCCGTTGGCCATTCTCCGTTTTGACGGAGGTCGCGATGCGGACGAAGTCATCGCCCTTACGGACGAAAATGGTGGCAACTCCGCCGGTCACTTGCGAAAGTCGGTCCACACCATCGAAATTCAAAGCGAGACTCTTGCCGGCCGACTTCAGGTTGGGCACATCCTGTCCTGCCACTTTGACAGGAGTCGTGCCATCCAGGACAAAGGGGGCGCCAATGTAGGACGAAAACACTCCGCCCATCCGCTCAGCGTCTTTCTCCAACGCGCCGTTGTAGGCATCGATCATCGCCAGCATCGCATCGTTGGTCCTTTTCATCACCGCAATGCCATCGGCATCGAGGTTGCGCAGGGTGGACGACACCAATAGTCCGGTACCGGCGCCTACCAGCGTGACGAGCACGGCGAATTGAATCAGCAATATCTTGGTGCCGATCGACAGACTGCGATGCAGGGGTTTCATTAGGCGGGGCTCTCGGCTGTCGTCGTTATGTGCGGGCGCGAATCAATGTGCCGAATGCAGGTCGTTTGCGGCGACCGGCGACGCGGGTGCGGCTTCCTGGCCGTCGGTTGCTGCGCCCGTTCCCAAGGCGCCGACGTCGTCGGTGGACAGCACGTGGTTTACGTCGAGCAGAATCACGAACTTGCCGTTGACCTTGCCCATGCCGCGAATAAAGTCGGTACTGATGCGCGCACCGAACGCCGGGGCGGGCTCGATGTCGGCATCCGGAATGTCAAGCACCGCGTTGACCGCATCGACGATGACGCCGACATCCTGCGGACCGCTCTCGGCCTCGATTTCAACGATAACGATGCAGGTGCGTTTGGTGACCTCGGCGACCTTCTTGCCGAATCGCACCGACAGGTCCATCACCGGTACCACGGCACCGCGCAGGTTGATGACGCCGCGAATGCACTCCGGCATCATCGGTACCGCCGTGAGGCCGGTGTATTCGATGATTTCCTTGATGGCGAGGATGCCGATGGCAAACACTTCGCTGCCGACCATGAAAGTCAGATATTGGGTCGGCTGGGCGGCCAGCACTTGCTTGGACAGCTGCGCATTGTGGGTGGCGCGCTGGGCAATCGATTGAGATGTGGCGTTCATCGTCATTCTCCTTAGAATTTGTCGAACTGAGCTTCATCGAGCTCGGTATCGGTGGCGAGCGCCAGGTTGCCGGCGAAGCGCGGTTTGGCGGTGATCGGGGCGTGGTTGCCGGGGGACGGCACCGCACGCAGTGCTGCCGCAGCTTTCCTTGGGGCAATGGCCACCACCGGTGCCCGTACCGAGGTGCTGCCGTCGACCTTGAAGAAGGCCATCGTCTGCTGCAGTTGCTCGGCCTGGCCGCTCATCTCTTCGGCGGTCGCAGCCAGCTCTTCGGAGCTGGAAGCGTTTTGCTGGGTGGTCTGGCTCAGCTGGGTGACCGCGGCGTTGATCTGGCCGACCCCGGTCGATTGTTCTTCGCTGGCCGCAGTGATCTCCTGCACCAGGTCGGAGGTCTTCCTGATGTTGGGGACCATCGCGTCGAGCAGCTTGCCGGCCTTTTCGGCCAGTTCGACACTGCTGCTGGCGACAGTGCCGATTTCCTGGGCGGCGATCTGGCTGCGTTCGGCGAGTTTCCTGACTTCGGCTGCGACCACGGCGAAGCCTTTGCCGTGTTCTCCGGCGCGGGCGGCTTCGATGGCGGCGTTGAGGGCCAGGAGGTTGGTTTGATAGGCGATGTCGTCGATGATGCCGATCTTGTGGGCGATCTGTTTCATCGCCGTCACGGTGGCCCTGACGGCTTCGCCGCCTTCGGTGGCTTCCTGGGCGGCCTTGGTGGCCATGCCGTCGGTGACTTTGGCGTTCTCGGTGTTTTGCGAGATCGAGGCGGTCATCTGTTCCATCGAGGCCGAGGTCTCTTCCACTCCGGCGGCTTGTTCGCTCGAGGCTTGCGACAGCGATTGCGCGGTCGCGCTCACTTGCTCGGAGGCGCTCGACAAGGAACGTGCGCCGCTGTTGACTTCGGTGACCACTTGCGAGAGCTTGCTCACCATCGTTTTGATGGCAAACAAGAGGCTCGAATTGTCTGTCGGCCTGGTGTCGATCTTGACGAGCAGGTCGCCAGCCGCGACCTCGCCGACAATGCGCACCACATCGGCAGGTTCGCCGCCAAGCACTTTCAACAGGCCACGGGTGATCCACAAGGCAACGAGGAACGACGCCAGCAGCGCAGAAGCGGCCAGCGTACCAATCAGCCACAGCGCGCGATTGTATTCGGTGCTGACGTCCTTTCCCGCGTTTTCCATCAATTCGCGCTGATACTCGGAAAGCTTGTCGACTTTCGCCATGTATGCGACCTGCAGCGGCTGCACCTTGTCGGAAAGCAGCAGTGTCGCCTCGGCTCGTTTGCCGTCGCCCATCAACTTTAGAAATTCGTTTTGCCCGCTGATGTAGGCCAGCCTCGCATCCGCGACTTCCTTCAACTCGGCTTTGCCGCGCTCGGTGGTGATTCGCTTCGTCAACGTGTCGAGATTCGCAACGATGGCTTTTCTGGATTCGGCAATGCTGTCGAGTTCCTTCTTGATCAACGCCTTGTCGGTCGTCAGCAACGCGTTGCGCATGGCGCCGGCGATGTGATTGATGTGTTTCACCACGTCGTTGGCAATGACCGTCTTGGGGAAGCGATCGTTGACCATCAGATCGACGTGCTCGTTGACCGCCGCCAACTTGGTCAGCGAAATACCGGCGATCATCAGCATCAACAGGATGACGACCCCGAAACCCAGACCCAGCCGGGTCGCCACTTTCAAATTCTGGAACATGTATCTCTCCCTAGACGATATTTGCGGTAGACAATGCGGCTTCGCCACGCCGGGCGTGGTGCGCCGGCTGGCCAACCGCCTGCTGCAACAACGCTGCCACATCGAGGATCAGTGCCACCTCGCCGGTGCCGAGGATGGTGGAACCGCTGATGCAACGTACGTGGCTGAACATCTTTCCAAGTGGCTTGATGACCGTTTGGAACTCTCCCAATAGTGCATCGACCACCAGGCCGGCTTTCTTGCCGGTGTGACGCACTACCACGATGTTTTCGCGGCGCGCTCGCTCGCCGCCGATTTCAAATAGTTCGCGCATGCGGATCAACGGCAGCACCTGTCCGCGCAGGTCCGTGAAATCGTGGCCCGGCTCGGTCGAAAATTCGATGCACTCCTCGATCATGTCGAGCGGAATGACGAAGGTCGATTTGTCGAGTCCCACCAGGAAGCCATCGATGATGGCGAGCGTGAGAGGCAGACGGACCGAGACCGTGGTGCCGACGCCCTCTTCGCTGCTGACATCGACGCTGCCGCGCAGCGCCGCGATATTGCGTTTCACCACATCCATGCCGACGCCGCGCCCGGAGATGTTGGTAACCTGTTCGGCGGTGGAAAAGCCGGGTTCGAAGATGAGGCGATAGACTTCGCCGTCGCTGAGTGTGCGCCCGGGTTCGACCAGGCCGCGTTCGACCGCTTTGGCAAGAATTTTCTCGCGGTTGAGGCCGCCGCCGTCGTCGGAAACTTCGATGACGATGCTGCCGGAGTCGTGGTAGGCGTTGAGCGTGACGGTGCCGGTAGCCGGCTTGCCGCGCACAGCACGCAGTTCTGCCGACTCGATGCCGTGATCCATGGAATTGCGCACCAGGTGGGTGAGCGGATCGGCGATCTTTTCGACCACGGTCTTGTCGAGTTCGGTCTCTTCGCCGCGCACGCTGAGCACGATGTCCTTGCCCAGCTGCAAGGCCATGTCGTGCACCACGCGCTGGAAGCGGTTGAAGGTTGCGCCGATTTTCACCATGCGTAACTGCAAGGCGCTGTCGCGGACTTCCTCGACCAGTCGGGCCAGGGTGGAGGTGGCTTCCTGCAACTCGGGAAGCTGGGCGCGGCGCGCGATCAGGTCGGTGCCGGCGCCGGCGATGATCAGCTCGCCGATCAGGTTGATGAGACGGTCGAGCTTGTCGGCATCGATGCGGATCGAGCGGGCGTCCTGGGTGCGCAGGTCTTTCACCTGCCGCTGCTTGGCGAGGGCGGCTTCCACCACGGCGGGTTGCACGCTGCCCTGCTCGACCAGGATGGCGCCGATCGATTGCGCGCGGCTGGCCTCGACCTGGTGTTGCAATGCGGCCTGCAACTCCTGCGCGGTCAGGGTGCCGCAGCGCACCAGGATTTCACCCAGGCGCGGCGGTTCTTCAGAAAGTTCGCTGATCAGCTTAAGGTAGTCGCCGATGCGGCTTTGCGGCGGCAGGATGCGGATTTCGCAATCGCCGCGCACGAAATCGAATACGCTCTCGATGGTGGCCTTGTCGGCATCGCTGTCGAAGGCGATTTCAAAACCGAGGTAGCACGATTCCGCGTCCATCTCTTCGGCCGGCGGGATGCCGTCCGGCAATACCACCATGCCGGTAACGCGGCCCAATTCGCCGAGATAGCGGATGAACGAGAGCGGGTCCATGCCACTCTTGAATACGTCGGGTCCGAAACGCAACGAGATGTGCCAATAGCGGCTATCGACCGCGTCTGCGGCCGCGACATCGCGGGGTGACGTTGCGACTGCTTTTGCGACGACGGCCTCGGCACCGCCGTCTTGCGCAGGCAAGTAGCCGCGCAGCTGTTCGATCAGCGGCGCACCCAGGGCGGCCAGCCCTGCGTCGTCGCCGGCTGCGCCCGACTCGACCGCATCGAGCAGCGCGCCGATATGATCGCCGCAGGACAGTAGCAAAACCACGAGCTCGCCGGAGACGGCAATTTTGCCGTCGCGCGCTTCGTCGAGCACGCTTTCCACCACGTGCGTGAACGCGATGACGCGGTCGAAGCCGAACAGGCCGGCCGACCCTTTGATGGTGTGCGCCGCACGAAAGATGGCGTTGACGGCCTCGGCCCGATCGGGTGCCTGTTCGATGCCGAGCAGGGCATCCTCCATCGCTTGCAGCAAGTCGCGGCTTTCGACGATGAAGTTTTGCAACAGTGCGTCGTCGATGTTCATGCCGCGGTCTCAGTCAGCGATGGGGCGGTAGCCCAGTCGCCGAAGTAGCTTTCCAGGTGAAGGAGTTCGATGACTTCGATTACCGATTGGCTGGGCCTGGTGAGCCGGAATTCCTGTCCGCAAGCCCTGGCGTATTGCGCGGCCATCATCAGCAACTGCACGCCGCTGGTATCGATTTCCGAAACGGCAGACAGGTCGAGAACCAGCGGCGATGTGGTGGCAAGCGAGGCCAGCAGGGTTTGTTTCAATTCGGCGGCCTGGTAGATGGTCATGTCGCCCTCCACCCGCAACGGGGCGATGGCAACCTTGGCTGCGGTCTGATTTGTCACGGCGTGTTCCTTGTCGGCAGGCGCGGATTTTTTGGTGCGACTCATGGCAGCACCAGTTTTTCGACCGCGCGCAGGATCTGTGCAGCCTTGAAAGGCTTTACCACCCAGGCGCGCGCGCCGGCCGCCTGCCCTTGCAGGCGTTTGCCTTCCACCGTCTCGGTGGTGAGCATGATGACCGGCGTGAATTTGTAGTTCGGCAGCTGCTTCACCGCGCTCACAAAAGCGATGCCGTCCATATTGGGCATGTTGACGTCGCTGATGATGAGGTGGACCTTCTGCCCCGTCAGCTTGGCCAGCGCATCCTGGCCGTCGCAGCCCTCGATCACTTCGTAGCCGGCTTCGACAAGTGCTGCCCCGACCGCCTGGCGGATGGGGGTCGAGTCATCCACGATCAGGATCGTCTTTGCCATGAATATCTTCCGGAAATCGTTTTGTTGTCGCTGCCGTATGGGACGCGTTTTCGCGACGGGAAGAGATCGCTCCCGGAACGCCGCGCCGCGTAGTCGTTTGCAAATACCGTTACCTGCCACAAGCGCCCTATGGACTATTAACGGCGCGCCGGCAAAACTCTTGAGGGTCAATTGCCGGCGGAAATTTGCGGCGCGAGTGTCCGCCGTCGAGCGATGCGCCGTGCAGGTGCGCGATCAATCCTGACCGATAAGCGGCAAGGTAATGTCGAAACGGGTACCGACACCCACCTCGCTGTGGAGTTGTATGTCACCTTCCAGATCGTGCACGATGCCGTAGACGACCGACAGCCCGAGGCCGCTGCCTTTCCCCGGCTCCTTGGTGGTGAAAAAGGGATCGAATGCACGCCTTTGCACCTCCGGCCTCATGCCGGGGCCATTGTCGGCTATGGTCAGTCGAAAGCGCATGCTTCCAGGAACACCCGCCGATTCCGGCACGGCGACCTCCCGAATCGAAATGTCCAGCTTGCCGCGGCCGCACATGGCGTCGCGCGCATTGCCGCAGAGGTTGATCAACACCTGGTGTAGTTGCGAAGGGTCGGCGAGCGTCCAGGCATGGGGCATGGCCGCTTCGAAGGTCAGTTCCACCCCGGGCGGCAGCGACACCCGAAACATGTCGAGAGATTCCCGCGTCACGGCGACGGCATCGACGCGGCTGGGGGCCGAGGGTTTCTGGCGGGCGAAGGCCAGCATTCTGCCGACCAGGTCGCGCGCCTGAAAGCTGGCCGAGGTGATTTGCTGCGCGTTCCGATGACCGTGCGTATTTTCCGCAAACTCATCGCCCAGCATTTCCGCGTAGCCATTGATGATGCCGAGGATGGTATTGAAGTCGTGCGCAATGCCGGCAGCCATGGTGCCGACTGTTTCCAGGCGGCTCGATTGCGCCAGGCGGGCCTGAATCATGGCTTCGCTGTCGCGGCGTGCCTGCTCCGCAAGAAGACGCTCGTCGATTTCCCGCGTCAATTGCATATTCGCCAGACGCAGCGATTCCGTCAGCGCCAGGTTTGCGGCGAGTCGTTCATCCAGTTCGGCCGTCCGGTCGGCAACGCGTTGCTCCAACTCGGCGTTGAAATCCTTCAGCCGCTGTTCGGCCTTCAGGCGTTCGGTGACGTCCCGCGCCATAACGACGATACCGATGACGTTGCCGCTTGCATCGAAGTAGGGAACCTTGTCGGTCTTGATCCAGCGCTTTTCGCGGCCTGCGAGCCCGATCGGCTCGACAATGCCGAGCTTGGGTAGCCTGGACCGGATCACTTCCAGGTCATCGGCGTAGTATTTTGCGGCCTCGGCTGGATAGATGTCGGCCATATCGCGGCCTTCCAGTTCCGCGACCGTGTAAGCCGTGGTTGCGGCGGCGAGTTCATTGGCTCGCAGAATGCGGTTTTGCGTATCCTTGAACCAGATCATGGCCGGCATCAGGTTGAATAACACCAGCAATTGCGCCTGCTTGCGCTGAAGGGCGTCGGCTGCCCGCATTTTTTCCGTTACATCCTTGGTGACGCCTGCGATTCGCGTGATTTTCCCCAGGCCATCGCGCACCGGATACCCGCGTATCTCCACCCAGCGTATGGAACCATCCGGCCTGACGATGCGGCACTCGTATTCATAAATGCCCGTGTCTCTGGCCAGAAAAAACAAGGCGCGGACCCGGTCGCGGTCGTCCGGATGAATGGTCTTGTCCCAATCTCGCGGATTTGCATAGGCGCTTTCGCAGGTCCGGCCGGTGATCGTTTCATACGCCGGGCTGACGTAAAGGTAGTTGCCGGTCTCCACATCCTTGAGAAAGAATATGTCGCCGATGCCTTGCGCCAACTGCCGGAAACGCAGCTCGCTTTCGCGCAGGCTTTCGTCGGCCAGCCGCTCGGCCGTAATATTCACGTGGATGACCATGGCGCCGCGCTGGTTGCCGGCGGCGATCGGCATCGCCGTCATCTTGAACCAGCACTGCTGCATCGCCGAATGAAAGGGATAATCTTTCGAAAACCAGTCAAGATCGCCGTTCAGTACTGCGCGAATGCCGGCGGCCATCGAACGCGACTCCTCGGAAAATGCGCCGCTAGCCTTCTCGCAGATGTCCAGATAGTTGCAACCCACCGAGAATTGGGCGTCGCCCAGTGCGTTTTCGCTGGAGAATTGCCGCCATGCCAGATTCGCCGACGTGATGACACCGTAGGCGTCGAGCAGGGCAATGGACGCGGGCAGTGCATCGAGAATCTCGGCCTGCCGTGCGACGACCTGATCCTGCGACAGTGGCGACAGGGATTCAGTCATGGCTCAGGCGCGACGATGGTGGAGAAGCGTCTGCCGGCGCGATGGCCGCGTTGGCAGGAAATATGGTGTTTTTTGCGCCTGGCCTATTGCAGCCGGTTTTACTGCCGGCGATTTGCGACGATTCGCAATCGCGCCATTGGTCGCACTTTGCGCAATCGTCGTCGAGCAGCGGCAGGGTAATCTCGAAGCGCGCGCCCTTGCCGGGTTCGCTGTCCAGGATGATTTCGCCGGCCATGTCGGCCACGATGCCGTAGACCACGGCAAGTCCCAGGCCGCTGCCCTGGCCGGGCTCCTTGGTGGTAAAAAATGGGTCGAAGACTCGTCGCTGTAACTCGGCATCCATGCCCGGGCCGTTATCGCTTACGACCAGCCGAAAACGGCGTCCGACCGGCTCCCGGTCGCCGGTGCGTTGTCGTGCAGCGCGGATTTCGATGCCGACCTTGCCGTGGCCCTGCATGGCATCGCAAGCGTTCTTGCAAAGATTCATCACCAATTGGTCGATCTGGGTGGGGTCCGCCATCATCCATGCTTGCGGCAAATCGCTGGTCAGCGTCAGGTCCACGCCCGGCGGCAAGCTGATGCGTATCATCTCGACGACGTTGGCGACCTGCGCGGCCACGTCGACCGGGATCGGATCGATCGGCCTTTGCCGGGCGAACGCCAACATGCGCGAAATCAGCCCGCTGGCGCGACCGGCGGCCGCAATGATCTGGTCCGAATTTTCGCAACCGATGGAACCCGATTGGAACAGGTCGCCGAGCATTTCGGCGTAGCCGTTGATGATGCCGAGGATCGTGTTGAAGTCGTGGGCGATGCCGGCCGCCATGGTGCCGAGCGCTTCCATGCGTGCGGATTGCTCGAGTTTCATGCTCCACTCGATGCGCTCCCGGGCGGCCGTTTCCAGGTGTCGTATCTGTTCGGCGGTTTGCCGGGACACTTCCCACTTTTTGCAGAGACTCGAGGCCAATTGCTGGACCTCGATGGCGTCGAACGGCTTCTTCAGGACCAGCAGCCGGTCGCGCATGTCGAGCCGTTGCATCACCTGTTCCCAGGAAAGATCCGAAAACGCCGTACAGATCACCACTTGCAGTTGGTCGTCTTCCTGCCAGAGCCTTTCGATGGTTTCGACGCCGTCCCAACCCGGCGGCATGCGCATATCGACAAAGGCCATTGCGTAGGGCCGGCCGGCGGCGATGGCGGCCTGCACCTTGGCGAGAGCCTCCTGTCCCTGAAATGCGTGGTCTATTTCGAAATTGTCCGTGGGCGCGGCGACCGTGCCGAACAGCGCGGATTCCAAGATTCCGATCGCCGCGCCGGATGCTGCGGCCGGTCGCAGGACTTTGCGGAAATCCTCATGGATCGACTCCATGTCGTCCACGACAAGAATGCGTCGATTGCCGATGTGGCTCACGAGGCACCCATCGTCTTGCTGACGGGAATGTCGAGCGTGAAAGTGGCACCCAGTCCGGGTCCATCACTGCTCGCCGTCAACGCGCCGCCCATTTCCTTTGCCGCAAGGATGCAACTATGCAGGCCGAAGTCATGGCCGTCCTTGCGGGTGGTGAAGCCGTGGGAGAAAATTCGGACCAGGTTTTCCCTGGCGATGCCGTCGCCATTGTCGGAGACGGCAAATCGCAGCATGCCGTCGTCGAGCATATATGCGCGCAGGTTGATGCAGCGGATACGGCCGGTCACCTCGGCCAGTGCCTGTTTGGCGTTGCAGATGAGATTGACCAGGATCTGCGTGACGCGCGGGCGGTCGAACGGCACCTTTGGCATGTGTCCGAGATCGATCACCACCCGCACTTGGTGCCGGTTCAACGATTCGGAGTTGAAGCGCACGGCATCTTCCACCAGCTCCGCAACGTCGGTCGGCTCGACCAGGCTGCCGCTGCCCGCGTAGCTTTGCTGCGTCGCGACCACCTCCTTGATGTGATCGACGCTTCTGATCAGAACACGCAATTCTTTTTCCATGCCATCCTGTTCCGACTTGAGCGCGGCGGTGAGTTCTCGCAAGTAGCCCGGCAGCAACGCTCCTTTCGGATCCTTGGTGATGAACTCCCCCAGGTTGCCGGCATGATCGTTCATGAGCGCGGTTGCCTGCGCCAGTCCGGCCACCTTGGAATTACGCAGCCGCGCCGTCAGCAGGCCCGCGGATACGTTGACGCTGTTCAATACGTTGCCGACGTTGTGCAGAACATTGGTGGCAATTTCGGCCATGCCGGCACGGCGGGCCGCCTTCACCAGGTCGCCCTGCGCCTGCTGCAATTCGGCGGTACGCTCGCGCACCCGCGCTTCCAGCGATTCATTGAGAAACTTGAGTTCGGCATTGATTCGCGCAAGTTGTGTCCGGCCTCGAATCAGCTGAGCGGCGGCCAGCAGCAGCAGCAGGCTCAGCGCGCCGGCCACGAACAGTCCATATCGCCAATACTTTTCGTCCGCCGCCGCCGCCTTCGCCTGTTCATCCAGCAGGAAGCCGGTCAGCTGGTCGAGACGCGCAGTAGTGGGCAGGGCCATGATCCCGGCCATGACCTTTTGCACCACTCTTCTTTCGCGCATCACCGTCTCGCTGTGCAGCAGGTAATTGTCGAGGGCGACCCGCATCGGCGCATTGAGATGCCTGCGCTGGGAAATCAGCTTGGTGCTGGCGAGCTCCACTTCCGCGTCGACCACATTGGCCTGGGTGCGGCGGCTCAACAGGCCCAGCACCAGCACCCGGTTGACATCGGAAGTGAGGCCGGGATATTTTTGATGCGCATCCTGCCCGCGACCGATTCCCTGCAGTACCTCGTCGGCCGCGGCCGGCAGGAAAACGAGCGAATTTTGCATTATTGCGTTATGTGATTTGAATTCCTCGATCAGTTCCTGCTTCTGCACCAGCGCGGCACGCAGTGCGGCGCGCGCACGCGCAGCGGGCAATGTGTCCGCACGCAAAGGATCCGCACCGGGCGGCTCCAGCTTGGCCATCAGGTTCCACATTTCATGCTGCGCTTCCGCCAGCGTGTCGTAGTGCGCGATAAAGCCGAGTCGGGTGCGCAGGACGTCGCGCTCCCACACGGCATCGACCTGCCTGATGTTGCGCAGCAGGGCAAATTCGGCCACATAGGCGGACCGGTCGAACTCGCGGGTGCGGCCATACAATTCGACCAGGCCGCCGAGCAGCAGCAGCATGAGGACGATTGCCATCGACCAGGAGAAGCGCGGAGGAAGTTTCACGGCGCAAGCGGCTCCGCGGACAGCGAATTCAGGAACTGGACGATCGCCATGCGGTCGGCTGCGGGCGCGTTGCGGCCGATCTGGAAGCGGAACATGATGTCGACCGCTTCGCGCAGGGTCTGCACCGAACCGTCGTGAAAATACGGGGCGGTCTTCGCGACGTTGCGCAGGCCGGGAACCTTGAACACGTATTTGTCTCTTTCCTCACCTGTCACCAGATAGCGGCCCAGATCGCCGTTCTCTTGATGACCGCGCTTCTTGAAATAGTCGCCCATGACGCCGAGTTTCTGGAACATATTGCCGCCGACGTTGACGCCCTGATGGCAGACGGCGCAGCCGTACTGCTTGAACTTGGCGTATCCGTTTTTCTCTTCGTCGCTGATGGCGTCGGCCTCGCCGCGCAAGTAGCGGTCGAAACGTGCGTTGGGCGTGATCAGGTTGCGTTCGTAGGTCGCTATGGCGTTTTGGACATTGGCGCGGGTGATGCCGTCGTCATAGGACTTGCGGAATTCGCGCCGATAGTCCGCGTCGGCAGAGAGGACGGACAGCACGTCGGGCCACTTCGCACCCATTTCCACCGGCGATTGCACGACGCGGTCGACCTGCGATTCGAGCGTATCGGCCGCACCGTTCCAGAATTGCCGGAAATTGAGCGCGGCGTTCAGCACCGTCGGCGCATTGCGGCTCGTCGGTTGGCCATTCGCGCCGCGCGAACGGGCGAGGCCGTCGGCACCCCCCTTGGCGAGGTCGTGGCAGCTGGCACAGGACGCGCGGCCGTTGCCTGAGAGTCGCGTGTCGTTGAACAAACGCCGGCCGAGAGCAGCGCGCGCCGGGTCCTGGTTCAGCGTTTGCGGTACCGGCTGGATCGGCTCTTCCCTGGCAGCGGCCGTGGCGATGCCATGGCAGGCCAGGAAAAACAGCGCCAACGCGCTGGCACGGCCACGGATTCCGCGCAGCGTGTTCATGGCAAGGCGGATTCGATGGCTTTGCGCAGGTCGGCCCGGGTAAAGGGCTTTACCAACGTCGATTTGACGCCCAGCAGGGCGGCCGAGTCGAGGATGAACTCGGAGGTGATCGAACGGCGGCCGCCCGACATGGCAATGACCGGCGTGCCGGCCTTGCTGCGCGACAGGCCCATGATGAATTCGACGCCGTCCATATTGGGCATCAGGATGTCGGTCAGGATCAGGTCGGGTCGCACCTGCGAAAGCATCGCCGTGGCCTGCGCGCCGTCGCCGGCGGTAGTCACTTTGTGGCCGTCCTGTTGCAGCATTTGCGTGAGCATCTGCCGGAATTCGACGACGTCTTCAACGACCAGAATATGAGCCATGGCGAACTTTTCCTGTTAGTGGTGCGGATCGGCGCGATCGCCGCCCGATGGCGGAGGGCGCCGGGTTCAAAACAGCTCCAACTTGACGGCGCCGCCGTCTGCCGGGTCGCTGCGATTGGAGTGCAGGTGTTTCTGTTCTTCTTCCAGATAGCCGGCAAGGATCGAGGCGAGCTGGTCCGGCACGGCCGCAAACGCCGGCCCCTGCCGGTCGGCGAGCTCGAGGGCGTCGCGAAACGACTCCTGGCGCGCGGCAATCGCCACCTGGATACGTTCGATACACTGCCGCACCACATCCTGGTACTGGATTTGCCCGAGTACTTCGGCGATGTCGCCGGCCATGTCCTCATTGTGTTTGGTGACGATGGCGAATCGGGTCTTGTAGTACTGGTTCATGTCTTCGAGGTTTTCGCGCAGCCTGCGGATCGATTCGGTGGCGATGGACACCTCGGCAAGTTGCTGTGCGGATTCCGACAGGGTCTTGGCGATGCCGCTTTCCACCGCCGCACGCGCACGCGCGAGACCGTTGTTGATGCTGGTGGCGAGCTGGCCGGTGTTGGCGGCAAGCCTGCGCATTTCGTCGGCGACCACGCGGAAAGCGACGCCGACGCTGCCGGAGTGGCTGGCCTCGATGGCCGCGTTGATGGCGAGCAGGTGCGACTGCATGCTGATCGCCTGCACATCGCCGACCAGGCCGCCGAGCTCCTTGATTTCGCGAACGACGCTGGTCACGCTTTGCTGATCGCGCTGCATCTTGGCCGGCAGACGCTGCATGAAATCGGCAATCTGAACCAGGTGATTCATGCTGACCAGGATCTCCTTGCCGAGGTTGCCGGCGGTAAGATTGGAGCCCTCCAGGTATTCGACCAGCTTGCTGGCGTGGTCGTGCAGGTCGCGCACCTGCTGGATAATGGCGAGTGCCGAACTCTCGGTGTCGGCAACGATTTGGTGGAGTGCGCCGTCGATGGCCTCGTCGAGGCGAATGTCGTTTTCGAGGATGGCCTTTACCGGCGCGGGCGGTACATCCGAGGATCCGGCCCATGGTTCGGGCTGGTCTGCCATGAGGCCGATCGGGGTTGCCGCGAGATAGTCGGCTTGAGCTTGCAGCATGCTCAGGCCCCCGGCAGTAGTTGCTTGATCACTTTGACGAGGTCGCCGCCGGCGACGGGTTTCAGCAACCATCCGGTAGCGCCCAGGCGCTTTGCCTCATCGCGGGTCGCCTGGTGGCTTTCGGTGGTCAGCGCGAGGATCGGAATGAAGCGAAAACCAGGCAGCTTGCGCGCCTTGCCGATGAATTCGATCCCGCCCATGTTGGGCATATTGATATCGGTAATGATCAGGTCCGGCTTGGCGCCGCCTTGCAGGCTCTTCATGGCGATGGCGCCATCGCCTGCAGTGAGCGCATGGAAGCCGGCAATTTCGAGGCTGTTTTTCAGGCTCATCACCATGGTGCTGGAATCATCGACGATCATGATGGTCTTGGCCATTCGTTTTCCTGGTTCTGTTGCAGGGCGCGACGGTCCCCGACAAAAGGGGTCTTCGTTGGTTTATCGGTCGCCGCAGCCAATCCTGAATGGTGGCATTCGGTTGGTTGCGCCGGCGCCTACCAATCCTTGAGCTTGGCGCGCAGCCTGGTGACCGCCTGGCTGTGCAATTGGCAGATACGCGATTCGGTGACGCCCATGACGGCGGCGATTTCGCGAAAATTCAGGTCCTGTTCGTAATAGAGGCCCATCAGTTGTTTTTCGCGTTCGGGCAGTTCGCCGATATGGGCGACCAGCGCTTGCTTGAAGCGCTTGTCGTTGAGGATCTCGGCGGGGTCTCCGCTGGAATCGCTCATGTGCCGATCGAGATAGCCGCCACTGTCCTCGTCGCTGCCGAAATCTTCGAAGTAAAACAGCTGCGAACCCTTGGCGTCCTGCAGGAGTTGCTGGTAGTCCTCCAGGCTCACGTTCATTTCGCGGGCGATTTCGGCCTCGGTGGCGGCGCGGCCGAGCCGGTGTTCGAGGCTCGACATGGCGGCCTGGATGGTGCGCTGGTTCTTGCGCACGCTGCGCGGCAGCCAGTCGTTGTTGCGCAATTCGTCGAGCATCGCACCGCGTATCCGCTGGTTGGCGTAGGTTTCGAATTGCGTGCCCTGGCCTTCCTGGTAACGACTGATGGCATCCATCAGGCCGATCATGCCGGCCTGCAGCATGTCGTCGAATTCGACGTTGGCCGGCAATTTGGCGAGCAGATGATGTGCAAGGCGCTTCACCATGGGGGCGTAGTGCCTCAGTTGGGCGTCCTTGGAGAGCGTTCCCTGTGCGGTGTACATATCGTTTACTCCTGTTGTGTCATTCTTCATTTGGAACGTAGCGGCCTAGGCGCCACGCCTGCATCGAGTCGACCAGCCGGGTGATCTTCTTTGCTGCGGCGCCCGCCGGTGCCGTGTCGAACACGGTGCATTGGGCGCGGTCGGCGACAACGAAGCCGGCGTCGCGCACGATGGCGCCGCCGTATTCGATGTCGATCCCCAAAAACTTGTGCGCGGTCTCGGCGAGGCGCTGGAATGCGGCCATGCCGTCCCGCTCGTCATTGACTCGGTTGACCAGCAGACGGATCGCGCACTGGCGATATTCGCCGCAGGCGCGCTTGATATCGGCGTAGGTCGCGGTCAGCGCATCGCTGTCGGCGGCGGTGACGAAGACCAGGTCGTCCTGGTCCTGTGCCATGGCGGCGACAGGATCGAGCGGCCCTGCAAACAGCACCACATCGAAGGATTGCGGGGGGCGGCGCAACTCGAGGCAAAACCGGTTCGGTCCGTCCGGAGAGTCGAACAGTGCGGCGAGTCCACGCTGTGCCCGCAGCACGAACATTTTTTCGCTTGCCTGCACCGCTACTTCGTCGAATTCGCGCTCGCCGCTTTGCAGCTGGGTGAGTTCGTACGGCACGCGGAGGCCGAGCGCGCCGCCGACTCCGGCGACGGTGGCATCGACCAGCAGCGTGCGGCGGCCCTGCCCGGCGTGACAGGCGGCAATATTGGTGACGAGCGCGCGAAATCCCATGTTGCGCCGCGCGGCAACCATCGGCAGCACCATCAACCCGGATTGCGGTTCGAACATTTCGCGCAGGCCGGTGGCCTGGTCGATCGCGGCGTTAAACACGGCCGGCCCTTGCGGCTGACTTTGCGCCGGCGCCGGTGGTCGACAACACCAGCGGTATATCCGCATCCGGCAGCGCAAATGCCTGTGCGGCTTGCGGACGCAATGCCCGGTGCACCAGGTATTGCGCGTTGGCCGGGTGCAGGTCTTCCGGCACCCGTTGGCCGTTGGTGAGGCATTGGATCGAAAGCTTGTGGCGGATCGCGCAATCGAGAACGAAGCCGTACTTCACCGCCTCGTCGAGCTTGCTTACGATCACCTTGCGACCCTGGCGCGGCCGCGGTCCGCCATAGCAGCGCACCACGTCGTCGAGTGTTTCCGCCTGGGCGCTGGCATTGAGGAACAGCACCGGTTCGATGGCGGGCGACTTCAGCATCTGCATCAGTTCGCCGAGGCGGCTGTCGCGCTGCCCCATGCCGACGGTATCGATCAGCACCAGATGGCGGTCGCGCATCAGCGCGATCAGGTCGGCAAGCGACTGCGCGTCGCGCGCGGTATGCACGGTGACACCGAGAATCTTGCCGTAGGCGCGCAACTGGTCTTCGGCGCCGACGCGATAGCTGTCGATGGTGATGAGGCCAAGACTCTTGGCGCCGAACTTGACCACGCAGCGCGCGGCCAGTTTGGCGGCGGTGGTGGTCTTGCCGACGCCGGTCGGGCCGAGCAACGCGAATACGCCGCCGCGGTCGATCATGTCGTCGCCGGCAGCGGCTACCGACACGTTGCGAATCAGGGAATCCTGCAACCAGGCGCCGGCCTGCTTTTCATTGAAATCGGCCGGTAGTTTTTCCGACAGGGTGCGCGCGAGCAGCGGTGAAAATCCGGCACCCAGCAGTCTCGACACGATCTTCGCCTGCAACGGCCGGCGGGAAAGGGTATCTCGCCAATTCAGGGCGCCAACCTGTTCCTGCAGGATCGCTTTCATTTGCAGGATTTCTTCGCGCAGGCCCGGATCCTGCGGCAATGCGGCAGGCGACGGCGACGACACCTCGGCCGTTGCGCTCGCCGCACCGACACGGTTTTTTTCGTTGCGCATCACATAACTTGCAAACGATTCCGAGACCGGCAGGCCGCTGTCGGCATTGGCGGAGTCGTTGGCCGCAGCGTTGCCGCGCTTGGCCAGCTTTTGCTGGGTTGCCTGCGCCACGCGCATCATGGTGGTCATCTCTGCCGGCGCGGGCGCGGCCGCTTGGCGGGCGGGCTTCGACTCGATGGGGCGCCCGATCAGTGCCGCCAGATCGCCTTCTGCAGACGCGATCACCTCCACACCGCCATCTACCTTGCGGTTGGACAGGATCATCGCCTGCTCTCCCAGTTCGGCGCGGACCTGCTTGATGGCGTCGCGCGAATTGGTACTGAAGAAGCGTTTCAGGTTCATGCGGTGGCTCCTACGACGGTACTGACGCGAATTGCGGAAAAGTCGGGTATTTCGCCGTGGCCCAGCACCTTGAGGCGCGGGACGGTTCGTTTCATCAGGCGTGCAACCTGCGAGCGCAGGCGGTCCGGCACCAGCAGCACCGGCGGCAGCCCCATGCCTTCCTGGCGTTCGGCAGCCTGCGCCGTGCGGGCGACGATCATGTCGCCGAGACCGGGTTCGACGGCGAGCGCTGCGGAGGCGTCGCCGGAAAGCGCCTGCCCGAGCATGCGTTCGAGATCGGTGTCGAGCGCGATGACGTCGAGTTCGAGGGTCTGACCGAATATTTTTTGCACGATGGCGCGACCGAGACGGGCGCGCACGACGTTGGTGATCTCCGCCGCAGACTGCGTTGCCGCGCCGGACTCGGCGATCGCCTCGAGGATGCTGCGCAGATCGCGAATATGGATGCCTTCGTCGAGCAGGTTCTGCAGGACTTTTTGGAAGGTGGCGATCGAAATGAGTTTCGGCACGATGTCGTCGAGCAATTTCGGCGCGTGCTTGTTGACGTGTTCCATCAGCGCCTGGGTTTCCTGGCGACCGAGCAGTTGCGCCGCCTGGGCGTTCATCAGGTGCGAAAGGTGGGTGGCCACCACGGTGGCGGCGTCGACCACGGTGTATCCCTGTGCCTGTGCGGCTTCGCGATAGCCCGCTTCGATCCAGGTGGCGGGCAAGCCGAACGCGGGGTCGCGCGTGGCGGTGCCGATCAGGGGAGCGCTGGCTTCGCCGGGGTTGATCGCAAGCAGCATGCCGGAGATCGCTTCGCCTTCGCCGATGGTCACACCCTTCAGCAGGATGCGGTAGGCGTTCGGCTTCAGCTCCAGGTTGTCGCGGATGTGTACGGCGGCCGGCAGAAAGCCGATATCGAGGGCGAATTTCTTGCGGATGGCTTTGATGCGCTTCAGTAGTTCGCCGTCACGAGCCGGATCGACCAGCGGAATCAACCGGTAACCCACTTCGAGGCCGACCATGTCGAGGGGCTGCAGGTCGTCCCAGCTTGCTTCGATCGCTGCGGCGGGGGCTTGCGTTTCGGCGGGCGCTTCGGCCTGGGTGCGTTGTTGTTCGGCGAGCCACCATGCCCCGTAGCCAAGCACCGCCGCCATCGACAGGAAGGCGAAGTGCGGCATGCCGGGGATGATGCCGATCAGGAAGTTGACGGCGGCGGTGAGGCCGATGGCGCGCGGTACGGTAAACAGCTGGGCGGTGATCTGCGTGCCGATGTCCTGGTCGGTACCGACGCGAGCGACGATCATGGCCGCCGCAATCGATATGACCAGCGCGGGAATCTGCGCCACCAGGCCGTCGCCGATGGCGAGCAGGATGTAGTTGTTGGCGGCCTGCGCCACCGACAAATCGTGCTGGGCCACACCGATGATGAGGCCGCCGATGATGTTGATGAACAGGATCAGGATGCCGGCGATGGCGTCGCCGCGGACGAATTTGGAGGCGCCATCCATGGAACCGAAGAATTCCGCTTCCTGGGTGATTTCGGCACGGCGGCGTTTCGCTTCCGGCTGGTCGATGGTGCCGGCATTGAGGTCAGCGTCGATTGCCATTTGCTTGCCCGGCATCGCGTCCAACGTGAAGCGTGCCGACACTTCGGCAATGCGCCCTGCACCCTTGGTGACCACCACGAAGTTGATCACCACCAAAATGGCGAACACGATGATGCCGACCGCGAAATTGCCGCCGATCAGGAAATGGGCAAAGGCCTCGATCAGCTTGCCGGCCGCATCGCCGCCGGTATGGCCGTTGAGCAGCACCACGCGGGTGGAAGCCACATTGAGCGAGAGGCGCAGCAGCGTCGTCACCAGCAACACGGTCGGGAAGGCGGCGAACTCGAGCGGTTTGCGCGTGTAGACGGCGACCAGCAATACGATCAGCGATAGCGCTATGTTGAAAGTGAACAACATGTCGAGCGCGAACGCCGGCAACGGCAGCACCATCATGCCGAGGATCATCAGGATCAGGATCGGCGCCGCCAGCGCCTTCCATGGCAACGGACCGATGTTGAGACGGTCGAGCACGGCGTTCATGCGTTCGCCTGCAGCGGATCAAGGCCGGCCGGGACATCGATGCGGCCCGGGTCGTGCAATACCGCGCCTTGCGTGAGTCGCTTCAGCTGGTAAATGTAGGCAAGCACCTGTGCTACGGCGTTGTACAGCGCGACCGGCACTTCTTCACCGATTTCGGCATGGCGGTGCAGTGCGCGCGCCAGGGCCGGCTGCTCCATCACCGGCACGTTGTGCAACGCGGCGATTTCGCGGATGCGCCACGCCACCAGGTCGGCACCCTTGGCGACCACCGTCGGTGCGCGCATGCGGCCTTCTTGATAGGAGAGCGCGACGGCGTAGTGGGTCGGGTTGGTGAGGATGACATCGGCGAGCGGCACCGCTTCCATCATGTGGCGGCGTGCCGCTTCGCGCTGTTGCGCGCGAATCTTCGCCTTGATTTGCGGGTTACCGTCGCTTTCCTTGGATTCGCGCTTGACCTCGTCCAGCGTCATCTTCAGCGCGCTGTGGTGGCGCCACAGCTGCGCCGGCACGTCGATCAGGGCAGCGACCGCGATCACCATGGTCAGGCCGGCGAGGCCCAGCAGCAATATCGAGCCGGTCTCGGCAATACCGGCGCCGAGCGGCAGGACGGCGAGCTGGGCGAATTGTTCCCGGTTGTGAAGCAGGCCAATGACGGCGACGGCGGCGAGAATCAGCGAGATCAGGCTTGCCTTGCCCATTTCGATCAGGCCGTGTGAACTGAACAGGCGGCCCACGCCGGTGAGCGGATTGAGTTTGCCGAAATCGGGCAAAATCGGCTTCCACGAAAAATTCCAGCCGCCCAGCGCCAATGGTGCCGCGATGGCGGCCAGCAGCAACAGGCCGAGGATGGGAATCGAGGAAATCAGGCCGGCGCTGGTCAGCAACATCAGCCGATGGCTCATGGCGCCGCTCGACATTGCGGACTCGCGGTCGAAATGCAGGCCTTGGCGGATCAAATCCAGGGAATCGTTGAACAATGCCGGGCCGAGACCCATCAGGCCGAACAAGGCCGTGCCCAGCAGCAGGAAGCTGGCCAGTTCGCGCGAACGTGCAACTCGACCTTCTTCGCGTGCATCCTTGAGCCGCTTTTCGGAGGCGGGAAGATTGCGGTCGGCTGAGCTGTTTTCTGATTCAGACATGGGTTGACATAGGGGGATCCGATGTCAACCATTATTCCGGCCGGGTCGTAAATGGAAGGGGTGAATATGGGGGGAATTACCCCCCAATTGCACCCTGCCGGATCGATGCCGGCAGGGCGCAAAGGGCGCTCAGAAGCCGAGGCTCTCCAGCATGTCGTCGACCTGCGATTGGCTGGTGACGATATCGGTGCGGCCTTCGGTCTGCACAGCCGGTCCGCTCAGGTAGCCGGGTTCGTTGTTGAGGATTTTTGCGCGACGTTCGGGCGGCGTCGTTTCCAGGAGCAATGCCAGCAATTGTTCTTCCAGCGTCTGGGCGAGATCGACCACTTTGCGGATCACCTGCCCGGTAAGATCGTGGAAATCCTGCGCCAGCATGATGTTGCTCAGGTGCTCGTTGGTGGCCGTTGCCGATTCCAGCGATTTTTCCAGGAATGCGCGGGTGGCGGAGACCAGTGCGTCGTCTGCCGGAGCGGTGAGCGCGGCGGATGCGCTGGCCTGCCAGCGGACCAGCAACTCCTTCGCGGCCTGGTGCGTTTCGTTTTGGGTCGCCTGCGCCAGCTCGACCGTATTCAATACCTTTTCGGCGGACTCGCCCGTTAACTTGGCGATATAGGAAAGACGCGCACGCGCGTCGGGCAGGGAATCGACGGCGTTTTCCAGTTTTTTGTCGTAGCCGAGTTCGCGCAGGGCATCGTGCAGCCGCCGTGTGATGAGGCCGATGCGCTGGAATACGTCGTAGCCGTCGACTTCTGCTGTAGTCAACGTGTGCGCGGCCGGGGCCGATGAAGCGGAGATTTGGGTCGTATTCATGGCCGGCTCACTTGGCGAACTTCTGCACGATCTTGAGGACTTTCTCCTCAAGAGTGGCCTTGGTGAAGGGTTTGACGATATAGCCGTTGGCGCCGGACTGCGCAGCCGTGACGATGTCTTCTTTCTTGGCTTCCGCGGTCACCATCAGCACCGGCAGGCCCTTCAATTGCTCGTCGCCGCGAATCTGCGCGAGCAACTCGAAGCCGTTCATGTTCGGCATGTTGATGTCCGAAACGACGAAATCGAATTTGCCTGCGCGCAACTTGGCGAGCGCGGCAATGCCGTCCTCGGCTTCGTCGGCGTTGTTGTAACCGATCTCCTTGAGGAGATTGCGCACGATGCGGCGCATGGTCGAGAAATCATCGACGATCAGGAACTTCATGTCTGCTACGTTGCTCATTTTGTCTCCTTGCGCTGCCGGGGTGCCCGATTGGTTATCGGCGGGGCGGCGATCTTATTTAGGGGCGACCGGCGCCTTTCCCTCGGTCGCGGCCGGCGGCACTGCGGGTACCGGCGCGGCACCGGCCGCTGCGACAGGTGCCAGCGCATTCTCCACTTCCTCGGCATCCTCGACGTCCACCTTGTCGCCGCTGCCGGCCAGCCTGGCCTCGGCTTCCTTGTTCATGACCACGATGGTGATGCGCCGGTTGCTCGGGTCGATGGGATCCTGCAGATTCAACGGCACCGAGGCGGCCAGTCCCACCACCTGGAATATCTTTGCTTCGTCCATGCCGCCGGCGATCAGTTCGCGGCGGGAGGCGTTGGCGCGCTCGGCCGACAACTCCCAGTTGGAATAGCCGCGCTGGCCGCCTTGGAACGGGTGCGCATCGGTGTGGCCCGACAGGGTTACGCGGTTGTCGACTTCGTTGAGCACCTGGCCGATGGCGCGCAGCAGATCGCGCATGTAGTCCTTGACCCCGGCGCGGCCGTTGTCGAACATCGGCCGGTTCTGTTCGTCGACGATCTGGATACGCAAGCCGTCGCGGGTCAGGTCGAGCCGGATCTGGTTGCGAAACGATTTCAGGCGCGCATCCTTTTCGAGCATCTTCTCGACGTTGGTCATCAGCGTTTGCATGCGTTCGCCCTCGACTTTTCGCAAGTCCGCGCGCAGCGCCTTCAGGTTGATGGTGCGCTTTTTTGCCTCGATGTCGCCGCGCTTGACCTGACCGTTGGTACGGGTGAGGTCGGTGCCGCCGCCGGCCAGGATGCTGGAGCTGTCGCCGGAGCCGGAACCGCCGGCCATTGCCACCTTGACGGGGTTGCTGAAATATTCGGCGATGCCGTTCAATTCGCCCTTGGAGGTCGATCCGAGCAGCCACATCAGCAGAAAAAAGGCCATCATCGCGGTGACGAAATCGGCGTAGGCTATTTTCCAGGCGCCGCCGTGGTGGCCGCCGTGGCCGCCTTTCTTGATGCGGCGGATGACGATGGTCGGTTTGGGCTTGCTGGGCGCTGCGGCCATGTCGGTCCGATCCGGTTACGGCGCGGTTACGCGCGCTTTTGTTTTACGTGCGTTTCCAGCTCGCCGAAGGTGGGGCGCTCGGTGGTGTAGAGCACCTTGCGGCCGAACTCCACCGCGACTTGCGGCGCATAACCCTGCAGGCACGCGAGCAGGGTCACTTTGACGCACTGCAGTTCCTTGGTGGCTTCTTCGAGTTTTTGCTGGATCAGGCCGGTCAGGGGGCCTACGAATCCGTATGCCAGCAGGATGCCGACGAAGGTCCCGACCAGCGCGGCGCCGATCTTGCCGCCGAGGATCGCCGGCGGCTCGCCGACCGAGCCCATCACGTTGACCACGCCCATCACCGCTGCGACGATGCCGAAGGCAGGCAGGCCGTCGGCAAGTTTCTGGATCGCCTGCGCCGGAATATCGCCCTCGATATGGTGCGTTTCGATCTCCTGGTCCATCAGCGTTTCGATTTCCAGCGGGTTCATGTTTCCCGATACCATCAGGCGCAGATAGTCAGTGATGAACTCGACCAGGTGATGGTCTGCGGCGATGTCGGGATGCCGGCCGAACACGGCGCTCTGCTCCGGCGACTCGATGTCGCGTTCGATCGACATCATGCCTTCCTTGCGAATCTTGGTGAGAATGTCGTAAAGCAGCGCCATCAGCATCATGTACCGGTCGCGGGTATATTTCGACCCCTTGAGCAGGGGCGGCAAGGCGCGAAAGGTGGCGCGCAGCGTCTTCATGTTGTTGCCGACGACAAACGCACCGATGGCGGCGCCGGCAATGATAAGGAGTTCGAATGGCTGGAACAGTGCCGCCATCCGCCCGCCATGCAGGGCAAAGCCCCCCAGCACGGAGCCGACCACCACGAGGTAACCAACGATGACGAGCATGAAGCCGATCTCCAGGAAAGCGCACTTGCGAATGCATGCGGTGCGAGCGCTGCTCCTGTTTTCGGCGGTCCGGCTAATTTCTTGAACGGCGCGATTGCGCCGGAAACTTGTTCGGCGTCAGTGAAGTTGCGCCTTGGCCCGCGTCTTGCCGGCGCGCGCCGGCATATTGCACAGGCCGCAGACATAGTCGCTGGTCAATTCGTTCGTATGGGTGATGAACTTGCCGCTGCAGCAAGTGCAAGACGTCAGCTGCACCATGCCGGCATCGACGAATTTGACCAGGCGCCATGCGCGGGTGACGGTCAGTACCGATTCGAAGCCGAGCGCCTGGATCTTTTCCACATATAGCTCGTAGGCCTTGATGACGGCGTCGATCTCGTCGATGGCGCTGGACTTGTTGAGGTATTCGTATATGTTCAGGAACAGCGAGGAATGGATATTCGGTTGCCAGGACATGAACCAGTCTGTCGAAAACGGCAACATTCCCTTTGAGGGCGACTTGCCCTGTACTTCCTTGTACAGCTTGAGCAGGCGCTCGTAGGAAAGGTTGGTTTCGCTTTCGAGTACTTGCAGGCGGGCGCCCAGCTTGATCAGGTGAACGGCCAGGTTGATTTCACGGCTTTCGCCGACGATGCTTTTGTTGGCGCGCATGTCAGGCTGCCTCCGCCATCTTGCCGGCCATCAGGATGTTGGCGTGCAGGCTGTTGGTGTTGTCGACCTTGCCGTTGGTGGTCAGCAGGTTCCAGACCATTTCATCGTCGAAACGGAAGCGGCACATCAGCAGATTGCCGCCGGCCACTTTCATCAATTGGCCCGGGGTCAGGGCGGCGATCAGGTTTGCGACCTCCTCGCTGAGCCCCAGCCGATACAGCCCCTGGGCGCGATCGGCGCGCAGCATGTGCTGCGCCAGCATCAGGTAGGCCATATTGGCTTCGCGAATTTCTTCCAGCAGTTGGTCCGGTTGCATGTCCATCTCCCAAATTTCGGTGAATTTCAGTGGTGCGCGCTTGCTGCCGATAAAGCTTTGTTCTTTTTTCGCTTGATCCCCCTACTAGGGGATTCGCGATGACTGCATTGTGCAAGTTGGCGCGACGCAGCCAAAGCCGACAATCGCCAAAATTTGGGTAGGAAGAGCGGCCTGCGGTTTTGTAGGAATCCGCCTTACACAGCGGTGAAACCACAGCGGCAAGTCCGCTGCCGCCACAGAGGCGTCCGCCGCTGATTTGCCGAATTGACCCTAAAGTTTCCCGCAGCCGGGCCCGATAAGGTTCCTACAGGTGGTTCGGCCTCGGATTAGAGAACCCCTCCGCAAGCCCGGCAGTAACGGGCACCACGCACTCCCGAATGCTCGGGCTTGTACTTTCCTCTCTACATCTAGGAGTTTATTATGTCTGGAATCAATACCAACGTCGCATCGCTGAATGCGCAACGCAACCTGATGACTTCGCAATCGACCTTGCAAACTTCGATCCAGCGCCTGTCTTCCGGCCTGCGCGTCAACAGCGCCAAGGACGATGCAGCCGGCCTCGGCATCGCCGATCGGATGAATTCGCAAATCAACGGCCTGACCGTGGCTTCGCGCAATGCCAGCGACGGCATTTCGCTGGCGCAAACGGCGGAAGGCGCGCTGGCCAAGGTCGGCGACATGCTGCAACGCGTTCGTGACCTGGCAGTACAATCGTCCAACGCCACCAACACGCAGACCGACCGCAATTCGCTCGACGCGGAAGTGACGCAGCTGAAGGCTGAAATCGACCGTGTATCCACGCAGACTTCCTTCAACGGCGTGAAACTGCTCGACGGCTCATTCTCCGGCGCAAATTTCCAGGTCGGCGCAAACGCCGGCGAAACCATCAGCATGGCCTCGATCGCCAATACGCAAACCGCAGCATTGGGCGGTACCGTTAACGTCGCCACGACGTCGGCTGCGGCCAGCGGCATCAGCGGTTTCGCAACCGCCATCGCAGCCGGCGGCGTGCTCATCAACGGTGTAGACATCGGCGCCATCTCGGCTGCCGGTTCCGCACAGGAGCGTACCGGCCAGTTGGTCAGCGCCATCAACATGGTTTCGGGCCAAACCAACGTCGGCGCCTCGTTCGATTCGTCGACCGGCCAGATCACGCTGCGCAGTTCCACTGGCGGCATCACCATGACCGGCACCACCAACTCGGCCACGGTCGCAGGCTTCACCAATGCAACCGGCACGGCGGCAGCTTCTGCCACCACCGGCATCAGCGGCCTCAACGTCCAGTCCTACGCCAACTCGCAGCTGGCGCTGACGCAAATCGACGCAGCGCTGTCGCAAATCAATACGGCGCGCGGTAACCTGGGCGCGGTGCAAAATCGCTTCCAGAACGCCGTCGACAGCATCAGCGTTTCGACCGAGAACCTGACCACGGCCCGCGGCCGCATCGTCGACGCAGATTTCGCCAAGGAATCGGCGAACCTGGCGCGCGCACAGGTGCTGCAACAGGCCGGCACGGCGATGGTGGCGCAGGCCAACCAGTTGCCGAACGGTGTTCTGCAGTTGCTGAAATAAGGAACGCGCAATACGAAATGCGGGGGAATCGCCCACAAGGCGGCTCCCCCTTTTTTGCTTTTTATTGCGCTGCGCGTTGGTACGGCATCCTAGACAAGCGTGCAGCGCAATAGCATGGCAGGCAATCATCAATTCTCAATCGGGCCGGCGGCCTTCAGGAGTACGCGATGGCAACAACCACAGGTGCATTGACAGCACCAGGCATCGGCAGCAATCTCGATGTGAACGGATTGGTCACGCAGTTGATGGCCGTTGAAAAACGACCGCTCACGCTGATGCAGCAAACGCAAGGCAAGGTGCAGGCAAAGATTTCCGCGTACGGCATGCTGCAAAGCCAGATTGCGTCTTTCGGCGATGCTGCAGCCGCGCTGGGACAGCCTTCGAGCTTGTCGGCACATGTGGCTACCATCGGCGATAGCAGCATCGGCAGCGTCAGCGCCGCGCCCACTGCCGGCGCCGGAAGCTATGCGCTGGAAGTGACCCAGCTTGCCAAGCCCGAGAAACTGGTTTCCGGCACGTTTTCCGATGCCAGCGCCGTCGTCGGTACCGGCGACATCACCATTTCGCTGGGCACCTACGACAAAAACGGCAACACCTTTACCGCCCGCGCGGATAAAACGCCATTCACCCTGACGCTCACTTCGGCCAACAACTCCCTGGCCGGCGTGCGCGACGCGATCAATGCCGCCAACAAGGGCGTCAGCGCGACCATCGTCATCGACACCAGCGGCGCGCGGCTGGTCCTGTCGAGCGCGGATACAGGCGCCAACAATGCGATCCGGATTTCTGCGCCCACCGTTGCGGCGCTCGCCTACGACCCTACCGCGATCGGCAGCCAATCGGTCAGCGAGCTGCAAACGGCACAGAACGCCAAAGTCAAAATCGACAACCTGACCGTTGAAAGCATGACCAACCAAATTACCGGCGCCATCGACGGTGTGACGCTCAACCTGGCCAAGGCCAACCCGGGCCAACCGACCAACGTATCGATCGCGCAGGATGTCAGCGCGGCCACCGCGTCGCTCAACAATTTCGTCACGGCCTACAATGGATTGAACTCGCTGGTGCGCGGCTACACCAGCTACGACGCCACCACCAAGTCGGCGGGAGCGTTGCAAGGCGAAGTCACCGCCGTGTCGGTGCAATCGCGGATGCGCAGCCTGATATCCGGTTCCATCGCGGGCACCGCGGGCGTCATGACCAACCTGAGCCAGATCGGCTTGTCGGTTCAGGCCGACGGCTCTCTCAAGCTAGACCAGGCCAAGCTGACCGCAGCAACCAGCACCACGGCCGGATTCAATCAGCTCTCGCGCCTGTTTGTTGCAAGCAGCACCAATCCGGATACCTTCGTCACCCGGTTCAAGACCTTCGTCGACAAGGAGCAAGGCACCGGCGGACTGATCCCCTCCAAGACCGACGGCCTCAACACGACCATCAAGAATCTCACCAAGCAACAGGACGATTTCAACGCGCGCATGGTCGGGGTGGAAGCGCGCATGCGTACCCAATTCAATGCGCTCGATGCCAATCTCGCTTCGCAAAATGCCATCACCTCCTACCTCACCAGCCAGGTGACGATATGGAATAACGCGACCAAAGCATAGCGGAATTAATCGGGCGCACGCCTCACAAATCCGCTGCCCGCGCCGATATAGAAAGCATCCTACCTTTCGATTGTTAACGCTGCCATGGCTCATTCCGCCCGCTTTGCCGCCAACGCGTACGCCAGCGTCGACCTCGCCACCGCCGTGGCGACCGCCTCTCCGCACCGGCTTACGCTGATGCTCTACGATGCCGCACTAAAGAACCTGGACCTGGTGCGGTCCCACATGGAAGCCGGTCGCATCGCCGAAAAGGGCGAAGCGATGTCGAGGGCGATGCGCATCGTCAATGAAGGCCTCAAGGCGACGCTGGACCTTTCCCAAGGGGACCTCGCGCAAAACCTTAACGCGTTGTACGAATACATCAGCACCTGCCTGTTGAAAGCCAACCTGCACAACGATACGGTGCTCTTGACCGAGGCTCGCTCGCTGCTCGCCGGCATGCGCGATACCTGGATGGCGATCGCTACCGAAGTGCACGCGCCGGCAATGGTAGCCAAGGCCCGCGCCGAATTCCTGCGCTCCGCCGCAGCCGCCTGAAAGAGACACGCCATGCATGCTAAATTCCTGCTGCTGCGTTGCGAACACATTTCCGGACTGAGTGCCGCCATGCTGGATGCGGCCCGCGCCGGCGATTGGCACGAAGTCGACCGCCTGAAACAGCGCGCCGAGCGCGCCATCGACGAATTTCGCGCGCTGTCGGGAACCGTCACCCTGTCGGCCGAGCAGCGTCGCGCAAAACTCGCCCACATGCAAAGAATCCTGCATAACGACGGACAAATCCAGGCATTGCACCAGCCCTGGTTGCGGCGTCTGGCGAAGTGGCTGCCGACTGCCGGCCCCATCCACCTGGGCTACGAAAGCCTGGTGCGATGAACGACATTCCGATCGTCGATCGTGCCGGCGGCGTTGTTCCGTTGCCGCCACGTGATCACCCGCAAGGCACGCCGGATCGCGGCGGCGGCCGTCGCAAGCCGCCCGGCGCGCCGGTGCAGCCCCGCGCCGACGAGGCATTGCCGACTCCGGTTGACGGTCCGGCCGCCCCTTATGCCACCTTCGGCAAGATTATCGACACCTTCGCCAGTTAGCGGCAGCCTGGATATCGCAACATGCCGAACAGCAGCCAGCTCAACCACCGCCGTAGCGAATCGACATCGGCGCCGATTTCGCCGGAATCGCCCGAATTGCCGTCCTTCGAGCTCGATCCCTATCTGGTCCACTCGCGCATCGAAATCCTCGGCAACCTGCGCGTGCTGGTCGATCAGCATGTGCTGGCGACGGTGTATTTCGATCGCGGCAGCGATTTCATCGTCACTCGCTTTCTCGGCATCAACCCGGAATTCGAGGAATTGATCTTCGATCTCTCGCCCGATGCGCGCACCAACGAAAAACTGCAGGCGTCCGATGGCCTGACTGTGGTGGCATTCCTCGACCAGATCAAAGTGCAATTCGCGGTGAACCGGGCCGAATTGACGTTGTTCCAGGCCGCACCGGCATTTCGTATTCGCACACCGCAGGCACTGCTGCGCCTGCAACGTCGCGAGGCATTTCGCGCGCGCACCCAGATCACGCGCAGCCCGCACGTGCAACTGCCTGCGAGTGCCGCAGGCGGCAGTTCCGACGAGGGAACAAGGGTGCGAATCGCCGATATCAGCGCAACCGGTTTCGCCTGCATGGCGACTGCCGGCCGGCCATTGCTGCAGGCCGGGCAGCGCTACGCCAACTGCCGACTGGAACTCAGGGATGGCGAAGTGTTCGACGTGGACATTGAAATTCGCCACGTGACATCGTTCAAGGACGGCTTCGGCCGCGAGATGTGCCGCGCCGGTTGCCGCTTCCTGAAGATCTCCGGGCCCGCCGAGATGGCGGTGCAACGTTATGTGAACGAGTGCGAGATCGCGGTTCGCGGTTTCGGCGACAAGCGCGCCGGGAAATACTAGACCTGCATGTTCATCATTTCGTTGTAGGCGGTCACCAATTTGTTGCGCACCTGCACCACAGCCTGAAACGAAAGCGAGGACTGCTGCATCGCGATCATGGTGTCTTCCAGCGACGCGTTGGGACTTTCGGCCTGAAAATCGTGGGCCATCGACTGTGCGCGGGACTGATCCTCGCTCACTTTGGCGAGCGCATCCTCGAGCGTCTTGCCGAAGCTCACGCCGCCGGCGGGCGCCGCACCGGATGCAAGGGCGGTTGCATCGATCGAGCCGATGCCACCTATGGACTGTAGCGGATTCATATAGCACCTCCTGACAGGTTGGTTCGTTGCCGGCGCCCGGAATCGAAAAAGCCGCTGGCGAGGACACGACAATAACAGCCGCACCAAATCCGCCAGCTACGGAACTACGCCGGAATAGCCGCGCTTTTCGCCGCTTTGATGCATGAACCCGGCGGGCAGAATGCCTTCATCCCGCCGTGTACCACCGCGCGCAAATATTTTCAGGTCACCATGTCCGCAACCAATCCTGCAGCCGCCGTGCCTATTCCCGCCCCATCGCAGGGGCGCGTCGCACTATCGGCGAGCGGCCAGAAAAACATCCTGATGCTGGGGGGCGGTGTTGCGCTGCTGATCGCGCTGATCGTCGCAGCCGTGCTGTGGAGCAAGTCGCAGGACTACAAGGTGTTGTATTCGAACCTGTCCGACAAGGACGGTGGGGCAATCCTTGCGCAGCTGTCGCAGATGAATGTGCCCTACAAGCATGCGGACGGCGGCGGCGCAATCCTGGTGCCGTCCGACCAGGTGCACGATGTGCGCCTCAAGCTTGCTTCGCAGGGACTGCCCAAGGCCAGCACGGTCGGCTTCGAGTTGTTGGAAAACCAGCGCTTCGGTGCGACGCAATTCCAGGAACAGGTGAATTTCCAGCGCGGGCTGGAAGGCGAGCTGGCCAAGTCGATCCAATCGATTTCGTCGGTGCAAAGCGCTCGCGTGCACCTGGCATTGCCGAAGCAATCGGCGTTCTTGCGCGAACAGCAAAAGCCATCCGCATCGGTGATCCTGAGTCTTTACCCGGGTCGCATCCTCGATGCCGCGCAGGTGGCAGGCATCATTCATCTGGTGTCCTCCAGCGTGCCCGACCTTGCCACCAAGAATGTGACCGCCATCGATCAGCACGGCACCCTGCTGTCCGGCAATGCCGATGCAACCGGCAACACCGGACTGGAACCGGACAAACTGAATTACGTCCAGCAGCTCGAGCAGGCCTATATCCGCCGCGTTACCGATCTCCTGGAGCCGATCGTCGGTCGCAACAATGTGCGCGCCCAGATCACCGCCGATGTCGATTTCGCCATGATCGAGCAGACGGCAGAGAGCTTCAAGCCCAATGTCGGCGAGGCTACGGTGCGCAGCTCCGCTCTGCATGAAACCGGTGCCGGTGCCGCGTCCGGCGCACAAGGTGTGCCGGGAGCGCTCAGCAACCAGCCTCCCGCCACCCCCACCGCCCCGCTGCAAGGTGCCGGCGGTGCACCGTCGCAACCGGCCGCCACGGCCGCAGCAGGATCTGCAGCCAGGCGCGAAATGACCACCAATTACGAAGTCGACAAGACCATACGCACCGAGCGGCGGCCGGTCGGCACGGTGAAGCGCTTGTCCGCCGCCGTGGTGGTGAACAACGCTCACGCAACCGACAAGGACGGCAAGACTTCGTCGCTGCCGATGTCCGAAGCCGATCTCGCCAAGATTACCTCGCTGGTGCGCGAGGCAATCGGCTTTTCGCAGACTCGCGGCGACAGCCTGAATGTGGTTAACGTGCCTTTCAATGTCGACGAAAAGATCGTCGATCCGGAAATTCCGCTGTGGAAGCAACCGGAGAATATTTCCCTTGCCAAGGAAGCCGGTAAAGGCCTTGCGCTATTGACCGGATTGCTGGTGCTGATTTTTGGCCTGATCCGGCCGGCGTTGCGCAGCATCGCCAACCGGCCCCGTGCCGTACCCGAAATGAATGCGCTCGGTGCGCTGCCGTCTCCGGATGGGTATGCCCCGAACGCGCAACTTGCGCACCTGTCGGGCAACAGCAGCGCCGCGCAACTATTGGAAGTCCGCCAGCTTGCCAAGCAGAACCCGGCCACGGTTGCCAATGTGGTTCGCGCGTGGGTGAACAAAGATGGCTGACGACGGTCTCACCGACGCCGCCATCCTGCTGATGTCGATCGGCGAGGAAGAGGCTTCCGAGGTATTCAAGTACCTGTCGCCCAAGGAGGTACAGGCGCTGGGCGAGACCATGGCGAAGCTCAAGGTGGTCGAGTCGAGCAAGGTCGAAGCGGTACTGTCGACTTTTCAGCAAACTGCGGACGCGCAACATTCGCTGGTGTCGGACACCGACGAGTACGTTCGCAATGTATTGAACAAGGCGCTGGGCACCGAAAAGGCGGGTTTCCTGATCGACCGGATCCTGCAGGGCAAGGACGTGTCCGGGATCGAAGGACTGAAGTGGATGGACCCGGCCACGGTCGCCGAACTGATTCGCAACGAACATCCGCAGATCATTGCCTCGATCCTGGTGCACCTCGAGCGCGATCAGGCCTCATCGGTGCTGGCGCTCTTGACCGAGCGCACGCGCAATGACGTGATACTGCGCATCGCCACGCTCGATGGCATCCAGCCGAATGCTTTGAAGGAATTGAACGAAGTGCTGGCCAAAGTACTGTCCGGTAGCGAAAAGCTGAAGAAAACCGCGCTCGGCGGCGTGAAGACCGCTGCCGAGATCCTCAATTTCCTCGGCTCCAGCGCGGAGGCGGCGACGGTGGAATCGATTCGACAGTTCGACGCCGAGCTCGCCCAGAAAATCATGGACCAGATGTTCACATTCGACAACGTGCTGGAGCTCGACGACAAGGCGGTGCAACTGGTGTTGCGCGAGGTCCAATCGGAAGCACTGGTGGTGGCGCTGAAGGGATCCGACAACGCCTTGCGCGAAAAGATTTTCAAGAACATGTCGCAGCGCGCCGCCGAAATGCTGCGCGACGACCTCGAATCCAAGGGTCCGGTACGGCTCTCGGAAGTGGAATCGGAACAGAAGGAAATTCTCAAGATCGTTCGCCGCCTGGCCGAGGAAGGCCAGATCGCGCTCGGCGGCAAAGGGGAGGAAAGTTTTGTCTAATCGATTCATACCGCGTGACCAATTGTCGACCGCCACGCCCTGGCAAATGGGTACGCTAGGACCCCAGCGTAGCAGGCGCCACCCGGGCTTGATGATGGAGGGCGATGAACGCGAGCCCGCCACCCTGATCGGCAAAGCGCGCGACGAAGGCTTCCGACACGGCCTCGAAGTCGGCTTTGCCAAAGGCCACGCCGCCGGAGCCGCCACTGCGGTTGCCTACAATCAGCAGTTTGCGGCGATCCTGGCCGGAATGGAGAAATCGGTAGCGGCGCTCGACGAGACGGTTGCCGCAGAACTGGTCAAGCTCGCCACCGAATTGGCGCGGCAGATGATACGAAGCCACTTTGCGATCCATCCGGAAGCAATTCAGCCGGTGGTGCACGAGGCCCTTAACAGCATTGCCGCCATTGCCCAGACCCCGCTATTGACACTGCACCCGGACGATGCGGAGCTGGTCAAACGCGACATGTCCGAGGAACTGCTGGCGCATCGGTGCCGCATCGCCATCGATAGCGACATGGCACGTGGCGGGGTTCGCATCGAGGACAGCGGTTTCGAGATGGACGCAACCTTGCCGACGCGCTGGAGCCGTACCTTGGCCACGCTGGGAGTGAAAGATGACTGGCTCGCCTGATTTCGCCCGGCGCACGGACGCCAATCGTTTCTGCGCCTACCTTGCGGCCGCGCAAATGCACGTGGCCGCTGCGCAGCCGGTCATCTTGCGCGGACGCCTCACGCGCGTGGCCGGGCTGGTCATGGAAGCAGTCGGCCTGAAGCTGCCGATGGGCAGCACTTGCACAGTCGCACAGGACTTCGGTCAGGATGTCGAGGCCGAAGTAGTCGGCTTTGCCGGCGATCGCCTGTTCCTGATGCCGACCTCCGACGTGCAAGGCTTGTTGCCGGGCGCGCTGGTGATACCGAGCGAGGCACGGATCAAGCCGCCGCGTATTGACGACCCGCGGCATCCGTGGCGACGCGCCTCCGATCGCAGCCGCCATTTGCCGATGGGCAGCGGCCTGTTGGGAAGGGTAGTGGACGCCAACGGTCTGGCACTCGATCATCAAGGGCCGTTGCTCGACACGGCACCTGGCCCGATCAACGGCCGGCCGGTTAACCCGATCGACCGCAGGCCGATCGCCGACGTGCTCGACACCGGCGTACGGGCGATCAATGCCTTGCTGACGGTCGGCCGCGGCCAGCGCATCGGGCTGTTCGCCGGTTCCGGTGTCGGCAAGAGCGTACTGCTCGGCATGATGGCGCGCTATACCTCGGCCGACGTGATCGTGGTCGGCCTGATCGGCGAGCGCGGCCGCGAGGTCAAGGAATTCATCGAAAACATTCTCGGCGCGGAGGGTCTGGCCCGCTCGGTGGTGGTAGCCGCACCGGCCGATACGCCGCCGCTATTGCGCATGCAGGGAGCCACCTATGCGACTGCCATCGCCGAAAACTTCCGCAGCCAGGGCAAACACGTGCTGTTGCTGCTCGACTCGCTGACGCGCTACGCGATGGCGCAGCGGGAGATTGCGTTGGCCGTTGGCGAACCGCCGGCCACCAAGGGCTATCCGCCATCGGTTTTCGCCAAACTGCCGGCGCTGGTGGAACGTACCGGCAACGGCATCGGCAGCCAGGGCTCGATCACCGCGTTCTATACGGTGTTGGTGGAAGGCGATGACCAGCAGGACCCGATCGCCGACGCTGCACGAGCAGTGCTGGACGGTCACGTGGTATTGACACGTTCGCTCGCGGAGCAGGGACATTTCCCGGCTATCGACGTCGAGCAGTCGATATCGCGCGTGATGCAAAACATCGTCGAACCTCGCCACCACGAAGACGCCCGCCAATTGCGTGGACTGGTATCGCGCTATCAAAAGAATCGCGACCTGATCAACCTCGGCGCCTACATCGAAGGCAGCGACGCCGGCGTGGACCGCGCAATTCGCCTGCACCCGCAGATCGAAGCATTCTTGCAGCAAGGCATGTCAGAACGTGCCGATTTCTCCGACAGCAAACAGGCGCTCCGTCAACTCGTGGCTTCGCCAGCCGCATAACCGAGGTACGAAAATGACCCCCAACACCACGCTCGATCTCGTCATCCAGATCTCCACCGATCGCCGCAACAATGCCGCCTTGCGACTGGCCGGGGCGCGCCGGCAATCCGAAGAGGCGAAATGCAAACTCGACATGCTGTCGCGCTACCGACTCGGCTATCCCGCCCGCAGCGGCGACGGCGACCCGAGCGGCACCGACCAGGTGCGGATGGCCAATGTGCGCGCCTTTCTCGACAAACTGGAACAGGCGATTGTGCAGCAGCAACGCGAACTGGAAGCCTGCGAATCGTACGCCAACGCCTGCTTTTTCGTGCTGGCGGCCGAGGAGAAAAAACTCAAGTCGCTGGAAATACTGCGCAATCACCGTGTTGCCGAATCGGTGCGCGCGGAAAAGCGCCGCGACCAGAAGCGCAGCGACGAGTCCGGGTCGCGCATGGCGCGCTTCGGTGCGGCTGGCCTGGAGCTTCGTTCGACATGAAATCGCTCGCATCGACAACCACAAACAGGGCAGGCGCATGACCCAACTGGCCGCAATACCGGCCGGCCCGGCGATGCCTCACGCCGCGGTTGTCAAGGCGTCCGCCGCGGCGCCCCCGCCGGGCACCGACGCGACCGCCTTTGCCGAACTGCTCGATCAATCGATGCCGGCGACCGCCAAGCAACCGCCTTCGGATACCGACAAGAAACCCGCGACGGCAAAATCCACTACCGACGATGCGTCAACGGACAACGTCGTCATTTCGGTATTGACCGGCGTGCAGGCAAGCCCTGCGCCGGCAGCCGATTTGCCCGCTACGGCGGCGATCGCCGATCCCGCGAATGTCGAATCGACCCCTGCGCAAGCTCTAGACAAGCCGGCCGGACGCCGCGCGATGCCGGCCGCTCGCCGCGAGACCGGCGCCGACACGAGAATTCCTGTCGGCGCCGGCGATACCGGATCGACGGCATTGCCGGTTGCCGCCGACAGCAAAGACGTGCCGCTGCCACCGGCCGGTGCATCGGCAGCGAAGGGTCCTGCGTCGCCCGCGGTAGCGGACGAGCATACCCGGCCGCCGCCGCCCGCAGGCACCGAGACACCGGCACATGGCGCGCACCGAAGCGAAACTGCCCCTATGTCCGTGGCACCGATCATCGCACCGGCGGAAACCGAGACGCGCCGGACGTCGCCGGCAACGGAGGCGATCGCACCCGCAAATGCGCCCAACGGGACCTTGCTTGCGCCGGGCGGTAGTGCGGCACCTGCGGAGGTTGCCACCACCTCGCTGGTACCGACCCACGCAACCGATCCCGCCTGGAGCCAGGATTTCGGACAGCACGTGATTCGACTGGCCGTATCCGGCCAGCCATCGGCGGAAATTCACCTCAATCCGCCCGATTGGGGCCCGATACGCGTATCGATCGATCTCAAAGGCAACCAAGCAACCCTGCAGTTTTCCGCCGAACATGCGCAGACGCGCGAGGTGCTGGAAATCAGCATGCCGCGCCTGCGCGAAATCTTCGATGCCGGGCACATCGTGTTGCTCGACGCCAGCGTGGCGGGACAGTCTTCGTTCCAGCAGCCCGGCGGCTCCGAGCAGAAGGCTTTTCAGCACTTCGCAACGCAGAACACTCCGCGCGCTGCCCTCTCGTCCGCAAACCCGAATCCTGCGACACCCGGCGCCTCTTCCGCGCCGCATCGCGCCGGCGTCGACCTTTTCGCCTGATCGCCACCTCCGATCACCCGGCCTGAAAGCGGAAAGCGATAAAGTACACCGCTTTTCCGGCGTTAATCGGGTCATGGCGGCAGCACCTCGGCACGCATAATTTGTTTCGAGGAGCAGCCTGCCGCCGTTGGCCGGCGCTTTCTCCCGCAACGACCGAAGAGGAGCCATTCCATGGCAAACGAAGCCGCCGCAGCCGTTCCGAGCGAAGACGCCGCAGTCAAGCCCGCCAAGAGCAAGAAACTCCTGATCATCGGCGCAGTTGTCGTACTGTTGTCGTGCGCGGGGGGTGGGTACTTCTTTATGCACAAATCGCATGGCGAAGAGGCCAAGCCGGCCGAGGCAGCCGTCCACAAGCAGCCTGTGTACCTGCCGTTGGAGACTTTCACGGTCAACTTGCGCGACGCTGACCAGGAGCGCTTTCTGCAGGTCATCATCAACCTGGAGGTCACCGACAACGCGGTGGTCGATATCTTCAAAAAGCAGATGCCGGCTGTGCGCAGCCATATCCTTTTGTTGCTGACCAGCAAGACGTCGGAAGAATTGATCCCACGCGAGGGCAAGGAAAAGCTTTCGGAGGAAATCGCCACCGACCTGCGCACCCTGCTTGAGGGACCGGACGCCGGCAAAGGGCTCGGGCACGTGCTGTTCACCCACTTCGTCATCCAGTAAGCCCACCGTGTCGGCCGAACAATATCTCTCGCAAGACGAAGTTGACGCGCTGCTCGAAGGCGTCACCGGCGAAAGCCAGGCGCGCGCACCCGAGGCGCCGACCAGCGGCATTCGCAGCTACGACCTGGCCAACCAGGAGCGGATCGTGCGCGGGCGCATGCCCACGCTGGAAATCATCAATGAACGCTTTGCGCGCAACTTGCGCATCGGCTTGTTCAACTTCATGCGGCGCAGCCCCGAAGTATCGGTCGGACCCGTGCGGGTGCTCAAGTACAGCGCGTTCCTGCGCGATATCGTGGTGCCGACCAATATCAACATCGTCCAGCTGAAACCCCTGCGCGGTAACGGCCTGTTCATTTTCGACCCGAAGCTGGTCTTTACCATTATCGACAGCCTGTTCGGCGGCAGCGGACGTTTCCATACCAATATCGAGGGCCGCGATTTCACGCTGACCGAGCAGCGCATCATCCAGCGCTTGCTGGAAGTCGCCTTTGCCGAGTACCACAAGGCCTGGTCCACGGTCTATCCGATGACTTTCGAATATGCACGCTCCGAGATGCATACGCAGTTTGCCAATGTTGCGACGCCGTCCGAAATCGTAGTGACCACTTCATTTTCCATCGAGCTGGGCGATTCGGGCGGTGAAATGTTCATCTGCATGCCGTATTCGTCGCTCGAGCCGATTCGCGACCTCCTCTACACCAGCCTGCAAGGCGATACCCAGGAACCGGACAAGCGCTGGCTTTCGATGCTGACGCGACAGGTGCAGGCCGCCGAAATCGAACTGACCGCCGAACTTGCCTACAGCCAGGCAACGGTCGAACAGTTGCTGCGCCTCAATGTCGGCGACTTCATCGAGTTCGACCTGCAACCATCGATCGTGACCAAGGTCGACGGAGTACCGCTATTCGATGCCGACTATGGCGTTGTCAACGGTCGATACGCGGTCAAGATCAACGAGTTTCTGACCTCACCCAAAGAAGATAATTTTGCCGGAGTACAACATGCCTGAAACCGTCGAAGCTCCCGAAGCACCCGTGCAGGACGAGGATTGGGCCGCAGCCGTTGCCGAGCAACAAGGCACCGCCGCGCCGGCCCTCCTGGCAGACACGCCGGAAAAAACCAAGGCGGCAATATTTCAGCGCCTGACCGGCACCGGCAGCGAAGTGACCAACGATATCGACCTGATTCTCGATATTCCCGTGCAACTGACCGTCGAATTGGGACGCACACGCATTCCGATCAAGCACATCCTGCAATTGGCACAGGGTTCGGTGATCGAGCTCGACGCAATGGCCGGCGAACCGATGGACGTGCTGGTCAATGGATGCCTGATCGCGCAAGGCGAGGTGGTGGTGGTAAACGACAAGTTTGGCGTGCGCCTGACCGATGTGACCACCCAATCCGAGCGCATCCGGCGCCTGAAACGATGAAACCGATGAAGAATGCTTGGTTGAGATGGCTGGCGCTAACGCCTGCCGCGGTTTGTTCCTTCGCGCACGCCGCCGGCGACGCGGTCCTGCCGGTGATGTCGACAACGATCTCACTGGCGCTGGTGCTGGCCGCCATTGCCGCGGTGGCATTTGTCTTCAAGCGCCTGAGCGGCGGCCGACCGGCGCAGCGCATCCTGCGCGTCGTCAGCAACTTGCCGCTCGGCGCGCGCGAAAAGCTCAGCGTGGTCGAGATCGACGGGCGTTGGCTGGTGCTGGGCGTCACCTCGCAGCAGATTACCCTGCTCGCACAGATGAAGCCGAAGCCGCCGGACGAAATCCCCGCCAATGTGGTCAACTTTTCCCGCTTCCTGAATCTCGCGCGAGGCAAGCATGACCCGTCGTAAGGTCCTCGTGCTGGCGGCTCTGCTGGCGCTGATTGGCACATCCGCCGTTGCCGCCACGGTTCCGGCGGCCAACCCCCTGGTGCTCGGTGTCACGGCGACACCGGTGGCCGGTGGCGGCCAGAATTATTCGATGCCGGTGCAGACGCTGCTGTTCTTCACCGCCCTCACTTTCATCCCCGCGCTGGTGCTGATGATGACGGGTTTCACGCGCATCATCATCGTTCTGTCGCTGCTGCGCCACGCGCTCGGCACCCAGACCACACCGCCCAATCAGGTGCTGATCGGCCTTTCCTTGTTCCTGACGCTGTTCGTGATGGGGCCGGTCATCGACAAGATCCACGACGAGGCCTATCTGCCGTTCAGCCAAAACAAGATCGGCATGGAAGAGGCGCTCGCCCGCGGCGAAAAGCCGCTGAAGGCGTTCATGTTGAAGCAGGTCCGCGATCCGGACCTGGCGCTGTTCGCCAAGCTGGCCAATGTCCGCATCGAAGGTGCGCCCAACGAGCTGCCGCTGCGGGTCATCGTGCCCGCATTCGTCACCAGCGAACTGAAAACGGCTTTCCAGATCGGCTTCATGATTTTCATCCCGTTCCTGATCATCGACATGGTGGTGGCGAGCGTGCTGATGTCGATGGGCATGATGATGGTCTCGCCAGTGCTGGTTTCGCTGCCGTTCAAACTAATGCTGTTTGTGTTGGCCGACGGCTGGAGCCTGCTGGTAAGTTCGCTGGTGGCAAGCTTTGCCACCTGATGCGAGGAGACCCGACATGAATCCGCAAAGCGTCGTTACACTGGCCCAACAAGGTATGGAAGTAATGCTGGTGATCGGCGCCCCGCTGCTGCTGGCGGCGCTGATCACCGGCCTCTTGGTCAGTATTTTTCAGGCTGCCACGCAGATCAACGAAGCGACACTTTCGTTCCTGCCGAAATTGCTGGCGGTGCTGGCGACCCTGGTGATCGCCGGGCCGTGGATGATCCAGTTGATGGTCGATTACATCCAGCGGCTTTTCACCAGCATTCCGTCCGTCATCGGCTAGGCGTACCGGCATGGTGACCTTCGGTTCGGCGCAGTTGATGGCCTGGGTGGGTCTATACCTGTGGCCGTTCCTGCGCATCCTGGCGCTGTTCATGGCGGCGCCGGTGTTTTCCGACAAGGCCGTGCCGATGCGCGTGAAGCTCGGCTTGGGCATTGCTTTCGCCGTGGTATTGGCGCCCACGCTGCCCTCGCAACCGTCGCTGACGACGGACACCGCACAATTGTTTTCTCTGGTGCTTCAGCAAGTCTCGATCGGTCTGCTGCAGGGCTTCGCGGTACGCCTGACGATGGCGGGAGTGGAAATGGCGGGCGAGCTGATCGGGTTGCAAATGGGATTTTCGTTCGGCGGTTTCTTCGACGCGCAAGGCAGCGGCGACAGTACCGCCGTCGGTAGTTGGCTGGGGGTGATCGCGATGTTGATGTTCCTCGCCATGAACGGTCATTTGCTGATGATCGACACGCTGGCGGAGAGTTTCCGGCTGTTCCCGGTCGGCGGTGAAGTCTTGTCCCTGCACGACCTGCAGGGCGTACTTGCGCGCGGCGGCGAAATGTTCCGGCTCGCCTTGCAACTGGCGCTGCCGTTCATCGCCATCCTGTTGACCGTAAACCTGGCGCTTGGGGTGATGGTACGGGTTGCGCCGCAATTGAACCTGATGTCGGTCGGCATGCCGGCGACCATTACGGTGGGATTTGCCGCGCTATATATATTGTTGCCGTACTTGCAGCGGCCCATTACGCAGGCACTGGAACAAGGGATGTCGGGCTTGGTACGCTAGCCGGCGGTGGCGTAAACGTGACGCCGGACCCGGCGTGACGCTCAGGCGTCGAGCGAGAGTTGTTCGGCGTCGCGGATGGCGAGCAACAAGGCACGATTGACGTCTGCCTCGACCAAGCCGAGAACGTTGATGGCGTCGCGGACGGCGGTGGCATCGTCGCCCTCGATGGCTTGCGCGAGGCGCAGCAGGCTTCCGTATGGATCGGTGTGGTTGCGCAACGAATCGGATACGGCGTCGGGCAAGTGAATCTTTTCCAGCAATTCGTCGAAGGATTGCGAAAAGATCACGTCGAGCAGCGAGAACAAACCGGTAATGAAGAGTTCGTCGGGATCGACGTCGCTGAACAGCGGCTTGCCGATGCGCTCCAGGAAGAACGCACGGCGCAGCGATATTCCCATTACCGGCAATAGATTCGGATCTTCGTTGGATGCCAGCAACAAGAGGGACAACCAGCGATTCAGGCGCTGGTAGCCGAGCACCATTACCGCATGGCGCAATGATTGCACCTGCAGGGATAAACCATTGGCGGCCGAGTTGATGAAGCGCAGCAATTTGAAGGCCAGCGAGACGTCCTGCTCGAGCAATACTTCCAGATCGCCGATGTCGGCATTTGCCTGCAACAGTTGCAAGAGGCGCAGCACAATGGCGCGGCTTTCGGTGCGGCGCGCATTGGCGGGAGCGGTGGGCGCTTTCAGCGGCCAGCCGGCCACCCATTTGTTGCCCTTGGCGAACCAGGCATCGGCGTCGGCATACGAGTGTATGCGCGTGCCGACGCGCGCTTTGCCGATCAGCGCCGGACAGGGTATCGGCGGACCCGGCACGACGTTCAAGACCAGATAGCGCAAGGATAGCTGCATCGCGGGGTCAAGCGTCGCCGCCGGCAGCCCACCCACACACCACGGCGGATATTTTGCGGCAGCGAGCATGTCGCTGACGGCAGTAAGCGCCAGCCAATTGCCATGTAATTCCGGCATCGTATTGTGCGGCGGTAACCAGCTCGTCAGCGCTGCCGGTACGGCTTCGCCGCCAAAAGCGACGATGCGCGGGAATGCGGCGCCGGCCTCGATTTCCGAAATCAGCGCGAGGGTGCGTGCCAGCTCCTGATCGGATACGCCCTGATTGTCGATCAGCACGCGCATGCCTCCGAACTGGCGCTTGAAGTTGACCAGCGGCTGAGCAAGCAGGACAGAAGCCTTGGGAAGGGCTGACGGGATCACGATGGTCCGCATTAAAATAACACCCGCCGATTGTCTCTCCGGACTCCGGTTGCCGATCCATTGAAAAGCGGGTGATTCGGCGCCTTTCTCGCCCACTACCGACATGCGTGCGGTATTCACACGCTGCTGCAGACTGCATTCCGGACCGCTACCGGGGAAAATCAGCGGGGATGCACGCTTTCGGCGAGCGCCTCGCTATTGCCGGTATTGCTTCGGCGAATCTTCGCGCCTTCGCCAGTCCCTGTGTAAATCGGTGAGATGGGCAACAAGCGAAAACAGCAGTGCCGCGGCCGTCCACGGCCATGCCGCTCCGGCCAGCACCGATCGCAGTGCCAAAGCCAGACCTGCACCGGCCGCAAGCCGCCAAAACAAGTCGACCGGTGCAATCCCCTTGCCGGTTCGAAGATGCCAGATGGCAAGTACCAGACCCTCGGCGATCATCAGCACCAGCACCAGGTCGGCGACGCGGCCGCTTGCGAACCACTCGTTCATTTCGCGGAATGTTTCGCGGCCTCCGCATCCGGGCGCATGATGCGGCGGCGGATGGTGTGCATGGCAAGGCCCGCCAGCAGCAGCACGACCGGTATGGAAATGCCGGTGGCGATTTCGGTGTTGATGCGCACACCTGCCGCTTCCAGCGCGCCGAACAGCAGCGACAACAACGCAACGATGTAATAGCTGATGGCGGCGACGGAAAGGCCTTCGACCGTTTGCTGCAAGCGCAATTGCAGCCGGGCGCGCCGATCCATCGAGGCCAATAGCGCCTGGTTCTGCTTTTCGCGCGCAATATCGACGCGCGTCGACAGCAGGCCGCTGGTGTGGGCAATGCGCTCGGAGAGATCGCGCAAGCGTTGCGACATGGTGGCGCAGGTCGCCATCGCCGGAGTCAGGCGCCGCGACATGAATTCGTTGATGGTCTGGATGCCGCTCAAGCGCCGTTCGCGCAATTCGTCGATGCGCGAACGCACCAGTTCGTAGTAAGCGCGGCTGGCGCTGAAACGGAATTGCGTGGCAGAAAGTGCGCGCTCGACTTCGGCGGCGAACCGGGACAATTCGTTCAACAGCTCCTCGTCGCGGCGCGACTCGACCGATACCGCCTCGGTCACTTCCGCGAGCGAGCGTTCGATGGCCTGTACCTGCGGCGATTGGCGTTGCGCTACCGGCAGGGCGAGCAGGGCCAGCATCCGATAGGCTTCGATTTCGAACAATCGCTGCACCATGCGGCCGGTCTGCGAGGCCGACATGCCGGCGTTGAACACCAAAAATCGGGAATAGCCGTCGCCGTGAATGCGAAAATCGGTATACGCCGCACCCGCCCCTTCGCCGATCTCGGCGCCTACCAGCAGATTGCCCGCGAAGCAGGCCTCGCGAATTTCGGCTGGCGTCAACCGTTCGTCGCGCGCGCCGACCACGGCGTGGGCGGCGACGATGCGCAAACCGGAAATATCGTCCAGCCAACCGTCCGGCAGGAAGGTGACGGCGGTGTCCGCGAACGGCTTGCTGCCTTCGCCCTCGACGAAAAAGTAGTAGCTGGAAAATTCGCTGTGCCGTTCCCACTTGAGTTGCACCTGGCCGATGCGTGCGCTGAAATGCGTGGCGCCGGGCGTGGGCGGCACCACGTTGTAGCGTTCGCACAATGCCACCAGATGAGCGTGTTCGGCGTCGCGCTGTGAGTGGTCGATCAGTACCGCGACGTAGCTCGCACGCGCCGGCACCTTGAGTTCGGCGGGTGGGCGCGCGTGTACTTCGTTGGCGAGCTGGAAGCGTTCCGGATGATCGACGAGCCGCGCCATAAGGTCAGCGTCCAAGCGAAGGGTTAAGCTGCACGATCGCCATATTGAGTAGCGAAGCGAAGGTCACCCACGACAAGTACGGCACCAGCAGCCACGCCGCGCTTTTCGAACGCGGGTAAATGGTCCAGATCAGCGCGGCGATGGACGCCCACAGGAACACCACTTCGAACATGGCCCAATCGGGACGGCGGGCGCTAAAGAATAGCAGGCTCCAGAGAACGTTGAGCGTCAGGTTGAAGCCGAACAAACCGACGATCCATTGCCGCCCGCGACGGTCGCCGGCAGCACGCCAGGCCTTTACCGCCGCGGCGGTAATAAGTGCGTAGATCAGGGTCCAGGCCGGCCCGAACAGCCAATCGGGCGGCTGGAAAGCAGGCTTGTTGAGCGCGCGATACCAGGGACCGATGTCGGTCGCGAGTCCTCCGAGTATCGCTACGCAGAGCGCCAGTGCGGCGGCGACCAGAACTTCCGTCCAGCGCTTGCCCGGCGCTGCAAGGCTTTCTTCGCGCCCCGGCAAACTCATGGACGGACGAGGCCGGTCAGGTGTGCCAGATCCTTGAAGAAAATGCGGATATGCGATAGCGGTTTTGCTCGCACCAATTTCTTGTGCATATAGGCCTGCCAGGTGAGTTCCTGCACGTCCTTGTCGCGGCAGATGCTGACAAAGCGCTCGCGGCGTTTGTCGCTCGAATACCAGAAGCGCTGCATGATGCCGAGAATCCAGAACACGCGACCGTGCGCCTTCATGAAATTCTTGCGCGCACCCGCCAGTGCGGTGGCGTCGTTGGTGGCGAGGAATTTTGCCGCCGCGTCCGCCGCCAGGCGACCGCCGAGCATGGCGTAGTAAATCCCCTCGCCGGAGGCCGGCGCGACCACGCCGGAGGCATCGCCGGCCAGCAGCACGTCGCGCCCGTTATCCCAGCGCGAGAGCGGCTTCATCGGAATCGGCGCCCCTTCGCGTCGAATCGTGGCCGCGTCGGCAAGGCCGGCGCGTTCGCGCAGCATCGAGGTGGCATGGCGAATCGAAAAGCCTTTTTGCGCGGTACCCATGCCGACGCTGGTGGTGCCGCCATGCGGAAACACCCAGCCGTAAAAGTCCGGCGAAATCGGGCCTTGGTAGTACACATCGCAGCGCGCCGGATCGAAGCTAGCGTGACCGGACGAAGGTGAAGCGACGATCTCGTGATAGGCGTAGACGTAGTTTGCGTCGGCGGCCGCGTCGATTTCCTGGCGTGCCACTTTGGACGATGCGCCGTCGGCGCCGATCACCAGCCGGGTGCGAACGCTGCGCGCTTTTTTCTCGTCCGCATCCGCGCCGTGCGCGCAATAGTGAACGATGGCGTAACCGGCGCTGTCGCGGCTGATGTGTTCGAAGGTGCCGGTGACGCGCTTTGCGCCCAGCAAGGCCGCGCGCGCGCGCAACCATTCGTCGAAGTGTTCGCGGTCGACCATGCCGACGAAGCCGCCGTCGATCGGCATGTCGACCTGGCGGCCGCTGGGAGCGACCATGCGCGCGCAAGTCACCTTGGTCACCAGCAATTCGTTGGGGATGGCAAATTCTTCGATGGCCGCCGGTGGAATGGCGCCGCCGCAAGGTTTGATGCGGCCGGCACGATCGAGCAGCATGACCCTACGACCCTTGCGCGCAAGATCGGCCGCCGCCGTTGCGCCGGAGGGACCGCCACCCACCACCACCACATCGAATAAATCGTGATCGATCATGTCAGTCGTTTCCTTTGGCAGCTTGCATCGAGGGCAGGAACACCGGCGTGTCCTGGTCCGGTATCGAAAACCGGTTCTGATCGGCCGACCCGGCGTCGATGCGAATGCGCACGGCCAGTGCAGCGGCCAGCAGAAAACCGATGGTTTCCAGGGCAAACACCACCGAATACGCGCCGCCGGGAGCGGACACCACCAGTTTCGCCAGGTCGCTCAGCACCGTGCCCAGAAAACCGCCCACGCCAAACGCGATCGCCTGTGCCGCTCCCCACAATCCCATCCGCACACCTTCGCGCGAGGCATGACCCTGCCCTGCCATGGCCATCATCGAGCCGATCGCGGCGATCGAAAATACGCCGTTGGCCAATCCCATCAGGAACACGTTTTCCTTGAGCGGCCAGGGCAAGCCGAACATGCCCGCGCACACCAGACCCGCCAGCGCCAGCGCGGAGGCCACGCATCCGCCGATGGTCCACGCCTTGAGGGAAGCGTAGCGGCGGGTGCGCGATGCGCGTTGGCCGCGAGCGAGTACACTGGTGGCGAAGGCGACCAGCAGCATGCCGGCCAGCACGCCACCGTGCTGGACGCCGGACAGCTTGGTCGATTCACCCGGCGTGAAAGCGAAAATTGCGCCGGCGAACGGCTCCAGGATCAGGTCCTGCGCGCTATAAGCCAGCATCGATACGAAAACAAAAATGGTGAAGTGGCGCGAGTCGGGTTCCGACCACACCTCTGCCAGCGCCTGTCGAAAACCGGGTTTGGCGCGCTCCGCAACGCCCGCCGTTTCCGGCTGGTTGCTCCCGGTGCCCCCGGTGCCTTCCACCCGCCAGATCGCCACCAAGGTCAGGAGAAAGGCGGCGAGCGATACGCCCGCCGTCACCGTCACCAGGCGCTCGGGCGAGTAGGGGTCGAGCCATTTTCCGGCGAGGGTCGCGGTGATGGCGAAGCCTGCGATCATCATGATCCACACCACGGTTGCCGCCGCCGCGCGGCGATGCTCGTCGACGCGCTTTGCCAGCAGTACCAGCAAGGAGGTACCGGCTGCGCTGACGCCGCCACCGATCAGAACGAACGAGACAATTGCCAGCGACAAACCGGCGGCGAAATGGTCCGCCATGAATGCGGTTGCGACCGCCGCGCCGGCACCGCCGACTGCCAGCGTCGCCATGCCGCCGATGATCCACGGCGTGCGCCGCTGGCCGACGTCCGATCCGTACCCCATGCGTGGCCGCAATAGTTGCATCGCGAAATGCAATGCGACCAGCGCGCCGGGCAATATGGCCGGCAACGCCAACTCGACCACCATGACGCGGTTCAGCGTCGAAGTTGTCAGTACGACGATGGCGCCGAGTGCTGCCTGCACCAATCCCAGCCGTACGATGCCGATCCAGCCGATGGTGTTTGCGCCCATGCTCATGCTCCGCCGGCTGCGCCGCCGCCACGAATGGCGAAGGCGCAGACCATCATGCCACTGACAAAAAAAGGTACGCCCAGGCCGCTGTACCAGACCGCTCGCTCCACCGGCTGGCGGACGAATCGCACCATCATCGCCAGCTGCACGGCCAGCAAGACCAAAATGACGGCGGCCTGCGTCGCATGGTTCCAGCTGAACAGCAGGATGGATACGACCAGTTGCGGCAATGCCATCAGGAACGAGGCGACGCAGGCGGCGCGCTGGGCGCCGAGACGGACCGGCAGCGAACCGATACCCATTTGCCGGTCGCCGACGATCGACTTGAAATCGTTCAGCGTCATGATGCCGTGCGCGCCCAGACTGTATAGGGCCGCCATCGCCAAGGAATGCGTGGGCGGCATCGCTCCGCCGATCATGACGGCAGCACCGGTGACCCAGGCCAGCCCCTCGTAGGATAAGCCGCACGCAGCATTGCCCCACCAACCGTTTAGTTTGAGCCTGAACGGCGGCGCGCTATAGGCCCACGCCAGCACCAGGCCGGTGGCGGCAGCGGCAAATCCCCAAGTGCCGAGCGTCGCCGCGACCAGCAGCGAAAGCAGGGTCCAGAGGATTGCAATATAGAGGCCCCAGCGTCCGGGCATGCGCCCCGAGGGGATCGGCCGATTCGGTTCGTTGATGGCATCGACGTGTCGGTCGAACCAGTCGTTGGCGGCCTGGCTGGTCGCGCAGACCAGCGGGCCCGCCAACAACACGCCGGTGATGATCATCGGCCAGTGGCCTTCTGCAGGAACACCCGAGGAGATGACGCCGCAGGAGAACGCCCACATCGGCGGAAACCAGGTGATCGGTTTCAACAGCTCGGCGACGGTGGAAAGCGCCGGGCGGGACAGCGGCAGGGATTGTACGGCGGTGTTCATGTCGAATTTCCCTTGCGCATCAAGCGAACCGGCATTTGTTCAAGCGTCGAGCGGACTATTCGCCCTCGGCTTCTCCATCGAGCGGCAAGTCACCCATCCCGTAACGGCGCAGTTTGACGTACAGGCTTTGCCGGCTAAGCCCCAGCATTTCGGCCGCTGCAGCGCGATTGTCTTCGGTCAGCTTGAGGGCGGCCTCAATGCACAATTTTTCGATCAAATCCGTGGTCTCGCCGACCAGATCCTTGAGCGGTACGCGGCCCACCAGTTCCGTCAATTGCTCGACCGAGCGCGGCGTGCCGTTCATCGAGCCCAGCGTATAGCCTAGGGCGTTTGCCGAGGTTCCCGTCGGCAGATGCGGCGAGTGCTGACTGGCGCCCGCTTGCGGCACCACCCGGCCCCCA
>Ga0302322_100000129_pt1 | contig 49142 bp, 45 predicted proteins | sample Fen_T0_2_FD_203757 | JGI IMG/M metagenome (GOLD analysis project Ga0302322, IMG submission 203757) | Peat permafrost microbial communities from Stordalen Mire near Abisko, Sweden - Fen_T0_2 | ecosystem: Environmental > Terrestrial > Soil > Wetlands > Permafrost | place: Sweden: Abisko...
CGACGGCAGCCGTCCGGGCCGCCTCTTCATCGACACCTACAACGCCACCGACCGCAATCTCTACTCCGTCGAGTCCATCGCCTATCACGAAGGCCTTCCCGGCCATCACCTGCAAATCTCCATCGCTCAGGAGCAGGAGGGCGTGCCCACCTTCCGCAAGCATGAGTTCTATACCGCCTACACCGAGGGCTGGGGACTCTACTCTGAACGTCTTGGCAAAGACGTCGGCTTCTATCAGGACCCCTACTCCGACTATGGCCGCCTCGAAGCCGACATCTGGCGCGCCATCCGCCTTGTTGTAGATACCGGCGTCCACTCCCAGCACTGGACCCGCCAGCAGATGGTCGATTACTTCCACGAACACTCGGCCATCGACGAACCCAGCATCCAGGCCGAGGTCGATCGCTACATCGCATGGCCCGGCCAGGCTCTGGCCTACAAGATCGGCCAACTCAAAATCCTCGCCCTGCGCGACCGCGCCAAAACTGCTCTCGGCGACAAATTCGACATTCGCGCCTTCCACGATCAGGTGATCGACTCCGGCGCGCTGCCGCTCGACCTCCTCAGCGTCCGCATCGACAACTGGATTGCCAGCCAAAAGCCCGCAAAGTAGAAATTGAACCCAGGCAGCCTGCTTCCCGTGCCGGCTGCCTTAGTTGTCTACCGTCTTAGCCAACCCGCAAATGGGTGAAATGTGATCCAGCCGATGCAATCCGCCAACTTGCGAACTCGCTAACTCCGCGCAGCGGAGGCTAACCAGCCGCCTTTGGATCAAGACGCCTTGCTGCTTTTTTGCTTTTAGATCGATCCACTCGTGGATGAGTCTGGATTTTGTTCTTTGTCTGAAATTCCCGGTGCTCATGATGATTTGGGAGAGAACAACTTTGTAGACCGCGAAACAACTTCCCCATGAGTCAAGAAGCGTCAGGGCACGACTTCAGTCGTGCCGCAAACCATAGAAAAGATCCCGGGCTTTAGCCCCTGCGGGAAGATTCTCAATTGCATAAACGACCTGTTCATGGACTCTCTAGAGCAACAAAGACCAGACATTTGCCAATTATTCATACATAACTCACAGTCCTTTCTTATTTCCCGCCCAAAATCCTACTTGAGCATTCTCTGATTTGCACTCCATGGGCTAAACCCTGATCGCCCAACTGTATCTTCAGCCCGACCCTGGCGAACCCACGCCGGGCGGGGACCGGAAGCCTCTGCTGCCCATGGCACTGCGCATCCCTTCACCCGCACATCGCACGTGATGCGTGGCTGTGTACCCAATGAAAGGTTTATCCATGTTTCGAGGCCGTCTCTCTTCCCATCTAGTGTTGCTTATTCTCTTCAGTGCGTCCATTGCCGCCGCACAAGGCCCATCCAATGAGGCTCCAGCGGAGGCCGCGCCAGAGTCAACGAAGATCACCACCACTGAGACCGTCGTCGTGACCGCGCCCGGCGAGTTTCGCGTCGAGCAGGAGTTGCAGGGGCCTGCTCTGCTTGATGAAGCGCCCGGAACCAGCCCCATCCAGAGCATCGCGCAGCTTCCCAGCGTCAACTTCCAGGCTGCCGATCCCTACGGCTCCTACGAGTGGGCCGTCCGCATCTCGGTGCGCGGCTTCAATCAGAATCAGCTCGGCTTCACCCTCGACGACATTCCGCTCGGCGACATGTCCTACGGTAATTGGAATGGTCTGCACATCAGCCGCGCCATCATTGATGAAAACGTCGGCCGCGTCGTGCTCTCGCAGGGCACCGGAGCTCTGGAGACAGCCTCCACCAGCAACCTCGGCGGTACCCTCCAGTTCTACTCGTCCGATCCATCCGACACGCGCAGCTTCCACCTCAGCCAGTCCTTCGGCAGCTTCAGCGCCGCCCGCACCTTTGCGCGTTTTGAGAGCGGCCTGCTTCCCGGCCACTCCAAGTTCTATCTCACCGGCGCTTACCAGCTCTCCGACAAGTGGAGAGGCCACGGCCAGCTCGGCCAGAACTACTGGCAACTCAACGGCAAGTTCGTCCACTACGTCGGCAACAACGGCGTCCTCTCCGTCTTTGCCAACGTTGGCGACCGCCGCGAAGTCGATTACCAGGATGTAAACAGGATATGGACTAAGAAACTGGGCTATAGCTGGGATAACTTCGGAAACTGGGCTCAGTCGGTTCAGGCTGGGTGGGCTTGTGACGGCGTAGGTAGTTATCCCGCGCCAGTGAATGTTCTGGCCTCCAACGAAGATCCATGCGATGCCGGCTACTACGGCGGCGCTGGACTTCGCAAAGACACCATCGGCGGCGTCAGCTACAAGCAGGCGCTCACCGATCACGTCACCTTGAAGGTCACTGGCTACGGTCACCACAACGATGGACGCGGCCTCTGGTTCACGCCCTACCTGCCCACATATCAAAACATCTATGCACCCAGCGCCGCGACCATCGTCTCGCCTATCTCATTGCGCACCTCCGAGTACGGCATCAACCGCGCCGGCTTCCTTGCTTCGCTGGCTTACGAAAACGGCCGCAACAAGGTCGAGGGCGGCATCTGGTTTGAAGGAGAGAAGTGGAATCTGGCTCGCCGCTTCTACGGCACCAGCGCAACCAGCCCTCTGCACTCGCTCTACTCCTTCCCCTCCAATCCCTTCTATACGCAGTGGGAGTACGTCTTCAATTCGACCGTCTACGACGTTCATCTTCAGGATGTCTTCAAGGTCAACGACAAGCTCTCGCTCTCAGGCGGCTTCAAGTCTGAAGAAACCACTACCGACGGCCAGCTCTCCAAGACCTTCCAGTCCAGTCCAGCCTTTACGCCAGGCGCGTATGCGCAGGGCAAGCTGACCTCCGGCAAGCCCTTCCTGCCGCAGTTCGGCGCCAACTACAAGCTCAACAAGAACAACGAAATCTTCGGCGACGCGGCCTACAACGTCCGCTCCTACCAACCCGGCGGCTACGGCTTCGGCAACTCGCCCTGGGGCACCACGCAGGTCGCCTTTGACACACTGCACTCCACGCTCAAGCCCGAGACCTCCTGGACCGAGGAAGCCGGCTTCCGTTCCTCCTCCAAGCTCTACTCCGCGCAGGTCAGTTACTTCCACGTCAACTTCTCCAACCGCCTGCTGGCCTTCGCCAACGGCAAAGGCATTCAAGGCAATCCCTCGTTGCTCAACAACGTCGGCGGCGTAACCACCAACGGCATCGACGGCGCGCTCACGTTCCACCTCGGCCCCCAGTTCACGCTCTACAACGGCGCGACATGGAACAAGTCCACCTTCGACAAGAACGTCACCAAGGCCGACGGCACCTGCCTCTATAACGATGCTCTCGGCAACTGCATGTCCATCAAAGGCAAGATCATGGTCGACACGCCTGAAGGCCTCTATAAAACCTCGCTCGGCTGGAACAAGTCCGGTGCATTCGCCAACCTCGGCGCCGATTACCTCTCCACGCGCTACTTCACCTACACCAACGACGGCAGCGTCGGCGGCCGCTTCCTCGCCGAGTTCGGCGCAGGCTACAAACGCACGGAACTCGGAGCCTTCAAGGAACTCAAGGCCCAGCTCAACATCTACAACCTCATGAACTCCGCTTACTACGCCTCCATCGGCACCAACGGTTTCAGCGGCACCGATCCTCTCTCGGTCAACAACAATACGCTGCAAGTCGGCTCGCCACGCACTCTGGTCGGCACATTCTCCGTGCGTTTCTAGTGCTCTGATCGCATGATTCTGCATCTGTAGCCCCGGTCTCCTGACCGGCTGTCGTGCGGGTCTCCAGACCCGCACTCGGTACGAAATCATACTGTGAGAGACTTGGCTCTCACTCTCCCGTACGGCCCGAGGGCGCGGATCATTCCGCGCCCTCTTTTTTGGGGGACCTAGTGTCCTGACCCCAATGTTCACATCACATTTTTGACTGTCATCCTGAGCGAACGGGGCCCCAAACGCTTTTCAGTTTGGGGGTGGTGAGTCGAAGGATCTGCAGTTGTTCTTCAATGAATTTCTGAGTCATCACAATAAGGCCTGTTCACACAACCCCGGCTGCACCACGGTAATGTGAGCCTGCCCTCGCAAATGTGATAGCCTGAACCTTCCCATTTCAGCGGCACACCTGTCTCGATTCGCTGCAAATGCGGGCTATTGCGTCACCTGGAGAGAAATCAAATGAAGCGTCTTTTTGCACTTGCCGGTGTCTTTGCATTTTCCTGCTGTCTGCACGCTCAGGCAGTCGATACAACAGTTTGCGACATCCTCAAGGATCCGCAGTCCTTCAATGGCAAGATTGTCCGCGTTAAAGGTACAGTCACCGCCGGCTTTGACCAGTTCGTGATCAAGGGCGCAGACTGCGGCGGCGGACGAGTGAATGACATCTGGCTCGCCTATCCCGAGGGAACCAAGGCAAAGTCGGGCCCCGCAATCGTCGTCGAGTTGCAGCCGGCCAAGAACTTTTCAGGGACAGTGGCTCCGGTCGAGCAGCGCGCGGCAGTGACGCTGGACAAGAACAGCAAGGAATTCAAGCAGTTCGATTCCGCGCTCTCCAACGCCTACAAGGGAGATGGGTTGTGCATCGCCTGCGGACGGTACACAGTGACCGCGACGCTGGTAGGCCGGCTCGACGGCGCCTCAGCAGGAGTGCGGCGCGACAAGAAGGGAAAGATCACCTCGATCGCTGGCTTCGGCAACCTGAATTTGTACAGCGCGCGGCTGGTGCTTCAGTCGGTCTCAGAGATTACGACCAAGGAGATCGACTACTCAAAGAGCGCCGCTGCGACCAAGGGAGAAATGATCCCGCCCAGCGACGCCTCCGACGCAGTGGCCGATACGCACAAGGTTGCCAAGTCCTTCGGCGACGGCAATCCGCTGGGAGCCAAGCTCGAGCGCGCCGCTGCCGCCTTTGGCAAGAATAATGGCGTGACGCTGAGCTTCAACAATGGTAACCAGGCCATCGCAAAGGAAGAGGGCAAGGGCGATTCCGATTCCCCCGATGGCGTCCTCTACAACTGCAAATTGAGCACAGACCGCCTGAAGGGCCATGCCCTCGCGATCGCGATTGGTTATGCGGGTACGGTCGTCGCCGATTCGCGCGATCTGGACAAGGCTGCAAGCTACGCGGGGGGCTACGATTTCGAATACTATGCCTACCAGACCGCGGCTCTGGGCGCCATTGGCGAACGCCTCAAGACGCTCACGCTGCCCGGCGGCTACCTGATCTGGAACAAGGGCTGGGCCCCTGCGGAGATGGAGAGTTCCCTCGACGCTGGGATTACAACCTACCTCACTGCCGAAGAGTTGCTCAAGCGGTAACCGTCCATCGCACCCAAAATCAGCGCGCCCCGGTCCCCAGCATCTGAGGACCGGGGCTTTTGCATCTCACTTGTAGCGCCGGTCTCCAGACCGGCTGTCGCGCGGATGGCCCGTCCGCGTCGGCCTCAAATCTCCTCATTTTCCCGAGAAATCCAAGCCAAAATCCCCCGAAAACGACCGCTAACCGCCGTTTTTCCCGCAATTCCTCCACATAGATCCAGAGCCATCCTCTCTTTTCTCCACGCATACCTGAAGCGATCGAGCCAGAACTCCACATCCACCTCGACCCCTGACCCGAAGCGAGTATCCTTGTAGAAAGTACCATCACACTCATTCGAGACAAGGAAACCGAAGAATGGCGGAGACACCCGTTGAACTCACCCAGGAAGCTCCCGCGCAGTTGCCCAACGTCCGCGTAGCCGTACTAGGCGCGGGTAAAATGGGCGGCATCCTTTTGCAGGCATTTCTGAAGCAGAACCTCTTCGCCCTCGATCAGATTCACGCCACCGTGGGGCACGCCGAAAAGGCGCTGGCGCTGAGCACGCAGTGGGGCGTCGACGTGACCACCAACAACCTCGAAGCTGTCCGCCAGTCCGACCTGATTCTACTGGGCGTTAAGCCCTTCCAGGTGCCGGAGCTGATCGCCGAGATTCGCCCGGCGCTCACCAAAGACAAGACACTTATCTCCTTCGCAGCCTCAGTCAAGACCCGCTCCATCGAAGAGGCCACGGGCCTCGAAATCGGCGTCATTCGCGCCATGCCCAACACTCCCTCGGCGCTCGGCGCAGGCGCAGCAGGACTCTGCCGCGGACGCTTCGTCAGCGCGCAGCAGATGGAACTGGCCAAGCGCATCTTCGAGACCGTGGGCCGCACCGTCACCGTCGACGAGAAGCACATGGACGCCGTCACCGGCCTCTCCGCCTCTGGCCCGGCATACATCTACATCATCATCGAGGCCCTCGCCGAGGCCGGCGTCAAAGTCGGCCTCTCCCGCGACGTCGCCACCCAACTGGCAGCGCAAACCACCCTCGGTTCAGCCAAGATGGTCCTCGAAACCGGCTACCACCCGGCCATGCTCAAGGATGCCGTAACGACCCCGGCTGGCTGCACCATCGACGGCATTCTGGAGTTAGAAGAGGGCGGCCTGCGCGTCACCCTCATCAAAGCCGTCATGCGCGCCACACAGCGGGCCAAAGAACTGGCCGCCGGATAAGATTGGTTCAAGGCTTCCCAGGTCTCAGAATCGAGACCTGGGGCACCCATCTAGTTCATTGACCGCTAACTCGCTGACCCGATCCCTTGCCCATTCAACGCCCAATCTGGCTTCCGAAACTCGTGCCCGAACTCGACGGCCTGCGCGGCCTCGCGGTTCTGGGCGTGATCTTCTACCACTGCCATCCGCGCTTCGAGGGCACTCCGCTGCACTACGCCGCGCTCTGGGGATGGGCGGGCGTCAATCTTTTTTTCGTCCTCTCCGGCTTTCTCATTACTTCCATCCTGCTAGAGTCGCGTGAGAAGCCTCATTACTTCCGCAACTTCTATGGGCGTCGCGCCCTGCGTATCTGGCCGGTCTATGTTTTTTTGCTGGCAGTCGTCTATGCGCAGTCCGACTGGTTCATCGGACCCAAGCCGTTGGACGCCATCAAGGCAGCGCCTTGGTTCGCCTATATATTTTTCGTGCAGAATCTCTTTCACATCACGATGCCCCCAGCCATCGGTCCCACCTGGTCGCTAGCCATCGAGCAGCAGTACTACCTGCTCTGGGCACCGATGGTCCGCTTTTTGCGCCGGCCGTGGATGCTGGCCGCAATCCTGACCGCCGCATTTGCCGGTTCTCCGCTCTTAGACCATCACGCATGGCTCACGCCCACTCACACACTGATCCATCTTGACGGGATTGCCCTCGGCAGTTTGCTGGCACTCGGCCTTTACACACTCGTGATTAGCCGCCGCATCTGGCTCTGGATCGGCCTCTGTGCCTTCGTCGTGGGCATCGCGGCAGCGGCCACCGTGGCCGGTGGAACCCGGTTTCTTGATACCGCACTGGCAACAGGTTTTGCCGGCGCCCTGCTGGCTGCAATCGCCTCCACCGGAGCCCGCAACCCGGTTAACGCAGCGCTCCGCCGCGGACCGCTGCCGTTCTATGGGCGCATCAGCTACGGCCTATACATGATCCATGTCATGGTCTTCGTCTACCTCGGCTTGTTCGATCTCCACATGAATGCCTACGGAATTCCCGGCAACATGGCCGTAGTCGCCATGCGCCTTGCCGTCTCCACTGCTGCAGCAACCGCTCTGTGGTATGGTTTCGAGTCGCAAATCCTCAAATTGAAGCGATATTTTTAGAACGTCAACGGCACTTCCCAATTCCGGAAGCCGCCTCATGCCAGTTCCACACTGTGAACCGGTGTCCCAGCGGTATGTGACTTTAATCACCCTGTACAGCGCGCGACGGCTGCTAGGCTCTAAGCTATCAGCGGAACTTCTTTCCCGAGGTGCACTTGTGAGCGAAGCAACGAACAAAGGCCCCCTGAGCCCGGAGCAGTTGGCAAAGATGAACGCCTACTGGCGTGCCGCCAACTATCTCTCCGTCGGCCAGATTTATCTGAAAGACAACCCGCTGCTGGAGCGTCCGCTAACCCTGGACGACGTGAAACCACGCCTTTTGGGCCACTGGGGCACAACCCCCGGCCTCAACTTCCTCTATGTCCACTGGAATCGCCTGATCCGTGAGCGCGACCTCAACATGCTCTACATCATCGGCCCAGGCCACGGCGGACCCGGCCTCGTCGCCAACACCTACCTCGAAGGCTCCTACTCCGAGATCTATCCCCACATCGAGCAAAACCGGGACGGCATCAAGCGCCTCTTCCGCCAGTTCAGTTGGCCCTATGGCATTCCCAGCCACGTCGCCCCTGAAACTCCCGGCTCGATCCACGAGGGCGGCGAACTGGGCTACTCCCTGGTGCATGCCTACGGCGCGGCCTTTGACAATCCCGACCTGATCGTAGCCTGCGTCGTGGGCGACGGCGAGGCCGAGACCGGCCCGCTGGCCACAAGCTGGCACGGGAATAAATTCATTAATCCAGCCACCGACGGCGCCGTGCTGCCCATCCTGCATCTGAACGGCTACAAGATCGCCAATCCCACCGTGCTGGCGCGCATTCCCCATGCCGAACTCGAAAACCTGATGCGCGGCTACGGCTATGAACCCTTCACGCTTGAGGGCGACGACCCCGACACGATGCACCAGCAGGCTGCCGCTGTCTTCGACACCATGCTCGACCACATCGCCGCGATCCAGAAGTCGGCCCGCGAGGCTCTGGCTAAAGGTGAAGCCATCGAGCGCCCCGCCTGGCCCATGCTCATCATGCGCACGCCCAAAGGCTGGACCGGACCGAAATTTGTCGATGGCAAGCCAGTCGAAGGCACTTGGCGGGCTCATCAAGTCCCGTTCTCTGAGCTCCGCGAAAAGCCCGACCACATGCGGCTCCTCGAAGAGTGGATGCGCAGCTACAAGCCTGAAGAACTCTTCGACGAAAAAGGCACCTTCCGCGCCGAACTGTCCGAGATAGCCCCCAAGGGACGCCGTCGCATGGGCATGAATGCCCACTCGAACGGCGGCCTGCTGCTGCAACCGTTAAAGATGCCCAACTTCCGCGACTTCGCAGTCAAGATCGAAGGCCGAGGCCAGAAGGATGTCGAATCCACGCGCATCCTCGGGCAACTGCTGCACGGCGTCATGGAGGCCAACAAGGCGCAGAAAAACTTCCGCGTCTTCGGGCCCGACGAGACAGCCTCCAACCGCCTCGGCGATGCCATCATCGGAACCGGCAAGGAGTGGATGGAGCAGACGCTGCCTGTGGACGAGAACCTCTCGCAGACCGGCCGCGTCGTGGAAGTGCTCAGCGAACACATGTGCCAGGGCTGGCTGGAGGGCTATCTGCTCACCGGGCGGCATGGCTTCTTCTCCTGCTACGAGGCCTTCATCCACATCATCGACTCGATGGTCAACCAGCACGCCAAGTGGCTCAAAGTCACGCGGAAGATTCCCTGGCGCAAGCCAATCGCCTCGCTCAACTACCTGCTCAGTTCGCTCGTCTGGCGTCAAGATCACAACGGCTTCTCGCACCAGGACCCCGGCTTCATCGACCACCTGGTGAACAAGAAGGCCGACGTGGTGCGCATCTATCTGCCGCCGGATGCGAACACGCTGCTTTCGGTCTCCGACCACTGCCTGCGCAGCAAAAACTACATCAACCTCATCGTCGCCGGCAAGCAGCCCGCGCCGCAGTGGCTCACCATCGACGAAGCCGTGGCTCACTGCACGACCGGCCTCGGAGTTTGGAAGTGGGCTTCGAACGACGAAGGCTCGCCCGATGTGGTGATGGCCTGCTCGGGCGACGTTCCAACGCTTGAGGCTCTTGCGGCCGTCATTCTGTTGCGTGGTCTTGCTCCCGACCTCAAAGTACGCGTCGTCAATGTGGTCGATTTGATGGCGCTTCAGCCGCCTTCGGAGCATCCGCACGGCCTGCCCGACGAGGACTACGATCTGCTCTTCCCGCCCAACGTGCCGACCGTTTTCGCCTTCCACGGTTATCCGTGGCTTATTCATCGGCTCACTTACCGGCGGCATAACCACGACAACCTTCACGTGCGCGGCTACAAGGAAGAGGGCACAACGACCACGCCCTTCGACATGTGCGTGCTCAACAACATCGACCGCTTCCAGCTTGCTTTGGACGCCATCAAGCGCGTGCCAAGGCTTCGTGGCCAGGCAGACGCAGCCGAACAGTGGTACTCCGAAGCCATCCAGCGCCACAAGCTTTACGTGTCTGAAAATGGCGACGACCTGCCCGAAATCCGCAACTGGCGCTGGCCGAAAGACTAACTCCTGGGTGCCCCACCCTCGCCGCGTTTTTGCTTTTGCGGCTAGGGTGGGATACCTCGAACCCGTGGCTAACTCCGCTAACACGCGCGAAGCGTGGCTGACAACGCTAACTCCGCTGACTCGTTCAGCCCCAACTTCCGAGGCCTTCATACATGTCTTCTTTGCCCGTCCTTGTTTTGAATAGCGGTTCCTCTTCCATCAAGTTTTCCGTCTATGAGGCCGGCGACGGCCAGCGCACAAAACTCTTCGAGGGTGCCGTCGACGGCATCGGCACCGACCAGGGTAAGTTCTGGATCAAGGACGCCACCGGCAAGAAGCTCGTGGATCAGACTCCGGCTCTGCCCACGCGCGCCGTAGCCTTCAAGCTCGTTGCCGACGCGCTCCACTCCGGCGATTTTCCAGCACCCGTAGCCATCGGCCATCGCATGGTCTGCGGCGGACCGACGGTGCAGGAGAACCAGCTCATCACGCCTGAGCTTGTTGACGAGATGGAGCTCTACACAGCCTTTGCGCCCCTGCATACACCCATCGCCTGCTACATCATGCGCGAGTCGCTGCGACTCTTTCCCGGCGTGCCCAACTTCGTCTGCCTTGACTCCTATTTCCATCGCACCATGCCCGAGGTAGTCACCCACATGCCCATCCCCGAACAGTATTCGGCAATGGGCGTTCGCCGCTACGGCGCGCATGGCATCTCCTATGAATCGATTGTTCTCCAGTTGCAGCCCAACGTGCCGAAGAAGCTGATCGTCGCACATCTCGGCAACGGCGCATCCATCTCCGCCATCCGCGACGGCAAGTGCCTCGACACCTCGATGGGCCTGACGCCCACCGGCGGTATCATCAGCGGAACACGCACGGGCGACATCGATCCCGGCGTACTCTTGTTCATCTTGCGCAAGATCGCCGAGACCGCTACAAGTGCCTCGGATGCCGCGGATCAATTGGAAGTCGTCGCCAGCAAGAAGGCGGGCCTGCTGGGCGTCAGCAATCTCTCCAACGATATGCGCGATCTGCGCACCGCCATCAACGAAGGCAACGCCAAGGCCAAGCTCGCCGTGGACAAGTTCACCTGGTCCATCGCCAAGTGGATCGGCAGCTATGTGGCAGAGTTGAACGGCCTCGACATGCTGGTCTTTACTGGCGGCATCGGCGAAAACGACATCAACGCCCGTGCTGAAATCTGCGCCGGCCTCGGCGCTCTCGGCATCGTTCTCGACCCTGCTCGCAATAATGTCCGCGGCGAAGCCGTCATCTCGGCAGAGAATTCGCCGGTCACCGTGCGCGTCATTCCGCCGGCCGAAGACCTGATCATCGTCAATCACGTCGTTCGGTTGCTAGGCAAATAGTAAATAAACTCGCAACCGGCACATCTGGGGGATCCATTCGCCCGGTGTCTGGTCTACACTGAGGGGTTCCATCCGGAGCCCCTTTTTATGTCTTCTTCTGTCGTTCCCATCAATCTTCAGGCCCTCCCCTCGCCCGCCCTGCGCCGCTTTGCCTGGGGCGTACTGGCCTACTTCATCGCCGTGATTCTGTGGGGCACGCTGGTCCGCGCCACCGGCGCCGGCGCAGGCTGCGGCAATCACTGGCCGCTCTGCAACGGTACCGTCCTGCAACACTCGGCCAGCGTGAACACGATGATCGAGTTCACCCATCGCGTCACCAGCGGCCTGTCCTTCTTCGCCGTCGTCGGCCTGCTTGCGTGGACCTTCGCAGGAACCGTTCGCGGCCATCTGGCTCGCGTGGCCGCCGTTGCTTCAGTCGCCTTCACGATTATTGAGGCGGTCCTCGGCGCGCTGCTCGTCAAGCTGGGACTGACCGCGCAAAGCCTCTCGCCGCTGCGTCCCGCTTACCTCGCGCTCCACCTCGCCAACACTCTGCTCTTGCTGGCCGCACTCACCCTCACCGCCCACCTGCTAGGCCGCAGCAAAGCCTATCTGCGAGGCAGCGTTCGTCTCGTCGCGCCCTTTGGCGCCGTCGCCAGCATCCTTGTGGTGATGTTGGTCGGCGTCACCGGCTCTCTCGCTGCGCTGGGCGATACGCTGTTTCCGTCCAGTTCACTTGGGCTGGCTCTGGCCCAGGACTTCTCCCCCACCAGCGGCTGGCTGGTGCGCTGGCGCTGGATGCATCCCACGGTTGCCTTCGTGGCCAGCATTTTCCTCATCTGGCTGCTCGTGCGCGCAGCGCAGCGCAAGACCCACTGGGACAATCGCGCTCTCTCCGCACTCATTCTTTTGCTGCTGGCCGGTGTCTACGCCCTTGGCTTGACCGACGTGTTGCTGCTGGCCCCGCTCTCGGTACAGGTAGCGCACCTGCTCGCCGCCGACACGCTTTGGGCAGCATTAGTCGTGCTAACGGCTCGACTCACGCTCGAACCGCGAGCAGCGGAAAACAAGGAATAGAAAACGATAGTTGGGAATTGCTTAGCTGTAGATAGAAATCGCAGAAGTGAGGAAGGGATTCTTTTCGCTAATCCCTATTCCCGCCTCACAGGCACTCCTGCTCCCAAATCCGCACCATCAGGTCGCCGCTCGCGTGGCGGAAGGCCACCACCAGCGAGTCCTCGGTCTGTTGGACCCCGCAGAAACACTCGGTCTCTACAACGGACTCCGGAACATTCATCGTGCACGGTCGAGGCAGTGACGACTTGATCGTGCCGGCAATCATGTTGGCGATTTCCTTGGCGGCATCCAGAGCATCGGCCTCGCCCACCGTCTCCACCGGCTGCATCATCATTGCCGCGGTCGCTTGGTACGCCAGTCCCTCGTCCAGCCGCACCTCGATCCGTCCCTTCCAAACGCCGCCCAGCATTACACTTCCCAGCACATGCCCGGCGCTCACGCAGAACTCCCCCGGCACCCGCAGCGGATCGAGCGTCATGGCCAGCATCTGCTCCCAGAACTGCGAGTTCGCCTTGATCACGCATTGTTCGTCGAGCTGAGCCCTCATCTGCCGGTCTCCAGGAGTATCGTGTGCCTCCGATTCTGAGGCACTGCTTACTGTATCGTGCAGTTTTCAGAACTCGTTAACGAGGGGGCGGCATGGAGCCTCTCGATAGGAATTGGAATCGTCTCATGGAGACGGCTAACGTCATGGCTTCACATCGGTTTACGGCTAAATCCTCTGCCTGCGGGAAGTCATTGCAGCGCTCCCAGCACATTGGCGTGGACTGCTGGCCAAAATGCATCACCTGTTAAAATTCTCTTAAGTTCCATGGCATCTTTGGCCGATCCAGGGATATGAATTTCTCTCGAAGGGCTGCGGGCCCGGGGATTTGAAAGCTGCGGGGCAACTGAGTCCTTCGCGATTCTTCTCGTTGAGTTTGCATGCCCTTGTTTCACTCCGTTCCAATGAAATGGTGGTTGATCGCTTGTCTTTGAGCTTCAGCTCTATCGGTTCCATCTTCGGCGCAAGGCGTTCGCGCGGCGCGGGATTGCGCGGGATTCTCTTCATCTTGGAGTGCGCGCTGGGGGTTCTGGCAGTTGTTCTCGTCTCGGTTCTTGCGCATTGGGCCGGGTGGCTGCTTCCCGTCGCCCTGCTGCTTTATCTGCTGATTGTGGTGCCTACTGCCTTGCTCTACGGATTCTGGCAGGCGCTGATCGTCTCGCTCGCGGCGATCTTTATGCACGCCTATTTCATCACGCATCAAACGCAGGAAAATCTGGCGACCGATCCCGCCAATTCCGTGATGCTTCTAGTCTTTGTGCTTGTCGCTCTCGTAGTCAGCCGTCTCTCGGCGCGCGTTAACCGCAACGCCAAAGAAGCTGAATCCTGGGGCGGCCAGATGCACGACCTTTACGAGTTCACCCGGCGCACCCTCGAGATGAATCTCCACCTCGAACCGGGACCGCAGTTGGCCGAACTGGTCCATGAGATCTTTGCGCTCGAGGCCGTCGCAGTCTTCGACGCCGATCTGCACGAGGTCTATCCTGCCGGGAATTGGAGCACCGATCCACGCGAACTCGCGCAGAACGTCTACTACTTCGAGACCAATGATGACGACGCTGAGACAGGACTGGGTCGCCGTGTCGTCCGTTTGGGAACGGTGCCCGTCGGAAGCCTGGTGGTGCGCGGCGATACCAGCCCATTGACCAACAACGCCATTGCGTCTTTGATTGCGATCACCTTTGACCGCTACCGTGCCTTCGCCAACGAGAGCCGCATCGAGACGGAACGCCGCACCGAGCAACTGCGCGCAACCGTGCTCGACAGCCTGGCGCACGCCTATAAAACGCCTCTGACCGCCATTCGCGCGGCCTCGACCGGTTTGAGCGAAATGGGCCGCCTCTCCGTCGCGCAGGCGGAACTCGTAGCCCTCATCGACGAACAGGCAGGCCTCCTCGCCAATCTCACCACGCGCTTGCTAACCACTGCGCGCCTCGATGCCGGCGAAGTTGCCGTTCATGTTACGCCGGTCGGTATCGCATCGCTGATTGAAGAGGTTGTGGCCAGCCTCAGCGACCGGCTGGCAAGCATGAAGGTGGTGATCGAGGTTCCAGACGACGGCCTGGTTCTTAACTGCGACCGTCAGTTGATCGTCATGCTGCTCACACAGTACATTGACAATGCCTGCAAGTATTCGATCTTCGGCACTGCCATCACGATCCGCGCCGCAAAGACCAACGCGGAGATTATCTTTTCTGTGCACAGCTTTGGACCGGTGATCCCCATCGCCGATCGCGAGCGCATCTTCAACCGCTACTATCGTTCCTCCACCCACTCCAACCGCGCCTCCGGCACCGGGATCGGACTTTCCGTCGCCAAGCGCGTCGCCGTCATCCATGGCGGATACGTCTGGGTTACCAGTGAAGAGTTGGAAGGGACTACGTTCTTTGCCGCCATTCCTGCCACCGCGCAGAAGAGGAGTTCCTGATGAACAAGACTGTGATTCGCATTCTTCTTGTCGATGATGAGTCGGCCATTCGCCGCGCGCTGCGTCCTCCGCTGCTCGAGCTTGGCTTTCAGGTGGTCGAGGCTTCGCGCGGTGAAGAGGCTCTCCAGATGCTTCGTGCTGGGAACTTCGACGTCGTTCTGCTCGATGTGAATATGCCTGGCATCGGCGGCATTGAGACCCTGCGCCGCATGAGAGCTATGGCGCCTCGGCTGCCCATTCTGATGCTGACCGTCCGCGACGGCGAAGAGGAGAAGGTCGAGGCCTTGGAACTGGGCGCCGACGACTACGTTACCAAGCCCTTCAGCACGCGCGAGCTGATCGCCCGCATCCGCACGGCGATTCGCCGCGTGCAGGCCCCGGCCCGCGCGGAAGATGCGCCTATCGAGATTGGCGAACTGCGTTTGGAGCCAGTGAAGCGCACGGTCACCAAGCGTGGCCAGCCAGTGCATCTCACCCGCAAGGAGTTCGACATCCTCCACTGCCTGATGAGCCGCGCCGGCCGCGTGATTACTTATGCCCGCCTGCTTACCGCCGTTTGGGGCGCCGACAGCCGCGAAGAGGTCGAGTATCTCCGCACCTTCGTCCGCCAGTTGCGCAAGAAAATCGAAGACGACCCCGCCAATCCGATCTATCTGCTCACCGATGTTTACGTAGGCTACCGCTTCGCCGATGCACAGATGTTTGCCGAGGAGACAGAGGCCGACGCAACGCAGCAAGAGGCCCCCGAAGAGGCCTCCTGAACGGTTCTTCTGCTAGCCGAAATTCTTACTCGCTGTAGTGCAGCAGGCTGAAGACGTCGTACTCCTTGAAGCGGTCGCGGCCCTTCAGGAAATCAAGCTCGACCGCAAAGGCCAGCCCGGCAATATCTCCGCCCAACTGCTTCACCAGCTTGATGGTCGCTTCCATCGTGCCGCCGGTGGCGAGCAGGTCGTCGACCAGCACAATGCGCTGGCCCGGTTGGATCGCGTCCATGTGAATCTCGAGGGTGTCGGAGCCGTACTCCAGATCGTAGGTCACTCGCGCGACTGGAGCGGGCAGTTTGCGCGGCTTGCGGACGGGTACAAAGCCGGCATTGAGCCGGTAAGCCAGCGCCGGCCCAAAGATGAATCCGCGCGCCTCGATGCCCAGCACCAGGTCGATCTTCTGTTCCAGATAATGTGCCGCCATCGCGTCGATCAGGCGCGCAAAGCCGGTCTTGTCTTTGAGCAGCGTGGTGATGTCGTAGAAAAGAATCCCCGGCTTGGGGAAATCGGGCACTGTGCGCACCAGCGCCTTCAGGGCTTCTACATCGATGGGCTTGATTGCTTCGGGCATGAGGCGAGTTCCTTCCTGTTTCAGGCTTGAAAAATCCTGAGAAGAGAACAGGCCAGAGGCTATTCATCTTCCCTCTAGGATTATAGCGAGGAAGGATTGGAGGTTCCGGCATTTTCAGCCTTGCTTCAGCCGGAACGGAGGTTACAAGTTAATTACCTGCAAGGTTTTGAAAATAAATAAGGGGGGTGGGGGGTAGGACAGTGGTTAGTGAACAGTGATCGGTGGTCAGCCAGTTCCCAGCCCACCGATCATGTCCATTGTGCGCCAGTGATAGAGAATTCTCCGCAAACCGGCGCTTGTTTTGACGTGCATGGGAGGACGCCATTGGTGGTTGCTGTTTCCGGGGATAAGAAAAACAGGGCAGGTCGGAGCAACGGTTGAATCACCCCAAGAACTTGAATTGTGGTGCAATCTACGTTTAGCCGGTCACTCGACCGGAACCGGGTTGCTTGTCGGAGTGCCGGACCTAGCTAATGGCCACGGTGACTCAAGCCGGAACTGACCGCAGGCACATTCATCAACAAATTTGAAATCGAAATTCTCGATGATTGTCGGCTGCACCGTGTATCGCCAATCTTCTCGGTCTGGCGGCCATCCCACCCGGATCAACCGGTAATGCCAGATTTCGAATGATTTCGTCGCGCTGCTTCCAGTAGCGAGATGAGAGTCGATCGAGTCCGGCGGCCCAAATACAATGTAAACGCGACTGCGGTCAGTCTGCCAGCCTGGCTCGCCAACCGCAAAATGTATATTAGCGAAGGCGATCCGACGGTAGTGCTCCTCTTTGAATTTGTTTTCCGCGCTTCTAGGATTTGGATTGCGCCTCACCCAGAACTGACGAATGAACTCGTCGCGCTCCTGGTCGTTGTTCAGATCTTCCAGAAAAGCTCGCTTTTCCTCAGGTGTGATGATCCACCTGACGTCTTGGTCAAGCCAGATCTGGTACATAGTTTGGGTGGGTTTATTCGACACGAGAGGCTGAACCTTCGCTTGGGCGAGAGCTAGCAAACTCCAAAGTAAAGCGAGCAATGGAATTGCAACGAAACAGCAGATCGCGGTCGGTCGGATTCTCATGCGCAACATCCTAAATCAATGGATTTTCTACTATCCTACATTCGATATCCTTGCTGCCCAACAGAGTAAATTGCATTCCGGGAGTATTGTCGCCTACACGTCGCCGATCCAGAATCGGGCAAAGAACGGGATGACGAGCCCAAACCCAATTAGCGAACTCCTTCAGACACAGTCGTTGGATACACCGATTTGGCGACTTCGATCGCATTGAAGCGCACTAGGACCTCGTCTTTAGGGTCACCTTTCGTCGGGAAGCTCATCCAGGTGTGCTTCTCGGGCTTCGGTAGCTCGTTCGCCACAACGATGACGTTGTCGCCCGGTTTGAGGTCGTCCAGTTCGTTGTTATTGCATGCGAGGTGGCGAACGATTACGCGCTGCTTTTCGATATGGCCTCGAAACACTGAGCGCACCTCATATTCCGCCATCCTGGTCACGAGAGCGACCCCGCAGCTGATTCTTATTGGTCCCCATGGCTCAATCCTAACCACAGTGGCACTGAAAATGACTTGAGGGCGTGGTTCGGCAGCTAGTGGAGCAAGGAAAACAAGCAGAGCGAGAAAGATTTTAGCTGTGCGAGCATTCATTCATTAGACTTTACGCCATCCGAAGACAGTTGTTCCTGTGTTGTCGCCAATCCGGAGATTACTTCCCCAAAATGGGGATTCGGGAGTCGCCGGTACAGCTTCGCGGTTTCCCAACCTTGTGGCGATAGAAGGCCTCTACGCTTGGCGCGGGGTGCCTTTTGCCAGAACGAATCTAAAATCCCTGCTCTTTTTACATCTTGTCCATGTGGCGGAAGCCGCCTGAGGAGATCAATGCCGTGAAGAAGAGGATGAAGTTATAGCAGGCGTGGACCAGCGTGCTTGAGGCCAGCGAACGGGTCTTGAGGCGCACTGCACAAAGAATCAGGCTGATCGAAATTAGCAGAACGAACGGGCCGGGCGCCCAGCCGGTCTGCTCGGCGTGCATGAGCGCAAAGGGCAGGCTGGTGGCGATGGAGGCGCCCACCATGGCGAAGATGGACCACTGCGGATGTTCATTGGCGTCGAGGGGGGGTGCCGGCTTGCCGATGCTCTGCTCGATCGACCAATCCCAGGCGGTGGCGAGGGCAGGCAGCAGGAAGCCGCGAAAGGCGATCTCCTCGAAGAAAGGCGCAAAGGTGATGCCGAAGCCGAACATCAGCCACGCGGCGCCGGGTGAACGGAACATGTTGTCGATGGGCGCGTTTTTGGGTCCGGGTAGTAGCCAGTTGTCGATGACTGCGAGGGTGACGCAGCCCAGTGCGATCAAGCATAACTGCCGGCAGTGCCGGAGAGCCGTGTCGCCGCGCCAATGAATGCCGGCGAGAAAGCTCTTGCTCCAGATCAACGGAAAGACGAAGAAGCTCAGGGCCAGAGTTACAAGATAGAGGACAGCCTCGCTGCCAAGGATGTAATGAACATCGGATTTAAGCCGTTCTACGTTCGACAAGGTATGGAACTGAAGATAGAGCGCGGCGAAGATCGACCCCGACATGCACAGGAGTCCGAAGAGCAGGAAGGCCGCAAATAGTGCAAGATGGCCCAGATGCGGAGTGCGAACAGGCAGCGCAGCCTCGGGCTGCAGATAGGACTGAAAGAGTGCGACCGGCTCTTCACCGGTTTCGATCACGTGCAGCAGTGTCTGATCCGGCGACGGGTTCAATTCCGGTTCAGGCGGAGTAACTTCAAGGTCGCTCATGGCAGCACGGTCTTCTTTCTTCGGGGCGCGTATTTTCGTTTTTCGGATTTCTTTTCCGTCGAGCCTTTGCGTGCGGCGGATTTCTGCTTTCCCGTTTTTTCAGTCGCGGGCTCGGCTTCACCGCTTCCCGCAGACTCGGCGGTTGCGGACTCATCATCGAATTCAATTTCGGCCAGGCGCCCGCTGGCCGAGGTGTAATAGCGCTTGAGAAACTCGCCGGTGTATGAGCCTGGCGTAACGGCGATCTTTGCCGGCCGGCCTTCGCCGACAACACGGCCGCCGTCTTCGCCGCCCTCGGGGCCCAGATCGAGAATCCAGTCTGCGTTGCGGATCACGTCCAAGTTGTGCTCGATGATGATGATCGTGTTGCCCAAGTCTGTGAGACGGTGGAGCACCTCGAGAAGTTTACGCACATCGTCGAAGTGCAGGCCGGTGGTTGGCTCGTCGAGCAGATAGAGTGTCCGGCCGGTCTGGCGTTTGCTCAGCTCACGCGCCAGCTTCATGCGCTGCGCCTCGCCGCCTGAGAGCGTGGTCGCGCTTTGGCCCAGGTGAACGTAGCCGAGGCCGACATCGACCAGCGTTTGCAGCTTTTGCCGCACTAGCGGCACATCGGCCAGCACGGCGAGCGCATCCTCGATCGTGAGGTCAAGAATGTCCGCAATGGAGTTGCCCTTGAATTTTACGGTGAGCGTCTCCTGGTTGTAGCGACGACCGTTGCAGACCTCGCATTGCACGTAGACGTCGGGCATGAAGTTCATTTCGATGCGGCGCTGCCCATCGCCCTGGCAGGTCTCGCATCGCCCGCCGGTCACGTTGAAGCTGAAGCGGCCTGGCTTGTAGCCGCGTTCGCGCGCCTCGGGCAGCATGGCAAACAGATCGCGGATCGGCGCGAAGACTTGCGTGTACGTCGCCGGATTGGAGCGCGGCGTGCGGCCAATGGGCGATTGGTCGATGCGCACAACCTTGTCGATCTGTTCGGCGCCGGTGAGCGACTCATGTGCGCCGGGATCTTCGCGCGAGCCGTAAATTGTCTGGGCCAGCGAGCGATAAAGGATGTCATTAATCAGCGTGCTTTTTCCCGAGCCGCTGACGCCGGTCACCACAGTCATCACTCCCAGCGGAATGCGGATGTTGATGTCCTGCAAATTATGCTCGCGCGCGCCGACGATGCTGAGCCACTTGCCGGTCAACTTGCGCGGATGTTCGCGTTGCAGCATCTCGGAAGCTCCAGCAAGATAGCGTCCGGTGAGCGACTCGGGGCAGGCCATGATCTCGGCAGGCGTGCCCTGCGCAACCACTTCGCCGCCCAGCCGGCCCGCGCCGGGACCGAGGTCTAGTACGTAGTCGGCGTGGCGGATCGTCTCTTCGTCGTGTTCGACGACCAGCACGGTATTGCCCAGATCGCGCAGTTTTTCCAAAGCTTCGATCAGCCTATTGTTGTCGCGCTGGTGAAGGCCGATCGATGGCTCGTCGAGAACATAGAGCACGCCGCGCAGTTTCGATCCGATCTGCGTGGCCAGCCGGATGCGCTGCCCCTCGCCGCCCGAGAGCGTAGCAGCGTTACGGTCAAGCGAAAGATAGTTGAGGCCAACGGCGCAGAGAAACTCCAGCCGCTCGGAGATCTCGCGGCGGATGCGCTCGGCCACCAGCGATTCGCGTGCGGAGAATTTCAAATTGATGGCCGCCGAGAGTGCACGGTTCAGTGGCAGGGATGTGAAGTCGGCAATCGAGAGGCCGCCAATCTTCACCGCCAGCGACTCCGGCCGCAGCCGCTTGCCGCGGCAGACCGGGCAGGGCGTGGCAGACATGTAAGCCATCATCGACTCGCGATAGCTGTCGCTGTGCGCCTCTTCGATGCTGTCGCGTAAAAATGCAAGCACACCGTGAAAGCCTGTGCGCGGCGCCTCGCCCTTGGGCGGGCCATAGACGAGCAGATGCTGCTGCTTCGGCGGCAGTTCTTCAAATGGCGTCTTGAGGTCGATCTTGTAGCGCACAGCGGCGAGGTTGACGAGCTTGAGCAGATACTGCGAGGTCGAGCCGGGGCCCAGGCCGTCGAGCAGCGGCTTCGACCAGTCGGTGATGACCTTGGCGGGGTCGAGATCGTAGAGCGAACCAAGACCATGGCACTCCGGGCATGCGCCGAAGGCGGAGTTGAAGCTGAAGCTGCGCGGCTCGAGCTTGGGCACGTCGAGGCCGCAGTCGGGACAGGCCATCGAGCTTGAAAACAACTGCTCCTCACCGCCGGCCACGGCAACCAGCACCAGACCATTGGCCAGTTGCAGAGCCTTGGACACGGCGGCCTCAAGGCGCTTTTCAATCGAAGGCTTGCCGGCAGGCAGCGGTGCAGCGTCGGCGGCAGGAGTCTTGAGCAGAATGCGGTCGATGACGGCTTCGATGCTGTGGTTCTTGCGCCGGTCGAGCGCAACCGGCTCAGACAGGTCCATCACCTCGCCATCGACGCGCGCACGGAATCCCTGCCGGTCGAGCTGGTCAAGTAGATCTTTGAATTCGCCCTTGCGTCCGCGAACCACCGGCGCCATCACGGTCACTCGTTCGCCAGCGCCGAGTTCAAGAACGCGCTGCACGATCTGGTCTGCCGTCTGGCGGGAGATGGGGCGGCCGCAGTTGGGGCAGTGAGGCGTGCCGATTGAAGCGTAGAGCAGGCGCAGATAATCGTAGATCTCAGTGATCGTGCCAACGGTCGAGCGCGGGCTGCGGCTGGTCGTCTTTTGTTCGATCGAGATCGCCGGGCTAAGCCCCTCGATCGAATCCACATCGGGCCGTTCGATCTGGTCGAGAAACTGACGTGCGTAGGCCGAGAGCGTCTCCACGTAGCGCCGCTGGCCCTCGGCGTAGATCGTATCGAAGGCGAGAGAACTCTTGCCTGAGCCTGAGAGGCCTGTGACTACCGTGAGCGTATTGCGCGGGATGCGCACATTGATGTCGCGCAGATTGTGCTGGCGCGCCCCGCGCACCGAGATGTGTGTGATGGGCATAGGTTGGGAGCGGGGAACAGGTCCGCAGGTACTGTGAGGCTTGTCACCGCATCGCAGACCCTAGGGGTATTCTATTGGTCAATAGAAACAAGGGTCAACGCGACGCTTCTTCTGCGACAATCGCAAAGAGCGATTCCTTGCTTTACTGGCCGGTCTTTCCCGGCCTGTGAGGGGGAATGCGGCCCGTTCAGTCCCCCCCGTAGAGGAGCGAAGGCAGCAGCGATGGCGGATGTATTGAATTTGGTGTTGTTGATCTCGGCGTCGGTTGGCTCGTTGGCCTTCGGCATTCTGGCAGCCTATGGAATCCTTCGCGTGGCCTTTGTCCTGATGCGCCCGCAGCAGCAGAGAGTGGCCGTAAAGGCCCAGCAAGAAGTGGCGCGGGTACTGTAAGACAGGGAAAAGTTCCGGTGCGCGACGCGCGAGATTTCTGGGCAGTGGGCGCGCGATCTTTCTTTTTCAACTTCATATGGATGTGGCAATTGGCTCACCGGGCCGTTGACCGCTGGTCCCATGATCCCTACTGCGGAGTATTTGGCTGCTGAGGCTGTGGCATTCCCGGCTGCGGATGCATCTGCTGCGGGTTGCGCTGTCCGCCGGGTCCGAAGCCAGGCCGTATGGGGGGCTGGGGCTGCGGCGGCGGTTGTTGCGCCTGATCGTCCACATCGCTGTCGGCGTCGTCGTCGTTGGCCGGCGCGGGGGCGGAATTGGCGGCTGGTGCGCTTCCTGTGGCGTGGTTACGGGTGGTGAGGACGATTTCGCGCGGCGTTCCCTCGCCTTGGTCGCCGATCATGAGAACGTTGTAACTTGTGCCATGCAAAAGCTGCGAGAGCACGTCGCGCGCCTTGCCGGGGCCGTAGACACCAAAGACACGTTCGTCGGAGTTCAACCCTTCCACCGTGGCGCCGGTGACCGAGGCCACTTCCTTCAAAATCTGGCGCAAGCTGGAGTTGGTGGCGTTGACGGTCAGGCCCTGGCCGTCCCATCGGATCGAAGCATCCACCGGCTTCTCATTGACGGGCCAGGCCGGCATCTCCGGGGCGGGCGGTGCAACTGGAGCAGGCGCGGGCTGCTGCGCAATCTTCTGCTTGGGGGCTTTGGCGGCGCGTTTATGCCGGTGAGTAGCTTTGTGGGCCGAGGGGGTGGTTGCCGCTGCCTGTGCGGGCGCCATCTGCGTCCAACAGAGAGTCGCGGCAAGAACTGCCAGCAGAGCCAACAGGCGCACGCAAGAGATTCTGAACGAGATCGGCGAATTGAGCCCGGCAATGGCACGCATGAAAATCGGTTCCTCGTCCCGGCGCTTCTTCATCCGCAAAGCGCGGCGAATTACTGTACCGGGCAGCGGCATTCGGCAACCGCTCTACTGTACTAGACTATCAGTGACTCGCAGACGCTCACATCGAGCTTCGCGCGCCGGAGAGGATTCATTCCATGGATCTGTGCAGGAAGAGTTTCGCCGCGTCTGCTGTTTTGTTTGCGTTGCTGGCCGTGCCGGCGCTGGCGAGCGCCACCAGTTGCACCACGCAGGCTGAGTTGCAGCCGCAGGACCGCGCTGGGCTGGCGGCGGCTGGCGGCGGGCTGGCCAAGGCCGTGGCCGAACAGGATCTCGCCGCCCTCAAGGCTGCTTTGCTTCCCGCAGTTGCCTCGCAGTGGGAGGGCATCAGTTCGGTTGCGCAGGACGCCGCTGTGTTGATGAAGGGCGGTCATGTGCAACTGCGCAGCCTCTACCTGCTGGATGCAACCAGCCTGACTGCGCCTGCCGACACACAATTTTTTTGCACCAGCGCCAGCGGTTCGATGACCGTGACTTTGACGATGCGCGCACTACCGCCGGGGCGTTACGCCGTGGTGCTGGCCGACACTGCCGGAGCGGCCAATGCCGGCCAGTTGGGGCTCATTCTGGTTTGGGACGGTCCCGCCAATGGCTGGAAGCTGGGCGGCTTGACCGTGCGTCCTGGCGCTCTCGACGGCCATGACGGCCTCTGGTGGTGGACCCATGCACGCGAAGTGATCAAGGCCGACCCCACGCAGACCTGGAGCGCATGGTATTCCTACGAAGCTGCTCGGGCTCTTCTTTTGCCCGTGGATTTTCTCTCCTCGCCCAATCTCGAGAAGCTCGGCACCGAGCAGGCGTCGATCAAGAATTCTCCGCAAGATGCTTTTCCGTTGAGCCTCCCCGACGGACCGCGTACCTGGAAGATCGACCAAATCCATCTCGACTCGACACTGCTGCACGCCGACCTGGGTGTGGCCTACGAGTCGCTGGGGATTGCCGATCCTGCCGCTCAGCGGACGGAAGCAATTGCGGTGCTGACGGCACTGCTCAAAGCGCAGCCGGGATTGCGCCAGAGCTTCCATGGGCTTTGGGCCTACGCCGTGAAAGACGGAAAACGTACGCCAGTGCTGGAACTACCGATGGCGCAGATTCCATAGAGACAGCGGAGTTAGCGGAGCTAGACCGAGTATTGCTGGCTCAAAAATGATCAAAATTGCAGGAAAGGCAAAAGTTATGGCAGCAATCATAGATTTGCGTTCGGATACAGTTACGCGCCCCTCTGCCGAGATGCGTGCGGCGATGGCTGCGGCTGAGGTCGGCGACGATGTCTATGGCGAAGACCCTACCGTCAACTTGCTCGAAAGCCGCGCAGCCGCGATCTTTGGCCGCGAAGCGGCACTTTTCGTCCCCACCGGCACCATGGGCAATCAGATCGGTATTCGCCTGCACACGCGGCCGGGGCAGGAGGTCATCGCCGAGTCGCGCGCCCACATTCTCGACTGGGAGATGGCGACGACCGCAGTTTTTTCCGGCTGCCTGGTGCGCGCTGTTCCCGCCGAGCGTGGCATTCTGACCTGGCAACACATCGAGCCGGCGATCTACAAGCGCGGAGCTTTTCGCGCCGCCACGGGATTGATTGAGATTGAGAACACCGCGAATCTTGCGGGTGGATGTGTAACGCCGCCTGCAGTGCTCGAAGAGATCTGGACGAACGCAAGGGAGCGCAAGCTTCCAACGCATCTTGACGGCGCGCGCATCTTCAATGCTGCCACGGCGCTGGGCGTGGATGTGAAGAAACTAACGAGCGGCTTTGACACCGTGATGTTCTGCCTCTCGAAGGGACTGGGCGCACCGGTTGGGTCGATGCTCGTTGGCTCGTCTGAGTTGATGGATCAGGCACGGCTATATCGCAAAGCTTTAGGCGGCGGGATGCGGCAGGTGGGCGTGCTGGCCGCCGCGGGTTTGATTGCGCTCGAACAGGGACCGAAGCGTCTGCATGAAGACCACGCCAATGCGCGCCTGCTCGCCGAGATTCTCGCCAACATCGACAGCGTTGCGATCGACGTCGATGCGGTCGAGACCAACATCGTGATCTTCAAATTGACCGGAGGCGTCAGTGCGGCGGATGTCGTTGCGCGGCTCAAGGCACGCGGCATCCTGGCAAGCGCCTTCACACGCGATGCGATTCGCCTGGTCACACATCTCGATGTGGATCGCGCAGCCTGCGTGACGGCAGCCGAAGCGCTCGCCGAGGAAATTGCAGCACTCTCGTAGAGCGGATTGCATTGACAGAGCAATCCAGTACATCGGAAGCAATTCCAGGGGAGTAGAAGTAGTGTGAGTGCGGTTCGCGATCCGCGCGCAACTATATCCGCCGCACAGTGTTGACACCATCAACCATCCGGAACGCTCGCGAGGCCCCGGAAGCGCACCATCCCTGGAGGACCCGGTTCATGATGAAGAAGATCGCACTTGCACTGTTGTTTGCTATCACCCTGTGTCCTGCGGCATCGTTTGCGCAGGTCTCGATTCGTATTGGGCCGCCGGCGCGCGAATATGAAAATCGCGGCCGGGCACCTGAGCGTGGATTTGTTTGGATCGGCGGCTATCAACGCTATGACGGCGGCCGCTATGTTTGGGTTCCCGGCCGATGGGAGCGTCCACCCCAGCCACATCAACGCTGGGTTGATCACAAGTGGAAACGTCACCATGGCGAGTGGGAGATGCAGGAAGGTCACTGGCGCTAGATTGCAGTTTTATCCAACAGAAAAGCGGGGCGAGAGCCCCGCTTTTCTGTTGGTTTGCAAGAAGGCAGAAAAGAACAAAAAATCTCTGCACAGATGAGAGTAAGGGTTGCATACGAGCCGCGCCTTTTTTCAGGCGCGGACATGCCGAAGGCGGCTGGCCCCACCGCAGGTGGTTATTGGATTTCGATCACGTCGGTTGCAGCCGCGGCAGCGGCTTCGGCGCGCACCATCAGCTTTTCCGCCACGGCATAGAACTCGGCAGCCTGCGGGCTCTTGGGTCCGGCCAGCGCAACCGGCAGGCCGCGATCTCCGCCCTCGCGAATGGCGGGCACCAATTCAATCGAACCGAGAAACGGAACATTGAACTGCTGCGCCGTACGTTCTGCGCCGCCCTTTGAGAAGATGTCGATTTCCTTGTGGCAATGCGGGCAGGTGAAGTGGCTCATGTTTTCCACGATGCCCAGTACCTCCACATTGACCTGTGCGAACATCTCCAGCGCTTTGCGCGCATCCTGAAGACTGACGTCGCTCGGCGTGGAGACGACGACAGCTCCAGTCAGCGGCACGGTCTGGACCAAGGAAATGACGATGTCGCCTGTGCCCGGAGGCAGATCGACGATCAGGTAGTCGAGCTCGCCCCAGTCCACCTGTTGCAAAAACTGACGAATGATCTGGTGCAGCATCGGTCCGCGCATGACCATCGGCTTGTCGCCGGGGGAGATGTAGCCGACTGAAATCGTCTTCACGCCGTGCGTCAGGTTGGGCTCAATGATGTTGCCCTCGCCGAGCTTCGGCTGCTGCGTCGAGCCCATCATGAGCGGAACGTTGGGTCCGTAGATATCCGCGTCGATCAGGCCCACGCGCTGGCCGAGCCGCGCGAGCGCGATGGCCAGGTTGACGGCAACGGTGGTTTTGCCGACGCCGCCTTTACCGGATCCGACTGCAATAATTTTCGATACGCCGGGCAAAGCGACCGGCGCGGGCATGGCGGGTGAATGAGCCATTCTCTTTGATTGCTCCTTTGATGATCTGTTGCTTGTTAGATGCCGCTTCCATCCATTGCGGTTCTCAGCTTTCCGTCTCCGCGTGGGCGGCCTTCTCCTGCTTGCGGCGCGCAGCCTCGGCCTCGCGATGTTCGCGGCGCAGCAGGGCGTCGGCGTAGTGGCGTTTTTCTTCTGGCGTTTCGGGAATCACCTCGGGCACGCGTATGCGGTGTCCCTGTTTGTCGATGGCAACGAAAACCAGAAAAGCGCTGGCCACATGTGCGACCTTGCCCGTCTGCGTATCCTCGGCCCACACCTTCACGCCCACCTCCATCGAGGTGTTGAAGGCGCGGTTGACGCTGGACTTGAGCATGACCAGATTTCCCAAATGCACCGGCTGAATGAAGTCAATGTGGTCCATGGCGGCCGTCACGATGTAGGTGCGCGCATGACGATAGGCGGCCATCGCGCCAGTCATGTCGATGAAGTGCATCAGCCGCCCGCCGAGCAGATTGCCCAGCGTGTTGGTGTCGTTCGGCAGCACAAGCTCAGTCATCTCAGACTGCGTGCTGGCCACGGTGCGGGCTGCGGGATGGGTATCAGCCTTGATCTCGGTTTGACTCATGGCGGGTCAGCTCCGTTCCATTTCACGCCCATCCGCCTCATCCGCCATCTAAAATGGAACTGGCGGCAGCCGGCGAGAAGCGACGCACTCCTTCCAGTGTCGGCAATCCCCGCCAATTACGCAAATCCACTCGGCCAGAAGCTGAACAAGACGCGGCCGCATTCGAGCAAAATGGACAAGATCGCAGGGTTGAAAGAGATTTTAGAGCAGGACCCGAAGAACAGCTTTGCCCGCTACGGCCTGGCCATGGAACTGGCCGGCAGTGGCGCCACAGCAGAGGCGCTTGCCGAGTTTGACACGCTGCTTGCCAACGATTCCGGTTACACGGCTGCCTACTTCATGGCCGCACAGACACTGGCCTCGGCTGGCCGCACTCCGGAAGCCATTGCTCGTTTGAAGTCGGGCATTGAAAGCGCCCAGCGCAGCGGCAACCGCCACGCCGCCAGTGAGATGCAGGCCATGCTCGACGAGTTGGACCGGTAAGAGTCCTAAGCAAAGAGGATTGAAGAGCATCGCCTCCCACCCTAACCGTAAAAACAAGAACGCGGCGAGGGTGGGGCACCCGGTACACATAGGTACCCATTCCGGCACGAGCTTCTGTGTCGCCCTCAACACGGCCGCGTCTATACTACTAATATGCCGAAGTACTCCATTGTTGTTCCTTTTCACAACGAAGAAGAGAATGTCACCGTCTTATACGCGCGCCTCAAGCAGGTCATGGAGCAGGTGGGCGACAGCTTTGAACTGGTTCTTGTCGACGACGGTTCCAGCGACCGCACCTACAGGCTGATGGAAGAGATAGCTGCGGTCGATAGCCGCGTTCTGATCATCAAGCTCCGCCGCAACTTCGGCCAGACACCGGCCCTGGCTGCCGGATTCGATCACGCCTCGGGCGAGTTTATCCTGGCCATGGACGGCGACTTGCAGCACGATCCCGCCGAGATTCCCAACTTCATCGAAAAGCTCGAAGAGGGCTACGACGTAGTCTCCGGCTGGCGCAAGGAACGCATTGACAACTTCATCATGCGCCGCATTCCCTCGCGCTGTGCCAACTGGCTCATGGCCAAGCTCTCCGGCGTCGATATTCATGATTTTGGTACCACATTCAAGGCCTACCGCCGCGAAGTGATCACCAATATTCCGCTCTACGGCGAGATGCACCGCTTCATTCCCGCGCTGGCTGCCTGGTATGGCGCGACCATCTGCGAGATTCCCATCAAGAATGTCCACCGCGAACGGGGCAAGAGCCACTACGGCATCGGGCGCACCTTCCGCGTCTTCTTCGACCTGCTGACCATTCGCTTTCTCATCAAGTATATGAGCCGGCCGCTGCACTTCTTTGGCGTCTTCGGAGCGTTGGGCATCATGGCGGGCAGCGCCATCGGAGCCTCGATGCTGATGCTCAAGATTCTCCATCCCCACCAAAATGTCATGGACGTGCACGGGCCGTTGTTTGTCGTGGGCGGTGTACTGATCGTCTCCGGCATTCAGTTGTTGGCCATCGGCCTGCTGGGCGAGTTGCAGGTGCGCCACTACTTCACTAGCCAGCACCCCACTCCCTACACCATCGACCGCATGGTACGCCTGCGCGCGCCAAAAGAGCCCAGCATTTTGCCGGAACGGTGAGAGCAGGGACTAGGGAATAGGGACTAGGGAATAGAAAAACATCGAGCCCCGCTTGGACATTGTCCTTGCGGGGCTTCTTCTTTTTGTCCGGTTTCAGGTTGAAACTTGCCCTTTGTGATTTGTGGACCTAACCTTGCGAAGTGGTGCCATTATTGATACCATGCGGGCATGGCAGGAATTGCCAAGATTATCGAGAAGATGCACAGCGCACCGGCGCAGGTTCGCTTTGCTGATCTTTACAAGGTCTGTGTGGCTTGCTTTGGTGAGCCGCGTCAAAGCGGGTCAAGCCATGCTGTTTTCAAAACCCCCTGGCCAGGAGACCCGCGTGTGAACATTCAGAACGCCAAAGGCAAAGCGAAGCCTTACCAGGTTCGACAGGTTTTGCTGGCTCTGGAGAGATTACACGAGAAAGACATCAATGACGGAAAAGAAGCGACGGAGAAACCGCTATGAACCACAAGAGCCTCGACCACTACACATACCGCGTTACCTGGTCGCCGGAAGACGAAGAATTTCTCGCCCTCTGCGCGGAGTTTCCTTCCTTGAGCTGGTTGGCATCCACTCCCGCTTCAGCATTGGCGGGCATTCGCAAGGTGGTAAGCGAGTCTGTCGCCGATATGATCTCGAACGGCGAAGTTCCGCCCGTTCCGCTTGCGGAGAAGCGCTACAGCGGCGAGTTCCGCGTCCGCATCCCGCCACATGTGCATCGGGCGCTGGCTCTGGAGGCGGCCGAGCAGGGCATCAGCCTGAACCGCCTGGCAAGCGCAAAACTCACCGTATAGGCTGATCGCTTGGCAGGGCTATGCCGATGATGCCCGTCCGATAGGCCCGCATCAAGAGCAGAGGTATATACTCTCGCAATCACCGGAATCGTCGTCCCAGGAGCGTCATGTCAAGTAGCAGGCTTTGTGTCGCAGTTGCATTCGCTGCCTTCTTTGTCCTTCCAACCCTGGCGCAAAAGGACTCCGTTCCATCTGACAACGATCTGGCCGCGATCACCGCGCGGGGCCGCTTGCTCTACGAGTACGATCAGGCCGCCTGGCACGGGAGCGATGCGGCGATGGCGTTACATCCGTCCAAAGCGGATGTTGGCCGGTACATCGCGCGCAAGACCGATGCTGGCTGGGAAGTTGCCTTTGGGCACCTCAACGAGAGCAAGGACGCATTCCTGATCGCCATTGTGGCCACGCAAGCCAAGTCGCTTCAGGAGTTCACGGCGAAGAAGCTCGATGCGCCGCAGCGCGACACAGGCTTCTATCTTGCCGCAGCCAAGGGGATTGAAATCTGTCTCAAGGATTTTCAAGGTGTAAAACAACCGTATAACATCGCCGTTCTTCCCGCCGAGTCGAGCCAGCTTTATGTCTACCTTGTTCCAGCGCAGACTGAGGATGGCGTTTATCCATTGGGTGCAGACGAACGCTACCTGGTCTCGGCCGACGGCGGAACTATTGTCGACAAACGCCGATTGCATAAAGGAATGATTTCCAACCGAGGCCCGATCCCTCCCGGTGCAACTCAGACAGGTGGCACACACTCCCACGTCCTAAGCGACCTGCCGGAGGACACGGATGTCTTCTATGTCTTGACACGAAAGCCGTCAATGCCCGAATTTATCGGAACCGAGATCGCGATCTATTCGGTCAATCCCGACGGGACGATCAAAGTGGTCGAGCGCATGAAGAAGAAGCATTGAATTGGAGATACGGGCTTGCCCGGCCTGTTCGAGTGACCGTCGATTAACCGAGCTCCTTGCGCCCGCACCCCCCAAGGGTGCATCCTTGCCTTGAGATGAAAGCCATTCAGATTCACGAGACGGGTGGGCCAGTCGTTCTGAAGCTGGCCGAGTTGCCAATACCCCAGCCGGGGCAGGGGCAGGTGTTGATCCGTGTGGAAGCTGTCGGGGTCAACTTCATCGAGATCTACTTCCGCAAGGGCGTCTACAAGGCCGCGCTGCCCTTCACTCCCGGTAGCGAGGCCGCTGGGACGGTCGAGAGCATCGGGCCGGGAGTCACAGGATTTGCCGAAGGAGATGCTGTTGCTTCGGTCGCCGTACTGGGCAGCTATGCGGAGTACGCGCTGGTTCCCGCCGCGCAACTGGTCAAGGTTCCCGCCAACGTCTCTCCGGAGCAGGCTGCTGCCGCCATGCTGCAAGGCATGACCGCGCACTATCTGGCCTATTCCACCTTTCCGCTGAAGGCCGGCGATACTGCGCTCGTTCACGCCGGAGCTGGCGGCGTGGGTTTGCTGCTCACGCAGATGGCCGCGAAGCTCGGAGCGCGAGTCATCACCACCGTTTCTACTCCGGCGAAGGCCGAACTCTCACGCGAGGCCGGCGCATCCGACGTGATCCTCTACACCGAGCAGGACTTTCAGCCGGAGGTCAAGCGCCTCACCGGTGGCAAAGGTGTCGATGTGGTCTACGACTCGGTGGGCAAGACCACCTTTGAAGGCAGCCTGAACTGCCTGCGTCCGCGCGGGCTGCTGGCGCTCTTTGGCGCGTCCAGCGGGCCGGTGCCGCCCTTCGATCTGATTCAGCTCAGCGGCAAAGGTTCGCTCTTCATCACCCGCCCCACGTTGTGGCATTACGTGGCCACGCGGGCAGAACTCGAATGGCGTGCGGGCGATGTGCTGGGCTGGGCAGCCAGCGGTCAACTCAAGCTGCGCACCGAGCACATGTATCCGCTGGCCGAGGCCGCACAGGCGCAGACCGACCTCGAAGCCCGCAAGACGACGGGAAAGATCTTGCTCGAACCGTAGGGATATTGGCCTGTGAGATTTTGATTCATTTTCCCCGCATTCACCGCTAATGTACTTGTGTATACATGTCCCGTGCTCCAGCCTTTTGCTTGCTTTCTGAGGAAGGGGTGGGAGACCCCGAACCCGACCGCACCGCTTCTCAGGAGGAAGACCATGGCCACGATTTCCATCACTCCGGAAGACCACGTCTTTGTCCTCACCGGCGCGGGCATTAGCGCGGAGAGCGGCCTGCCGACCTTTCGCGGATCCGACGGCCTCTGGGCCGGCCATCGCGTCACCGATGTTTGCACGCCCGAGGCATGGAAGCGCGATCCGGCGCTGGTCTGGGAGTTCTACTCTGGCCGTCGCGCGGCGGGTGAAAAGGCCGAGCCGAATCCAGGGCACATTGCGATTGCCGAGTTGGAGGCGAAGTTGGGCGATCGCTTCTTCCTCTGCACGCAGAATGTCGACGACCTGCACGAACGGGCCGGCTCCCGGCGGATGCTGCATATGCACGGCGAACTGAACAAGGCACATTGCGAAGCCGATTGCGGCCTGCCGCCGGTCGAGGATCGCACCATCTATCGCAGCCTGGATGAGGTCGGCCATTGCGCCTGCGGTGCGCGCCTCCGTCCCCACATCGTCTTCTTTGGCGAGATACCGCTTGAGATGGGGCGCATTCAACGAGAGATCCGCAAGGCGACACTGATGCTGGTTGTCGGTACCTCTGGGTCTGTCTATCCCGCGGCCAACTTCGTCCACTGGGCGCGCGAGCACGGCGGCCGTGCCGTTTATGTCGGGCCCGAGCTGCCTCTGAACGCCGAAGCATTCACTCACATCGTCGAAGGCAACGCAGGCGAGATGCTGCCGGGGCTGTTTGAAGTGGAGTGATAGTAAGGATCGACATGAAGACGCGAGTATTCGTTGGGCTTCTGTTTGTTATGTATTTGTTGGCTGGATTTTCCACGAATCTTCCTGCACAGGAAAAGGACTGCGGAGAGATTGGCATCATGGCGAGCCTTGCTCGCGCGCAATCACAAGCGTCGTTGATGCGATTGAAGCGCAAGGCCGGGGACAGCTACGGTATTCAAGCCGTGTTTGCGGCACGGCAATTTGAGCTTATTCCAACGAGCAAGGAAGCCGCTGCTTTGCTGCTGAATGTTATTCCGCAGAATCATGAACAACAAGATGTATGGGATGCGATGAATAACTATCAGTGTGAGGGAGAGACAGACCAGGAAATGTCGATACTCGCGAAGTTGAAGTATAGACATGCAAGCGATCTGGCCAGAGCCGTAATGCTGGTCCCGAAAAAACTACTGGCGTATGTTTCTTATGCTGGTGAAGCGGTTCAAGACCCCGACAATGACTATGCGGTTCAGATGCGAAGGGTATGCCGCAGTCACCACAAAGCATTCGTGAGAGCTGTCGATCTCTTGGGTAAGGGTGAAGAAAGAAACCAGTTTTCTATACCCAGCAGCGCCTGGTTCCGAGGGCACATATTTAACCCCGATGGATGCAAAACCCTGGCCTTTCCCGAAGCTGATTGAGCATAACGCTCATCGCCTTTTGATGTACTCCACTCGCCGAAAACGCAGTCCGGTCCAATCCTCATCGATGGCTACGGCGCGCACGGTATCGAATCCAGCGGCCTTCAAAACATCCCATCCCGTGTCGCGGTTGAAGTCGCACTTATACTTCTTTGACGTGCCTTTCGGATAGGCAAACCACACCGTTGCATCGCCCTTTGCGCGCGCGGCCACGGCCGGCGCAAGAGCATCCACTTCGCTCTGCCGCGTGACGAAAGCAATTGAAAAGCGAATCTCTGCGACTGATTTAATCTTCCGATGAATCGTCAATGCGGGCAGCCCGGCGAGCTCCGCATCGAAGCTAGTGGGCGCATTCAGCACGAGAATCTCCTGCTGATCTTTGAGGTTCAGTTTTTCAAAGGTTGTAGCCATGGGATCTCACGACCTTCCGATTCGCACAATGGTCCGCTAACCTTGGAGAAGTTGCCTGCCACGCGCCAATCCGCGCGGCAGGCTCAGGTATCATAGTTTATTGCGTTGTCTTATCCAATTCAAAGAGGAATCCACCGTGTCCGAATCGAATCTCTCCGCGCACCTCAGTGAACTTTCAGCAGGAAACGCCGGCCTTCAGCGCCCCCTCCGCATTGCTCTGTTTGGCTTTGGAACGGTTGCCAGTTCCGTCGCGCGGATTCTGGTCGATTCCAAGCCCGAGGGCCTCGAACTCACCCATATCTACGCCCGCAGCCTGTCGCGCCGCCGCGTTGACTGGGTCCCGTCGAGTGTGGAGTGGACCGAAGATGCCGATGCCTTGCTGGCCTCGGACGATGTCGATGTGATCGTCGAGCTGGCAGGCGGCCTCGAGCCGGCCGGTGGCTGGATTCGACACGCTCTGCGTGAAGGCAAAAGCGTGGTCACAGCCAACAAAAAGCTTATTTCCACTCACGGCGCGGAGCTGGAGCGGCTGGCCGCGGCTTCGGGCGGGCATTTGAAGTACGGCGCCGCTGTGGCTGGCGGAGTTCCCGTGATTCCAGGCCTCGAACAAGGCCTGGCAGGTGATCGCATCGAGCGGATCGAGGGCATTCTCAACGGCACATGCAACTTCATCCTGAGCAAGATGCAAGAGGGCGCCGAGTACGCGCCCGTGCTGGCCGATGCGCAGGCCAAGGGCTACGCCGAGGCCGATCCTACGGAAGATGTGGGCGGCTTTGATGCCCGCGCCAAGCTGGCCATTCTCATGCGCCTTGCCCTGCGCGTCGAGGTCAACCCCGAAGAGATCGAGCCTCAGCCCATCACCGAGATCGCTGCCGTCGACTTCGCCTATGCGCGCGACCTTAACTGCACGATTCGCCAGATTGCCCGCGCCGACTACGCCGAAGGCAAGATCGCAGCCACCGTGGGTCCGATGCTGGTGGACCTGCACTCGCCCCTGGCCTGGTCGCGCGGCACTGAGAACATGGTGATCTTCAGCGGCAAGTATGGCGGCGAAGTGGTTTTCTCCGGACACGGAGCCGGCGGCCATCCCACCGCAGTAGCCGTAGTCAGCGATCTGCTGGCCTTGGCGCACGGGTCAAGACGCGTCAAGGTTCCAGCGACCTCCGCGCGGTTGAGCGCCGAGTTCGAGGTGCCGCATTACATCCGCTTCATGGTCAACGACAAGCCGGGAATCATCGCCGATATCACGGTCGCGCTGGCCAGCGAAGGCATCAACATCCGCGCCATCGTGCAGAAGCCCGGCTTCCCGGCAAAGGCGCTGCCCTTCGTGATGACTGTTGAGCCATGCAAATCCTCCGCTCTCAAGCGCGCCATCGAGGTACTCAGCGGTAAGGACTATCTGCTCGAAGAGCCGCTGGATTTGCAAATGCTTGAGTAGCTGGAAGATGCTGCAGTGCAGAACCTCTCACGGGGTCAGGACGAATGATAGGATGGCTTCGCTGGGCTCGACACTGAGCCCGACGAAGTCATTGGAATCTCAATTCGTCGCTCAGTGGATTTCGACCGGAGGAGTATCCAGGATCTTCATGGTGGAGCCGAAGCGGCGGAAGTTGCGAAACTCGATTTCGTTCAAATCCAGCTCCCAGCGGCCATTTCTGAGGACGGTTTTCGCGCTGATCGGAAGCATGTAGTCGTGGTTGTTAATGACGACAAAGTCATAGTCCACGCTGACCGAAGCCTCTCGGATGAGGTACTTGACCGGCAAATTGTCCGCCACCTGCGTTATGCGCCGTACCATCCGGGTTGCGGTATCGATAAATACCTGGCCGTGGTAGCCGACCGTGATGACATTATTCGAGCTCGCGCGAAGATTGAATGTCGAGTTTTCCGCGGCCACGCGATAGTCGAAGACCTGAGCCGTGCCGTCTCCCAGCACTGCGGACTCTTTCCATTGAAAATCGGCCTTCGACGCGGGGCGAAACAGACCGGAGAACGCAACGCCGAACTCCCCGGCTGAGACTGCGCCTCGCGTATCAATCGTGTATTGGTGGCTCGTGGAGCCGTTCTGCTCTAGGTCGAGCATCATCCGGCTCTCCTCATGGTTGACATATGTCAGCAGCTCCGTGAACCTGTCCTTGTGCTTCCACCCGCTCATGGTGCCGTCGGGATACACCCGATCAATCGACCGATTGGTCACCTGCTCGCACATGAAGTTGGGCAAGGACGCGCCATACTCCATCGCGTTATGGGTCGCATCCGCGAGGATGGATTTGATCTCCTCCGGCGAGGGACGCTGAATGGGGTTGGCGGGGGTGGTGATCGTGAGCGGCCCGGATGAATGAGCTGGAATCTGCGAATTGATCGCCGAGGCGATTTGAGTCTCTTCGTCCGGCTGGCCCCCCGACAGGGTGAACGAGGTGCCGGCTTCCGCGCTCTTTCCCCCCTGGCTCAAGATGGCTTTCACCTCATAAAGGCCGTCGACGGGCGGGTTGACCGAAAAGCTGCTGAGATAAGAGGCAAACTCCGATCCGCTGGCTTGGCGAGTAGTCATCGGTTCGCCGCTTAACGGTTTGCCGTCCCGATATACCTGGAGCTTGAGCGTGGCTGCCTCCGCTGCATGGGGATCGGAGTGCAAGTTGAAAAAGACCGAGACATCTTTAGCCCCCGGCGCCAAATGTCCGGAGAGATTGGGCGTCAAAAGCTCGTTTCCGTGGCGAAGCGGGTCGGTGGAGTCGTCATCGGCACGAGACGGTTCGGTCCCGCGAACAAGGATCATATTGCTGAGCGACGGAACGTCTGAGGCGCTGGGTATCTCGAATGCCACGCGCTGCGCTCCGGCCTTTCCGCTATAACGATCCAGCACGACCGCCTCCATGGTGTACTCTCCCGCGGGGGCAAGAAAATGCCGCTGGAAGGTGACCGCTCCGAAATCGGTCTTGTCGCTGCCTTTCTGTATTCTGCGCCGCGGTATATCCGCGCTGAAGCGCTCAATGATCGTGCCCGTTTTGTCTTTGATTTCCGCGACGATCGACAGGCTCGCGGTTTGCATGCCGGTGCTGCCGTCTTCGCGAATCTCCAGGCTTGAGTAAGGCGCCTCGATGGCCAGCGTGCTGACAGTTCCATCCGGCGTAGCGCCCATGCGCAGTATGGCGGCGCGGAAGGTGACATCCGCCGGCAATTGCGTTGCGCCGAGGATCTTCAGCAGGGGCAACTCGAAGGGCTGAGGGGCGGCGTCGCTGCCCGTTTGCGGCGGCAACGCGAAATAGCCAGACTGCGAGCGGATCCTGAGCCCGCCGCGCAGAGACTTGACGGCAATCGGGCGAAACTTGCCGTCGTATTCCTTGATGGGCGGAACATAGGATGCTACGTAATACGTAGTCATGTCCTGGATCATCTGGTCCAACGACTTTTGCAGCCGGTCGCGCGTGATGTAACTGCCCCCCGTTCCCACGGCCAGGGATCTCATGTCGTCGGTGTCATTTTTGGTTTCAATGTGCTGGAGGTACCCGTTCATGCCCAGGCTGTTGATCTGGCCTTGCATGCTGGTCAAACCGTCAAGTCCGGAAGTCTTACCGCCGAGTGCAACGCCGGCAGTTGCGGCGCTCGTCTGATTCATCTGGCTTGTCTTGCGGTCCGAGGAGTTCAGGTCGACAACATAAATGCTCTCACCGGCCTGGTTGGCCGATCCGATGATGGATTGGATCGCCTCTCTGGTGCGCAGATCGACCTTCTCTCCCGCAAATGATGTGAAGAAGATCAACGCCTTTCTCTGCCTGATCTGCTGCTGCGAGCGCGCCAAGGCCAGCAAACCGGCCAGGAAGGGCCGGAGATGCTGATCCTGCGCAATCTTGCCGGAGGCGTTGAGCGCATTGAACGTCGTCATATCCAGCGCGCGATCGTGCGCACCGACAGCCTTTCCCGTGGGATCAATACCGGTCAGCGCCGCTGCTATCAGTTGCTTTTCCACCGGGCTGGCCGCTCCGCCGTTCCAGGTGGTTACCGGCTCTGTGGCGGAGTTTACTGCCTGGGCAAGCGCCTTGCGGTCCGAGGTAAAAGCGCTCTGAAGGCGTAGCCGCCCCTCAACGGTCAGAACCGAAAAGGAGAATCCGTTCTCCGGAACCATCTTGAGAATCTTCTCTGCCGCTTCCCGCGCATTTTTCATCATGGACGGGTCGGATTCCAGCTTGTTGCCTGTCACCCGCCCCGGCCGGTCAAAGACCAGCGTAATCAGGTGCTCACTCGACTTTGCGCCATTGACAAGACGGAAGCTGTTCAGCGTGACCGGAGAACCGTTGTCGGTGACCGCGATCTCTCCCTGCTTCAGGTCCAGCACGGGCTTGTTCTTCTTGTCGTGAATCACCAGATCAAGCAGAACCTCATCCGCGGTCACCGACAAATCCACCCCTTGACTCGCGGGTGGCATGGGTGTTTGGCAATAAGTCCAGGGAACTGTAAAGGCGACTGAAAGAATGGCGGTTAAGAATCGAATTAGGCTTTGGTTCCTTGATTTCTGGAGCAATACGCTAATATACCGAAACATGAACGAACCTTTCCTTGCGCAGAGCAGGAGACTTTCGTCAAGCGGGCGTTAGAATACTCCAAGAATAGCTCGCTCTTGGTCATGGACCAACTTGGTCCCCGGACGAGGAAGTTGGTTTATTCGTATAGAAGAGAATAGAGATAGGCCTCTTGTCAAGCAAGCTGATCTGCTGGTTCGTGTGGAAGAGAGACCGCCGCGAATCGAAGTGTGGCCGGTGACCGAGTTCTCCAGTTTACGATTCTGAGAGACAGGATTGTTCACCTTTAAGCCGCCGTCGGATCCGCTAGCGGATTCACAACTTGAATCGCTCCATATCTCTGTCCCGTCGCCAGATGCTCCGAGTAGAGGATCGATGCTCCGCAGCGCTCCGCAGCCTCGAGAATCAGGGCATCCCAGAAGTGGACACGGTGGCGCATCACGATCTCCAGCGCCTCCAGCACCGACTCGGGAGTGTTCGGAACCACTTCCCAGGCTGAATAATCGCGGATCAGAAGCCGTACATCCTCCACCGGCATGGGGTTGCTCGCATTGCGGCAGAGATGAATGCACAACTCGTGCAGGACCTGCGTACTCAATGTACCCCAGCCGGAGTTCCAGAGATGCTCCAGCAGCATCTGGGCGCGCAGGTGCTTGACTCCGGCAGAACGGTCGTGGGCATACACAAGAATGTCGGCGTCGACGAAACACTTACCGCTCATGCATCTCACCCCGAGAGCGGCTTGGCGTCCAACGCAAGTCATAACCGGCGCGCAACCGCGCCACGGCGCTGCGGCGAGCCTGGTTGTACCCCTTGCGTTCGCGCACGGCTTCTTCCAGCCGTGTAGCCAGCAGGGCGCTGATGGAAGAGCCTTCTCCAGCAGCCAGAACTCTAGCCTCCTGAAGCAGATCCGCCTCTATCTTCAACGTGACGTTGGTCTTCATGTTGGCACCTGTTTCTGTGTAGCACTAGATTACGTGCCGTCTCCGGCAAAATTCAAGAAGAAATGCGCAGGGTTCGCTTTTCAAGCAATAGGCCTTCCCAGATCGCGGGAATCGAAAGTTGCTCCAGTTATTTTCAGCCTAGTCGCTTGGGGCCCACTTTCAGTGTGTAGAGCCGGTGGGTTTTTCCTCGTCCAGACAGGTTGTCCGGTTCTTTTTGAAAGGGCAATTTTCTCTTTGAATACATTCGATTTTACTCCCCTTGTAACCTTCTATTCATATTGCCCCGCTAGCCTGAGAGAGGTGATAGCCCAAGTGCCTGAGATTCGTGTCTCCCAAGTGCAGTTTCAGCCCGAGCCCAGCGCTCCAGACGAGCAGCAGCCGGCCGATGCGCCTCCGCGCGAGGTTTCCGCGATTCGATCTTTTCTGCTCGCTCGCGGCAACTCGGCCATCGCAGACCGTGGTTTCCACTGGCTGATGGTGCTCTGCGCACTGAGCATCTTCGGTATTGTCGTGCTGATCGCCGTTGAGCTTGTCGTACGCTCGAAGATGGCCTGGGGCCAGTTTGGCCTGGATTTCTTTTACAAGGCCTACGTCGATGCCTACACCAAGCAGACAATCTATTGGGATCCGGTGAACGGCCATTTCAGTGCACTGCCGTTTCTCTACGGCACGCTGGTCTCGTCGTTTCTCGCTTTGCTGATGGCGGTTCCGCTGGCCATCGGAGTGGCGGTCTTCCTCACGGAGATGTGCCCCAGTTGGCTGCGTGGGCCGCTGGCCTTCATCACCGAACTGCTGGCGGCGATCCCCAGCGTGATCTACGGCCTCTGGGCGGTATTTGTGCTGGTGCCGCTGCTCCGCGAACATGTAAATCCCTGGCTCATCAAGCTGCTTGGCTGGACAGGATTTTTTGCCGACGACAATCCCACCGGCCTTGGCTTTCTCACGGCTGGCGTCATTCTCGCCATTATGATTCTACCCATCGTCTCGTCGCTTACCCGTGAGGTCATGGTCGCGGTGCCGCACTCGCAGCGCGAGGCTGTGCTTGCGCTCGGCGCCACGCGTTGGGAGATGATCCGCATGGGCGTACTGCGCAATGCCCGCATCGGCATCGTCGGCGCCATCATTCTTGGCCTGGGCCGCGCGCTGGGCGAGACCATGGCCGTCACCATGGTCATCGGCAACAGCCTCGACATTCAGCGATCGCTTCTGTCGAACGGAAATACCATGGCCTCAGCCATCGCCAATCAGTTTGCCGAGGCTTCAGGCGAGCTGCATCTCAGCGCGCTGATGGAGTTAGGCTTGGCGCTGTTTATCGTCACCATCATCGTCAATGCTTTGGCTCAACTGCTGGTTTGGGCTGTTACACGTGGAACACCGTCTTCGGCACATTGAAATGCAGCTTCTAGCTATTAGCTTTTAGCCTCTAGCTAAGAGCTGAAAGCTAGCAGCTAAAAGCTGGTTTTTGGAGAAGAGAAACTGAACACCGAAAACACAATGCGGGCTCGATTCAGAACGGTGACAGACGGAGCGGCCACCTTCGTGGCGGTGCTGTCGACCGTTCTTGTCGTCATGCCGCTGGTTGCCGTCTTCATCTATCTCGTCTACCGCGGCGCCAGTTCCCTCAGCCTCGACTTCTTCACCCATGTTCCCAAGCCGGTTGGCGAGATGGGTGGCGGCATGGCCAACGCTATCGTCGGCTCGGCGATTCTGCTCGGACTTGGCAGCCTCATCGGCGTTCCCATGGGCATCGCCGGCGGCATCTTCCTCGCTGAATTCGGCCGCGGCACCAAGCTGGCCAACGCTGTGCGTTTTACTGCCGATGTGCTCAACGGCGTGCCTTCCATCGTGATGGGCATTGCCATCTACTCGCTGGTTGTTGTGCCCCAAGGCCACTTCTCCGCCTTCTCGGGCGGCGTGGCGCTGGGCATCATGATGATTCCTACAGTCTGCCGCACGACTGAGGAGATGTTATTGATGGTGCCGAATGCTGTCCGCGAGGCGGCTCTCGCTTTGGGCGTACCCAACTGGCGCTCAGTCCTGTCGATTACGGTCAAGACGGCTTCCCCAGGCATCATCACCGGCTGCATGCTGGCCTTTGCCCGCGTAGCCGGTGAGACCGCGCCCTTGATCTTTACCGCCTTCGGCAACGTGGGCTGGACCGAGAAACTCAATGAACCTATCGCCGCTTTGCCGCTCCAGATCTACGTCTACGCGCTCTCTCCCTACGACGAGTGGCATCGGCTGGCGTGGGCTGGGGCTTTGGTATTGATTGTGCTGATCGTGCTTGCGGTTTCGCTGGTGCGTTTTGTTACCAGCCGCGGCGTGATGAAAGGGGCAAGCTAAGTGGGTGTCGGCATCGAAGTAACCAATCTGAACGCGTGGTATGGGACGAATCACAGTCTGCAAGATATCAATCTGAATATCCCAGGGAACCACGCGACGGCATTGATCGGCCCTTCGGGCTGCGGCAAGAGCACCTTTGTCCGCTGCCTCAATCGGATGCATGAGACGAATCCGATTGCGCGCGTCACCGGCTCGGTGCTCATCGGCGGCCTCGATATTTATGCCGACGTCAAGCCCGTCGAGATTCGCCGCCGCGTTGGCATGGTTTTCCAGCGGCCCAATCCCTTTCCCACCATGTCCATCTACGACAACGTGGCAGCAGGCCTCAAGCTCAACGGCTACAGTAATCGCCACGTACTCGACGAGATCGTCGAGAAGTCGCTCAAAAATTCGGCGCTGTGGGATGAAGTGAAAGACGATCTGCGCAAGAAATCCGGCGCAAGCCTCTCCGGCGGACAGCAGCAGCGCCTCTGCATCGCACGCGCCCTGGCTGTCGATCCCGAGGTGCTGCTGATGGACGAGCCAGCTTCTGCTCTCGATCCTGTTTCTACATCGAAGATCGAAGACCTTATCTTCCAGCTCAAGTCGCAATATACAATCGTCATCGTTACCCACAACATGCAGCAGGCAGCTCGCGTCGCCGAAAAGACCGGGTTCTTCCTCAACGGCCGCATGGTCGAGTTCGACTCGACCCACAAGATCTTCACCAATCCCAGCGACAAGCGCACTGAGGATTACATTACGGGCAGGTTCGGATGACGACGCGCATACGTTTTCAACAAAGTCTCGAAGACCTCAAAGAGCAGTTGCTGGTCATGGCGGGTCTCGCCGAGCAGGCCATTCAGCGCGCCATCGAGGCCTATCGCGTGCGCGACCTCTCGATCTGCGACCTCGTGAATCGCAGCGAAATCGCTATCAATCGCCTTGAACGCGACATCGATCAGGCGGCTCTGGATCTGCTGGCGATGGAGCAGCCGATGGCCATCGATTTGCGGTTCATCTTGAGCGTCATCAAGATCAACGCAGATCTCGAGCGCGTAGGCGATGGAGCCAAGGCCATCAGCGACCGCGTGCGCAGCATGGAGCAGATGGCTCAGGCCGATCTGCCTGTAGACATTCCGCGCATGGCTGCGCTGGCTGCCGAGATGGTGCGCAAGAGCCTGCAATCGTTCATCGAGGCCGATGCCGATCTGGCGCGTACCGTGCTCACCATGGACGATGCCGTCGACACGATGAATCGCGCAGCTTACAAAGCGCTGACGAAGGTGATGGAAGAGCAGAGCCATCTGGCGCCGCAGGCCCTGAATGCGCTGATGATCGCCCGCGCACTTGAGCGCGTAGCCGACCACGCCACCAACATTGCGGAGGATGTAATTTTCTGGGTGCAAGGCGACGACGTCCGCCACTTCAAAGCCATGAAGGCCGCCCCCGACCCACACGCGATGGAGTAAGCACCTGCGGTGCGGCCAATTGCTCGTCTCCGCTCGCTCGATGTTCGCAGCTAGGCCGCCTGTGCCGACTCCCGCCGTACGATTGTGCTCTTGATTCTTTTGCCGGTCTTCTGTTCAGCAAGGCGCAACTCGTAGAGCTTTTGCAGATTGAGCCACATCTCCGCCGATGTTCCCAGCCACTGGCTCAATCGCAAGGCCGTGTCGGCAGTCAAAGCACGCTGCCCTTTCAAAAGCTGATAAATCCTGTTGGCCGGAACGTGCAAAACCTCGGCGACTTCGGGGACACTCATGCCCATGGCATCGAGTTCGTCGGCCAGAAACCTACCGGGATGGATTGGATTGCGTGCCATGATCGTTCCCTCAAGAGTGGTAGTCGCAAATTTCGATGTTGCAAGGTCGTTTCTGTTCGTCCGGCCACTCAAAACACACTCGCCATTGTTGGTTGATGCGAATGCTGTACTGCCCTTTCCGGTTGCCGCCTAATGCCTCAAATCGATTGCTGGGCAAAAGCATCAGGTCGGTTCGATCCACGGCCGTCTCCAGAATGTCCAACCGGCGCTCTGCCTGATCTTTGAATGCCTCAAACTCTTTGATCCGTTCTCCTAGAGCGAATCGCTCCGTGCGCCGGTCTCGATATTTCTTCGGAGCCCCAGGTCTTTCAATCTCCGCCATGGTCAACTATTGCAAAAATGACGCACCTCGTCAAGATTAGCCAATCCCCGTGCCCCATCCTTTCGCCATTTTTCTGATGAAAGGGTGAGAGAACACGAACACCGACCCCGCCGGCCCAAACAGAAGCTCCCGGAGCGTCTACTCCGAAACCATCCCGATCGTTCCCAGCCACGTCTCGAACAACTCGGGCCACTTCGTCACCGGAAACTTCGTGCGCCGCAGGCCAAACGCATGGCCGCCATGCGCATATAGATGCATCTCCACCGGGACTCCGGCCTTCTTCAGCGCGATGTAATAAACCAGCGAGTCGTTCACGTTGTCTACATTGTCATCTTCATCCTGCAGCAAAAACGTAGGCGGCGTCTGGCGGGTGACTGGCACATTCGGATTCAACTCAAACTGCTTATGGTCAATCCAAAGATGCCCCGGATAGATCGATACCGCAAAATCCGGGCGGCAGCTTTCCTTGTCGGCGGCGTCGACGGCCGGATACAAACGCTTGTCAAAGTGCGTGCTGATCGCAGCAGACAGATGCCCGCCCGCCGAGAAGCCGAGCACACCGATCTTGTGCGGATCGATCTGATACTCCTTGGCGTGAAAGCGCAGCAATCCCACCGTTCTCTGCGCGTCTTCCAATGCGATGGGCGATTGTGGATACGCTCCCCAATGCGGAGCCGACCTCGGAGCCGGCACGCGATACTTCAAAAGCACGCATGTGACGCCGCGCGACGTTAGCCAGTCGCAGACCTCCGAGCCCTCCAGATCGATGGCAAGAATCTCATAGCCTCCGCCAGGAAACACGACAACAGCGGCACCGGTATTCTTTCCCGTGGGTGAATAGACCGTCATCGTAGGCCGCGAGACGTTCTTCACCACAACCCACGGCAATCCGGCAACCAGCGAATCTTTCCCGGTCTTTTCGGCGGACTCCGGCCCCTTGGCGGACCGTGCGTCCGGCGCCGCTCCGGGCCAGATCGGTACTTGCTTGTGTCCAGGTGATGGCTGCCAAGCAGATGTCTGCGCGCACAATCCGCCGCACGTAAACACAAAATAGAGGGCAAAGAGCAGTGACTTAATTGGCTTTATCACGATTGCAACAGCTTAGCAGAACGAGTCACTAGTGAAAGCCGTCGATCGGGTGGGGCGATTTGGACATCAAGCGAGGTGGCTTGAACAAGACAGGCGGGTGCCTCAAGAGAGGGCCTTAGCGACAGGCAGCCTGGTCCTGAAACTCGCGCTTTTCCGTCATGGATGCAAGGCCTTGCGCGCAACTCAGAATCTGTTCTTCAAGAGGACTGTTGCCAAAGTTCTCCGGTGAAATGAACTTATTCTGATTCCGGAAGGCGAGGTAGAGTTCGCTCAGTTTTTGCATGTTGTTGAATTCAGCCGAAAGCAGTGGATACGCGCTGCGGTCGTCGTCAGAAGATACCGCCGCGGAAGCGAGAGCAAGATTCTTTTCCGCCAGCCTATGACGTGCGGCGATCCAATCTTCCGCTAGAGGAGTGTTCGTTTGGACTGCGTTGACGATCGCCGTTCGCCACTCGCGGATCACGCTGATTTCTTCGACGCCCGCCTGGATGAAGGCTCTTGAGAGCCCCGGTTTGACGGGGGGTGCGGCTGCCTGCGCCTCAGGAGTTGCGGCGTGAAGCGTGAGAATTGTCTCATTGGCTTTGAACGAAAGGGTGCCTTTGGTCAACAGCGCGAGCGTCTCAACATCGACATACGACTTTCCATTGATCTGGATAAGCTGAGCTTCGCCTGCGTGACCCGCTATGGTGAATTTGGAGCCTTTTTGAGGAGTCTGCGCGCTTGCACCCGTCGGCAGCATCGGAAGTGCAATCAAAATCGTTGTGATCACGGCAACGGTCATTTTCATGGGATGCACTCCGCGTGTTCCCATTCAGTTTCCCATTGCACGGTTTCACATACTGTTCAATCCGGCGCACTCATAACAGGGCGGTTCATATCCCGGACCCGCATGTTTCACTTCGAACCTTCTACTGTCCCAGCGCCAGCACGCCCAGCAGCAGCAGCCAGGCCAGGCTCATCGCGTGCCAGTACCAGGCGGTCGAGTCCACAGCGATCTGGCGATACTCGACGCGCCTGAGCAAGCCTAATGCGCTCAGGCAAAAGACAAGCGCCAGAATGCCAAGCAGCAGATGGGCGGCGTGCAACCCGGTGATGAGATAGAAGTAGTTACTTGCCGGCGTCGAATACCGATCAAAGTCAAAGCCCTGCGCCACCAGTTGCTTCCAAGCCATCCACTGCCCGCAGAGAAAGATCACTCCCAGCGCCAGCGTCGCTCCCAGCCATGGAAGAGTGCGATGAAGCGCCGGCCGGCCCATCCCGAGCCACTCCTCGAGCGCGTCGATTTCGTGAAAAATCCTCCGCCGGGCATGCTCCATGGTGATACTGCTCAACAGCAACACCGCGGTGTTGAGAAAGAGGATGGGCGGCAGTGTCACTGGGTGCCAGTCGCCGATCTGGGAGTGAGTGCGCGGGTCCATGTGCGAGGCTCCGTGGCTGGCAAAAAAGATCGACACCACGACGGCAAAAAAGACCATGTCGGCCGCGAGAACCATAAAAACGCCGGAGCGTACTCGCAGCAGCAGTTCGCGCGGGCCGCCGCGTTCATTCTTCCAACTGTCTCCTCCGCCGTCGCCGCCCTCTCCATTGCCACCGGTGGGCCGCCGGACGACAGGCGGAATGCCGCCCAGGCCCGGATCTCTCCGTTTCTTCTTCGACGGCTTGTGGGTAAAGGTCGCGGGCATCGGCAATCCCTGTGAGGTAGAGATTACTCTCACTTTGGATTGGACGCATCCAAATTCTGATGGATTCTTTCAAACGGACGCACAGGCAAATCCGGCGGGAGTGGAGGAGGCCGAAGGCTGGCTCAGGCCTTCTCCGCCGCGACGGCCTCGACGAAGAGCCGGTGCACTCGCCGGTCGGCCGAGAGTTCGGGATGGAAGGTGGCAGCCAGGATGCGACCTTGGCGAACCAGCGTCGGGAAGCCTTCGCGCCGGGCCAGCACTTCGACGCTCGGCCCAGTCTCAATGATGCGCGGGGCGCGAATAAAGACCATCTCCAATGGCCCGCCTGGCAGGGAGGTTTCGGCGGTCACGATGGCCGAGTCGATCTGGCGACCGTAGGCGTTACGTTCCACGACGGCATCGAGCACTCCGAGGCTTCGCTGCGCCGGATTCAAGACCTCTCTCGCCAGCAGGATGGCTCCGGCGCAGGTGCCGAAGATGGTTTTTTTGCCGCAGAACTCCTGCAATGCCTTGAAGAAGCCGTGCTTGTCCAGGAACTTTAGCATCGTGGTCGATTCGCCGCCAGGAAGAATGAGTCCGTCCAAGCCAGCCAGTTCACCGGGCTTGCGAATCTCTACGGGCTCCGCGCCGGCCTCAGTGAGAGCTTGCGCGTGGCTGGCGAAGTTGCCCTGGATCGCCAAAACGCCGATGCGTGGCTGGAGCGATTCCCTCGGAAGATCCTTGGGGTGGTGCTGTGCTTTCTCTGTTTTCGTCAACTGGATCTTCCACCTTTAGAGCACGGAAATCTCACAGCGAGATCGTCCGTAAACAATTCTGCTCATAACAATTTTATCGCCAGCTACTTTGAGGCCAACTGTCTGTGGCTCGTCCGCGTGAGAAACAAGGCGCGTGGCAGGGATGCTGGTTTGGTACCGACCCGTTGGGAGTCGTGGTCTCACACATCTTAGAATCGAGATGTGTGCCCGGTTGACGCTCTCTGCAACAGATCAATCGACTTTGCTGGTCGAACGCATACTGTATGGAAGCTGAAAGTCCTTGGCGCTAGATTCTTCGTCACATGAGGTGTGATGAAAAATCAGCCCGTCGTGCGTGCGGCTGGTGATCGAGTATTCGATGAGACAACTGGCGCAAACAGGATTTCCGCAGAAGCTGCAGTTGTGGTCATTTGGATGGCAAGGTCCCTGGCACTGTCCACAGACCCGAACGTTCGGTTGAGCGCTTTGCGAAGCTGAGGTCATGCAAAGTTCCTTTCCGGCTCGGGCCGAAAGATGATACGAGTTTGTTTTTCAGCAGTGCCCATTCTGACTGTAATATAGCCGGTCTCCGCATCCTTTGCGCATTTTCTGGCGCGGAAATGGGAAGCAACGAATTTCATGCGAGCGGATAGTGAACTGCTGGCCGCACCGCAGGTGCCTGGCAGGCTGGTCGAGCGCTGCTATGATGGAGACAGGACGCATTGGTCTTCCCACCCCGTGTGGGCGGTTAGCTCAGTTGGTTAGAGCGCCTGCCTTACAAGCAGGATGTCGGGTGTTCGAGTCACCCACTGCCCACCAAAGACTAGTTCCAAGCCGTTCGAAAAAGTCCTACAATCCCAATAAAACTCAATAAAATAAGGACTTTGTGGACATTGCCGTTCACTGAGGTCCCGTGGAAGCCATGGATCGCTGGTGGTATTTTTGGTGGATTATGGAAGCGATTTGGTGGTATTTCACCATTTTATGAGTTAGGAGGGACTATGTCGTTGACTGACACTGAAATTCGGAAAACCAAACCGGGAGCGAAGGCATACCGCCTTACGAACACCAAGGGCCTATTTCTATTTGTGACTCCGACGGGCGGAAAGTTGTGGCGCTATAAGTACTGTCACGGTGGTTTGCAAAAGCTCATGGCTCTCGGCAAGTACCCGGATGTGCCCCTCGCCGCAGCCAGAGAGCGCCACGCCGAGGCTCGCAAAGTGCTTGCAGACGGCCTTGATCCAATGGCCCAGCGGAAGGCCGCGAAGACAGCAGAAAAGGCCGCCGCTGAGAATTCCTTCCGAACAATCCCGGGGCTCTGGTTTGAGCGCTGGCGCGCTGAGAAGAGCGCACAGCACGTGGACACAGCGCGCAGGCGAATGGATGCAAACATCCAGCCGTTGCTTGGAGCGCACCCCATCACTGAGATTGAAGCTCCTGAACTGGTCACTATTGTCAAAACCTCCGGGCGCAGCGTGGCGGTTTCTGCCCGCTAAGTATCCTTCCCCGACGATCTGCTGGCGGCGGTTGAAGCAGTGGGAAGAGACTTCTCTGGACGGCAGTTTCGCATCTGTCAAAAAGGGGCT
>Ga0302322_100000132_pt1 | contig 48838 bp, 41 predicted proteins | sample Fen_T0_2_FD_203757 | JGI IMG/M metagenome (GOLD analysis project Ga0302322, IMG submission 203757) | Peat permafrost microbial communities from Stordalen Mire near Abisko, Sweden - Fen_T0_2 | ecosystem: Environmental > Terrestrial > Soil > Wetlands > Permafrost | place: Sweden: Abisko...
CACAACTGCGCCGCAGTTCAAACAAGTCATCACCGTTTCGCCCGATCCACAGCCTTCAACTGCCTGAAAATTCCAACTCTTCGTCTCCTACTGCGGAATTTAGGTTCATCTGAATTGTCCGAAGCAGTGTCGAGAGGTGCCGTTGCTTCATGAGCGAGGGTAATCGCCTCATCTACAATCATCACCTCTGGCCTCGGACCATCGCCATTTTTGACCCACAGGCGAGCTTCCTCGACCATTTTCTCGAGTTCGACGCCATAGGGAAGGTATTCGCGTTTCACCGCATCGACATAAACGCATACACTATCTCTTTCTCCAGGCGCGGCGAGGGGTCTTTGGTAATGGTAGAAGGGGAGATTAAATTTTCCATGCTTCTCCACAATCATGCGGTCCAGCTTCTTAAGCAGCTGGGTCATGTGAATCTGGCGCTCACGTAGAGATGTCATCTCGTTTTGAACTAAACTTATGAGTTTAATGAAACGTTTCGGAGAATTTTGCAAGCTAGGCAGCGCGTTTACATTAGGCAACGGTAGGGCTGCTTGGTGAGGGCTGCTTCGCTCTCCGGTACCTTGGCTCGTCGTGGGAATGCTCACTTTCTCGCAAGCTTATCGTTGGTCCTATTTACGTAACTCCGGCTCATCTTGCTGAAGATTCACGCGTGACACCGATGTTTTTATCAAGAGTCGGATGGACAGTTTTGGAGGGATCTGAAGGTTTAATAAAATAAGTTTTCAAAGGGAAACGATGTCATGGCAATAACGATAGTTGCATACCTTGTACTTGTAAAGCGATACCTTGTAATTGTCGTCGTCAGATTTGATCTGCACGGCAATCCAGGTGCCTAGCCTTTTTTGGGCTTTACCGGCTTTTGCGTTTTGGCAGTCGATGTCTTGCGAACTGAAGCCGGGCGTTTGACGGCGACTTTGGACTTTGCTTTGGGTGAACTATCTTCCGTGGCGATTTTCTCAACGTCTGCAACGAGGCGTAGCGGTTTAGACAGGTACACTATAAACCCGCCTTTTTCGTTTGGACGCTTCCTCATCATACGACCTTCGCGGTAATACCCCTTGCGATCGCAAGCAAAACGGAAGCTCTGACCGAGGCGCTGAAATTCGTAAGCATCGGCAACCTCAACCTCTTTTCCTTCGATTAGCTGGTTAGCTAATGCCAACCAATATCCATAGAGGCGATGTTCGCGTTCGACCCCGTAAAATGGGTTGATCGTTTCGCCTTCCTGGCGAATCTTCACCAGCCAGCGCCCTTCCTTGAATTCCTGGCACGGGCCGTGTGTGCGATGGCTCCAAAGTTTTAAGGTTTTTTTCCCTTGTTCGGCTAAAACGAGCGACCGCCGCCGAACACTTTGGAACATCGCGCCGAGTACACGTTTATTGAATATCACAAGGACGCCGCCCGTGGCGATCATGTTGTTCACGGCGCCTTTAGCGACTTCGCGAACCATATCATCACCACTATCGAACATGGCTGTGGGTACTTGTAGCTCGGTGATTGAAGCCGAACTTTGGTCTACATTCATTATCGCAAATTAGTTGTTCTCGTAAGACGTGTCAGGTGAAAAATTCTTTTACTATCTATAATAAGCGTAACTATCGGCTACACGCGTTTTCGTCACGCGCGCTGGACGATCCTTTCCCTTGACAGAGTTTCTATTCGGTAAAGTCAAATCAGCTAACGAGCTGAGGCGTGAGCTTGCGAAGAAAGGTCCTGCATCCAGTTTTCCCGTTTGAAACGCGAATCGGCAGTGACCGTGAGCAAAATAGGATCTCGATGGGAATTCCTATATGCGAATTGTCCGCTTACGGACTCAGATTAGGTAACTTCAAAATGAGGTGTTGCTAATTCACCGAACTAGTCTCTATCATTTACACAAATATGCCGATCTTTAAAAAAGATAAAGAAGCAGGAGCAGAGTTGCAGCAGCTCAAGGACGAGTTGCAGAAATCGCATAACGACTTCTCGCGTGTAAAGATACACCTCGTGAAGTCCAAGACCGACATCGTCTCTCTCACTCGACAACTCGACCAGATCACCGAAGAGCTCAGAATAGCTAAGAAAGCATTACGAGAATTTCAGGACCAAGATACTGCACCTGGGGACGATGCCGGAACCGAAACAATGCTCCAGATTCGCGGTCAATCGCAGTGGATCGATGCGAGTGTAGTTTGGCATATCTCCATAGAAGAATCACCGAAAACAAACGGGGTTGAGAACAAGAACCAGAATCCAGAGCAGCATTCCCTCTATCTCAACAACCAATTCATAACGCATGGCACCAAAGAGATTTTGCAGGAAATTGCTTCGCAGATCATCTGTGCCAAACGGCGGTTATTGCGATAAACCGAATACGGAGCTAATCAGTCATTCGTTGAAAATTAACCAGCCACTATTTAGAGACATACGCAGCAGTATGTGCTCATAGGAAACCTGGCTGGTCCGATTAATCGGCACGGTTGTTCAGATATCGGTCGATCGCCGTCGCTGAACGTTTGCCATCGCCCATGGCTAGAATGACAGTGGCGGCGCCGCGCACGATGTCGCCGCCAGCGAAAACGCCAGGGAGACTGGTCATGCCATTTTCGTCGGCTTCGATGTTGCCGCGTTTGTTGAGCTTGAGCTCAGGGCAGGTGGCGGTGAGCAACGGGTTGGCACGGGTGCCAATGGCCACCACGACAACGTCGCAATCGAGGACAAATTCGGAGCCGGCAATCGGCACGGGGCTGCGGCGGCCGGAGGCATCGGGTTCGCCGAGCTGTATGCGCTGGCACTTGAGACCCGTGACCCACTTCTTGTCGTTGCCGACCACGGCGAGCGGGGCGACGAGCATCTCGAAGACGACGCCTTCGGCCTCGGCGTGGTGAACTTCCTCCACGCGGGCTGGCATCTCGGCTTTCGTACGGCGGTAAACAATACTAGCGACCTCCGCGCCGAGGCGCTTGGCAGTGCGCACGGCATCCATGGCGACGTTGCCGCCGCCGACGACGGCAACGCGCTTGCCGACGAGCACGGGTGTGTCGGCCTGCGGAAATTCATACGCGGCCATCAAATTGACGCGCGTGAGGTATTCGTTTGCAGAATACACACCTTTCAAATTCTCGCCGGGCACGTTCATGAAGACTGGCAGGCCGGCGCCGTTGGCGATGAAGACGGCATCGAAGGTCTGTCGCAGTTCGGGTAGCGTATAAGTGCGGCCGACGACGACATTGCACTCGATCTTCACCCCGGCGTCGGTCAGGCGCTGGACTTCCTTGTCGACGATTTGTTTAGGCAGACGAAATTCTGGGATGCCGTACACGAGTACGCCGCCGGGCTGGTGGAGTGCTTCGTATACAGTGACGTCGTGACCTGCCTTGGCGAGTTCGCCTGCGGCCGTGAGTCCGGCGGGGCCGGCGCCGACAACGGCGACTTTCTTACCGGTGGCAGGAAGTTTGGCTGCGGCTGCGGAGCCGTTCTTCATCGCCCAATCGGCGACGAAGCGTTCGAGGTAGCCGATGCCGACGGCCTCGCCTTTGAGACCGCGAATACAGAGTTCCTCGCATTGCGTTTCCTGGGGGCAAACGCGACCGGTGACGCAGGGCAGGGCGTTGTCGCCGAGCAGACTTTCTGCGGCGCCTGGCAGATCACCCTTGGAAAGAAAATCGATGAAGCGCGGAATGTTAACACGCACCGGGCAGCCCTGGACGCATTTTGGATCTTTGCACTGGATGCAGCGCTGGGCTTCGAGCACGGCCATCTGCTCGGGCAGGCCGAGATTTACCTCGGCAAAATTGCAGGCGCGGGCGGTGGCATCCTGTTCAGGCATGCGCTGGCGCTGGATGGCGAGGCGCTCTTTGGGCGACATCTTTTTCGGGGCGGCGGCGGGAAGATCGGCGGACATGTTGGCAGCGCTTGAATTTATTTCTGGAGACCGACGCGGCAGTCGTGGTCTTTGGGTGTGATTGCCTCTTGCTCGTGGGTTCGGTAGGTCGAGAGACGGTCAGCGAGGAGATCGAAATCGACCTTGTGACCGTCGAACTCTGGGCCATCGACACAGGCAAACTTGGTTTCACCGCCAACATCGACGCGACACCCGCCGCACATACCGGTGCCATCGACCATGACGGGGTTTAACGACACGATCGTGTGCACACCGAACGGACGCGTGAGACTAGCGACGGCGCGCATCATCGGCACAGGACCGACCGCGTAGACGATGTCTATGCCGCCTGCGGTGAGGATTTCCTTGGCGGCGTCGGTAACGAAACCTTTGCGACCGTAGCTACCGTCGTCAGTGCAGACCACGACATCCCCGAGGCGCTTGAGTTCGTTTTCAAAAATGACCCATTCTTTCGAGCGGCCACCGATCACGCTGGTGACGTGGACGCCCTTCGCATGCAGGCCTTGTGCGATCGGGTGAACAACCGCAGTGCCGACGCCGCCGCCGACGCAGAGGGCGCGGCCTTTTTCGATCACTTCGGTGGGCATGCCGAGCGGGCCTGAGATATCTTGAATCGAATCGCCGACACTGAGCGAAACCAGTTCCTTGGTACTTTTGCCGACGGCTTGAATGACGAGTGCAATCGTGCCTGCTTGGCGGTCTACATCGGCAATCGTCAGCGGAATGCGTTCAGCGCGAGGTCCGCGTCGGACGATTACGAACTGACCAGGCTGGCGGATTTGCGCAATGCGTGGAGCCTCCAAATCAAGCCGGGTAACATTTGGACTGAGCTGGGCTTTGGAAACGATGCGGTGCATAAGAGCGGACGATAAAGGTGGAAAACTTGGTTGAGCATAGTCTAGCTCAAACCGTTCCAAGGAACCCCCCAAATTCTGTCGCATACAGCGCAAAATTTGCCTGGCGCTGGATCAGGGTGAAATCAGCAACAGGTTATCCTCGAGCGCTTCACTTAAGCTTTAAGCAAATCGACCGCCTTGAAGACGTTCACTTTAGCTTTTTGCAGCACGTCGATCGCACGGTCGAGATCGTCGAAACGGATGATCATGATCGCGCGGCCTTGGCGGCAGACGAAGGCGTACATGTACTCGACGGAAATCTTTTGTGGCTCAAGCAACGCAAGAATGTCGGCGAGCCCGCCTGGTTTGTCGGGCACTTGGATCGCCAACACTTCGCTAGAGGTCACGGCGTAACCGGCTTTCTCAGCGACAGCTTTGGCTTTATCTGGATCGTTGGCGATGAAACGCATCAGGCCGAATTCGCCAGTTTCGGAAAGCATGAGCGTATTGAGGTTCACACCTGCGTCGGCGAGCGAGCGGCAAAGGGCGGCAAGGCGGCCCGGTCGGTTCTCGAGAAAAACGGAAATTTGGCGGATTTTCATGGTTTTCAATCAGGCCACGGAGAGCACAAAGCTCGGACACAGCGGACAGACGGGGCGTGGTGCTGGATTTTCCGAACTCTGTGTTTTCTGTGTCATAGCTCTGTGCTCTCTATGGCCATTGTTAGGATGGTTTACTTGGTTGCGTTACGTTGATCGAGCAGGCGTTTGGCTTTGCCTTCACTGCGCGGAATACTGCCGGGCTCGGCAAGCGTCACAATGGCGTGCAAGCCGGTGACCTGCTCAATGCTTTTGGAAAAGTTTTTCTGCAGCTGCTCCATCGCGCCGACGTTATCGCGGAGCATTTCACCGGTGATTTCGACGCGAACCTCCATTTGGTCGAGGCTGCCTTTGCGCGTGAGGATGATTTGGTAGTGCGGTAGGCTGGCCTCGGTTTTTAGGAGCGCGACTTCGATCTGCGAAGGGAAAACATTTACGCCGCGAATAATGAACATGTCGTCGCTGCGGCGGCTTATGCGACGGATGCGCCGGCAGGTGCGGCCGCATTTGCATGGCGTATCGTCCAACGCGGTGATGTCGCGCGTGCGGTAGCGGATGATCGGCATCGCTTGTTTGCTGAGTGTAGTGATGACGAGTTCGCCTTCGGTGCCGTCGGGCACGGGCTCGAGCGTTTTTGGATCAACGATCTCCGCGAGAAAGTGGTCCTCAAAAATGTGGGGGCCGGTCTGGCATTCGCATTCGCTGGCGACGCCCGGGCCGATGATTTCTGAGAGGCCGTAGATGTCATAAGCTTTGATGCCCGAAGCCTCTTCGATATATTGGCGCATTTCATTGGTCCAGGGTTCGGCACCGAAGATGCCGCGTTTGACTTTGAGATCGCGCTTGAAGTTGAGGCCCATCTTTTGAGCAACCTCGATCAGGTGGACAAAATAACTCGGCGTGCAGCAGACGGCGGTGACGCCAAAATCCTTCATCACCATGATCTGGCGTTCGCTATTACCTCCTGAAATCGGGATGACGGTTGCGCCGATGGCTTCGAGGCCGCCGTGCAACCCGAGGCCACCGGTGAAGAGGCCGTAGCCGTACATGTTCTGCACAATATCGCCACGCGAGTAACCGGCGGCGTAGAGCGAGCGCATGATGACCTGCTCCCAGACTTTCATATCCTGCACGGTGTAGCCGACGACTATCGGTTTTCCGGTTGTGCCGCTGGACGCGTGGAGGCGAACGACCTCGCTCATCGGCACAGCGAACAAGCCGTATGGGTAGGTATCACGCAGATCGTTTTTGACCGTGAACGGCAACTTACTGATATCGCCAAGTGAGCGAATGTCGGCGGGCGTGAGCTTCTTCTCATTCATGCGCGCCCGGAAAAGAGGAACCTTTTCGTAGGCGAGCGTGACGGCAGCTTGAATGCGCTGGAGCTGAACAGCGCGGAGCTGTGCAACGGGCATGTAGTCGAGCGCGCTCTCGGAAAAGAACGTGCCTTGGAGGTCATTCCAAAGGTGAGGGATCATGGGGTGAAAAAACGAGGGGCTGGATCAACGAGCAGAATTGGACCACTGAGACACAGAGGGCACGGACGTTGGTTTCTAGAAAGGCTGAAGGCTAATTATCCGCGGCCGAGGTTGAAGGCGGTGTCGTTAGCGATATGGAGTTTCTCGGGAAAATTGGATCGTAGGCTCTCTCGCCAGGCGCTTTCGGGGAAAGCGAAATGACGGCTGAGACGTCCGAGCATGGCGACGTTCAGGGACTTTGCCGATGGTAATTTGACTACATCGATATCGGCAGAACTGATCAAGGTGCCGCTTTCGCGCAGTCCCCCGCGTACGACTTCGATCTGAGTCGGCTCCATGACGACGAGAAAATCGCACGCGCCGTCGGGAATCATCGGGCTGTGCACCTCGGCGCCAAAGCGAACGTCGGATTGCACGGAACCTCCGCGCTGGCTCATGCCGTGGACTTCGGCTTTCTTGACCGTATGGCCCTGGCGAAAGGCGACGTCGGCAAAGATATCAGAAGCTTTGATTACGCCGGTACCGCCTAGGCCGGCAAAACGGACGTTGATGGGGTTGGTTTGTGTGGAAGACATGGTTTTTGGCCTCCTCAGGATTTGCAGGCGCCGCCGCATTCGCACGAACCGGATTCGGCGGGCTGCTCGTCGGCAGTCTGTTTCGCTTTCTGTTCCTTGTCCCAAGCGGCGATGCGACCGGCGGCAAGTATGCAAGGACTGCGGGCGATGATCACGGTCAGTTCGTCCTTTTGTAGGGAATCCGCCAATACGGCTTTGAGCATCGCTCGTTCACGAACCGGATTAATGGTGAAAACGTTTTTTACGCCGGCGGCGCGGGCCATGGCTTCGAAGTTCACTTTGTGCGTGCCCTCGCCGTCGAGCTGGCGCCCGGTGCCGGGATGTTCCTGCTGGCCGGTCATGGCGGTGGTTCCGTTGTCGAGAATCATTAATACGTGGCCGGTCTCGGGGGGATTGTAGGCCATTTCAACCAGGCCGGGCAGACCACCGTGGAGAAACGTGCTGTCGCCGATGACGGACACGACACGCTTGGCCTGTTCGCGCGGGAGCACGTGGCGCAGGCCGAGGCCCATGCCGACTGCCGCGCCCATGTCGATCATCATATCCATCGCCGCGAGCGGCGGAAGCGCGGCAAGCGTGTAGCAACCGATGTCGCCGGAGACGATGCAGTCGAGTTCCTTCATTACCTCGAAACTGCTGGTGTGCGGGCAGCCTTTGCAGAGTTCGGGCGGCTTGCCGCGCGGAGGAACAGGTTCGGGGCTAGTATCGTGGTTTAGGATACGTTTAACGCGATCGACGCTGAGTTCGCCGAAACGGAAAATGGAATCGTCTTTTGCTTCAATGGTCAGCCCGCTGGCCCGAAGGGCCGTGATGAGCCAGGGGTCGTTTTCTTCAATGACGACGCAACGTTGCACCGAGGCGGCGAAGGCGCGGATCGCTTGCATGGGCAGTGGATAGCTCATGCCGAGCTTGAGAATGCTGGCTTCCGGTGCCGCTTCGCGGGCGTGGTGGTAGCAGATGCCCGCAGTGATGATGCCGAGCTGATTTGCTCGGCGAACGATTTGGTTTGGCCCTTGCGCATTGTTCCAGATTTCCATCTCAGCCATCTTTGCGCGGAGGCGGCGATGAGCGGGCCTTGCATGGCCTGGCACCATGACACGGCCCGCGATATTACGCACAAAGTCGGTTGTAGGTGCGCCGGTATCGGCAGCGCTCGGTTTTATCCCAAAGGCGAAACGTGGTAAAACCGGAGATTTTGAGTGGCTGACCCGCGTGGTCATGCGGAAAAGAACCGGGATATGCCAACCTTCACTTGTTTCGAAAGCGACGCGGAGCAGATCGTAGGTGTCTTGGGAATCGGCAGGCTCAAACATCGGCGCGACCGCGGCTTCGGCGTAGCGGCGGCTGTCTTGTTCATTTTGCGAGGAGGCGAGTCCGGGATCGTCGGCGACGACGAGCACGTAACCACCATCCACGCCCGAATAAGTCATGGTGAAAAGCACATCGGCTGCGACGTTGAGTCCAACGTGCTTCATCGTGCAAAGCACGCGGGCTTTGGCGAACGCGGCGCCGAGGGCGACCTCGGCGGCGACCTTTTCGTTGGGAGCCCAATGGGCTTTGCCGCCAAGCGCGCTGAAGCTTTCGAGAATCTCGGTGGAGGGCGTTCCGGGGTAACCCGTACCGAGAGCTACGCCGCAATGCAGCGCGGCAAGCGCAACGGCTTCGTTACCGCTCAAAAGGAGACGACCTGATTTGTCTTGGGGAGGTTGGGGCACGGAGGAAGGGTTCCTATGAGTTTAATTCAACCCTTTGCTGCGCACATCCCACATTCTGTCTGTTGTAGCGCAAAAATTGGCCAGAGCCCGCGAAGGATGGGGCTCTCCGGCTCTTGTGATCTTGAATTTCGACGCGGCAGTTGCGGATTCTCGCCTGGGAACTGCTGATTAACCGGGTCGGATTTGTGAGTTCCCGGGATAAAATTGCCGATTACGGCCTCGGAATCGTGGTTCCAGACAGTCGACTACATCAAGTCAGGCTGTCATTCTATATACGTGCGTCAAAGCGGCAGGTTGATGTCGGCGAGCGAAGAAGAAATGGCGTCCAGAATCGGAGCCGGAGCGACGCCGAGCCAGACGATACCAACAAGCAACAAGACGCAGAGAATCTTAGTTGGCCAGTCAAGTGTGAGAGGCTCCGGAGCGGGAGCGTCAGAGCCTTTTTCGCCAAAGACGCCTTTGCGTATAACCTGTAGGTAGTAATAAATCGCGATCGCCGAGTTAATAACCGTGATGATGACAAGAGGTAAATGGCCTTTGGCGAGGGCGGCCGAGAGCAGACCGAACTTACCGATAAATCCAACAAACGGCGGAATGCCAGCGAGGCCGAAGACGGCGACGACGAGCGTGAGCGCCAGCAGTGGCGAACGGCGGTGCAGGCCCGAAAGTTCTTCGATCTCAACGTTAGTGCCATCGCGAGAAACTTTACAGATCACTACGAAGCAGGCGGTGACCATCAGCAGGTAACCGACAATGTAATAGAGCGCGGCGGTGAAGCCCGCGGTGTTGAGGGCGGTGAAACCCACCACAGCGTAACCGGCGTGCGCGATGCCGGAGAAGCCGAGCAGGCGTTTGAAATCTTTTTGGACCAGCGCGATTAGGTTGCCATAGCACATCGAGAGGATGGCGAGGACGGTGAGCAGTGTGGCGATCGCGTGGTTCTCTGGCGTGGCGAGCGAAACGAGGCGCACGAGGACGGCCACGGCTCCGACCTTGGGGAGCGACGCGATGTAGCCGGCAGTTTCGTTGGAGGCGCCTTGGTAGACATCGGGCGTCCAGAAGTGGAACGGGAAAACGGCCAATTTATAATAAAAGCCGCAGAAGGCCATCGAGAGGGCGACGATCGCGAGCGGCGTGCCGGCAATCGGCGCGAGCCTGGCAAACATTTCGGGCAGATGAGTCGAGCCGGTAAGACCGAACAAGTAGCTAAAACCAAAGAACATGATGCCGTTGGCGGCGACGCCAAACATCACGTATTTGATGGCGGACTCCATTTGCACGCGCTGGCCGTCGCGTTCGCGGCGCATGGCAACCATCAGGTAAAGCGGGAAAGAGGAAAGTTCGAGGGCGATGATGAGCGAGAGCACCTCGACGCTGCTGACGAGCATCACCAGGCCGAGAACACTCAAGTTGAGGAAGAGGAAGTACTCGGCTTTGGTTTCGTCGCGGATGTCAGGGAGCTTGTTGCCCAGAAGGAGCGTGAGAACGTAGCCGCCGGAGAGGACGATCTTGAGCCACTGCGAAAATGCATCGACGCGGTAGGCGCCATCGAAGAGGACGGTATTTTGCGCGATGCTGACAATGCTCGCGCCGAGTGTCACGAGGGCGATGAAGAGCGCACTCGCGCGGGCGGCTTTGCCTTGGTTGTGGCCGAGCGAGACGACGAACAAGCCGAGAGTGCCGGCGAGCAGCATCAGCTCAGGAAAGAAGGCCATGGCGGAGAAGGGAGTCATTTGAAAAGAGGTCAGAGATCAGAGGTCGGAAGTCGGAGATCGGAGGAAGAAGGTGAGGCTGAGTTCTGTTAATATTACGGACTTCCCATTACTGACTTCTGGTTTTTAGCGGCCGACTTGTTGAAGGAGGTGGACGACGGATTCATGCATGATGCGCACGAACGGCTGCGGGTTCAGGCCGATCCACAGGACAAAGCCGAGCAGGGGCGTGAGCGTGATGATTTCACGGAAGTTGAGGTCCGCTGTGCCGGTGTGGTCAGGATTGTTCGTGCCGCCGTAGACGAGGCGCTGGAGCATGCGGAGGTTATAGGCGGCTGCTGCGACGACGCCGGGAACGGCACAGAGGACGAGGAGCGTCGAAACTTTGAAGCCACCCGCGAGGACGAGAAATTCACCGATGAAACTGTTGGTGCCCGGGAAACCGAGCGACGAGAGACAGAAGAAACCTAGGAAAGTGGCGAGGATCGGCATGAATTTGCCGATGCCGGCGGACTTCGCCAGGTCGCGAGTGTGCAGACGCTCGTAGATGATGCCGACACAGATGAACAACGCGCCTGTAGTGACGCCGTGGTTGATCATGACGAGCGTGGCGCCTTCGATGCCCTGCACGTTGAGAGCGAAAATACCGAGCGTACAGAAACCCATGTGGCCAACAGAGGAGTAGGCCACGAGCTTCTTCATGTCGCTTTGGGCGAGGGCGGCGAGACCGCCATAAATAATGCCTGCCACGGAGAGCCACATGAGCGCCGGCGCGAAATGCGTGGCGGCCCACGGCGTGACCGGCAGACCGAAACGCAGGAAGCCGTACGTGCCCATCTTCAGGAGCACAGAAGCGAGGATCACCGAACCAGCAGTGGGAGCCTCAACGTGCGCTGCAGGCAACCAGGTGTGGAACGGGAACATCGGGACCTTGATCGCGAACGAAATGAAGAATGCGGCGAAGACCCACGTCTGGAACCCGTGCGTGAACGGATGTCCCATCGTCGCCTGCAAATCAAAGGAGCCTGTCTGCAACCGTATCGCGATGATTGCGACGAGGAGGAAAACCGAACCAGCCATCGTATAGATGAAAAACTTGATTGAGGCGTAAATCTTGCGAGGGCCGCCCCAGACGCCGATCATCAGAGCCATCGGGATGAGCATCGATTCCCAGAACACGAAAAAAAGAACGGTATCCAGTGCGCTGAAAACGCCGATCATGGCGCCTTCCATCACGAGCAGCGCGATCATGAATTCCTTCACACGAACCTTGATGTAGGTCCAGGAGGCGAGCACGCATAGCGGCGTGATCAGCGTGGTCAGAAGAACGAGCAGCAGGCTGATGCCATCGATGCCGAGCGTGTAGTTGATTTTAAGCGCCGGAATCCACGAGTGCGTTTCGACGAACTGGAAAACGGCTGTGCTGGAGTCGAACCGGATGTAGAGATTGGCCGAGAAGATCGCGACGGCGGTGGTCATGCCGAGTGCCCACCAGCGGACGAGCCGGTCGTCGCTGAGGAAGGTGGCAAACGCGGCCGCAATCAGCGGCGCGAAAATAAGAATGCTGAGAAAGGGCAGGCCCTCGATATTGTCGGTGGAAAACATGGCGTGGGACCGTTAGAAGATAAAGATGAACGCGAGGAGGAGCACCGCGGCTGCCGCGAAGGCGACCGTGAGGTTGTCCTGAATGGCACCGCGTTGGGCGCCGCGGAGACGGGCGCCGAAATTGCGGAAGCCGGAGGCGAAACCGTCGACGATGCCGTCGATGACTGCACTGTCGAAGATGCCCACGAGACGCGAGGTGCGCATGAGCGGAATCAGACCGCCAGCATTGTAGATTTCGCCTACGAAATTATCGACGGCCTGGATCGGCTTCTTGGCGAGCCAGAGGAAAGCGGGACCGCCCTTGCGCCAGATGATGTCGAGGTCGAGAGAGATTTTTGCCTCTGGCGTGAGTTTCTTCAGCATGAGGAAGAAACCGAGCGCGGTGAAGAGAAGGATCTGCAGGGTTTCCATCACGTGTCCCGTGTTGTACGGCTGATAGACCACGTCCTGAAGCGGCAGCTTGCTGTAGAGGTAAGGCGTGTAACTGCCAATGAAGATACAGAGGAAGGCGGCGATGCTCATGGCCACCGTCATATTCCAGACGGGATCCTTGGCTTTCTCCCAAGTCTGCGGCTTGCAGTTATTTTTCCCGAAGAAAATGAAGTAAGGAACCTTCAGGCCGGTGTGCAGGAATGTACCGGCGGAGGCGAGCATGAGGAGGAAGCCAACCCAGAGCATGTGGCTATCGAAGCCCGCTTGTACGATCATCGACTTCGAAACGAAACCGCTGAATAGAGGGAAAGCTGAGATGGAGAGTCCGCCGATCAACGTCAGGATAAACGTGAGGGGCATCTTTTTGTAGAGGCCGCCTAGTTCGGTGAACTTGCTCTCACCGGTTTGATGAAGAACGGTGCCGCAGCCCATGAAGAGCAGGCCCTTGTAGAGAATATGAGCGAAGGCATGGGCGCAGACGCCGTTGAAGGCGAGGCGGCCGAACGGAGTGTCGAGGTTGGCGAGACCAACACCGGCAACCATGTAGCCGACCTGGGAAATGACATGGTAGGCGAGCAGGCGACGGCTGTCGTTTTCAAGCACTGCGTAGACAACACCGTAGAGTGCCATAATCACGCCCAGTGGAATCAAGATTTGGAAACCTGGGACGCCCCGGAGGAGAGCGTAAACGGCGGTCTTCGTGGTGAAGGCGCACATAAACACCGAACCATTGAAAGTAGCCTCACCGTAGGCATCGGGCAGCCAGGCGTGGAGCGGTGGGACAGCGGCATTGAGAAGGAAGCCGATTGTAATCAGCCAGGTACCCGCGGTGGGATTCGCGACGTCGAGCGGGTTGAAAGCGAGACTGCCGGTGGCGCGGTAGGTCAGCATGATGCCCGCGAGGAGCGCGACACCGCCGGCCATGTGAACGAGCAGGTAGCGATAACCCGTGGCGACGGATTGATCGCGACCGCGGAACCAAATCAGGAAGGTCGAGGCGATCGCCATGACTTCCCAGAAGAGGAAGAGTGTAATGAAATCGCCGGCGTAAAGCGCTCCGATCGAACCAGCGACGTAGGTCCAAGCTGCGATGTGTTCGGCGGAGCGCCTGACGTGCAGGCCGTAAAGCGTCCCAATGATCGCCATCAGGCCCATGATGTAACCAAAGACCTGGCTGAGGCGGTCAACACGGCCGAAGGTGAGTTCGAAGCCAGCGACGTGGACCACACCGAAGGTACCCAAGTTCAGGCTCATCTTCAGGATGAGGCCAAACGCGATCGTAGGCACAAGAATGAGCCACACTTTGCGCATGGCTTGAGGCACGACTGTCAGCAGCAAACCGCCGACGATGAAAATCAGCGAAGGATGGATCCAGAGGTTACTCATTGTAGAAGTCCTCCTTGGCCATGATCTCGGTGCGACCGACTTTCAGGTGTCCGTACCATTTGGAAATAAAAACAATCAGCACGCAGGCGATGAAACCGAAGACCGACCAGAAAACCGGGATCGTTTCGGCGACGTGATAAAGATGAGCCCAAAAACCATGCGCGGCTTCGGCGTGTTCGCCCGTTGCTTCGGCCGCCTCGTGGCCGTGCGAAAGAACGACGCGGGCAATATCGGCAATGACGAGCAGCGCGAGAACGCCAATGCAGGCCTTAATCACAAGGCTGAGGCGGTCGCGCAGAAAATCAATGAAACGAACCAAATTCATTTTAAGAAGGGAAAGGGCATTTGAACCGCTGAGAACCGGAAGAGGGCGCGGAGAGGTCATGAGTAAGTTTGGTGCTCACTCTGCGTTCTCTGCGCTCTTTGCGGTTAAAATTCATGTTGCGAAAATCAGTAAACCGCTTTGACGAGGTTGAGGAAAAGGTCGGGCCAGAAGCCGATGACGATCGAAATAACGGCAGTGATGCAGAGAGGGATCACCATCGAAGGATGCGCTTCACCGTGAAGGTGGTGCTCATCTTCGTGCGAGAGCTTGCCGAAGAACGCGGTGTAAACGACCGGCGCGAAATAGGCGGCGTTGAGGATCGTGGAGGCGACGAGGATCACGAGGATGCCGACTTGGCCGGCGTCCATTGAGCCGACGAGTAGGTAGATCTTGGATACGAAGCCACCGGAGCCGGGCACGCCGATCATGGAGAGCGAGGCGAGGGCGAAGGCACCGAAGGTGAAAGGCATCACGCGCCCGAGGCCGGACATTTCGGAAATGTCCTTCTTGTGGGTGGCGACGAAGATCGCGCCGGCGCAGAAGAACAAGGTGATCTTCGCAAAAGCGTGCGTAGCGATATGGAGAAGTCCGCCTTCGACGCCCGTCGGTGTGAGCAGCGCGACACCGAGCACGATGTACGAGAGCTGCGAAACCGTCGAGTAAGCGAGCCGGGCCTTTAGATTGTCCTTCGAGAGCGCAATCACTGACGCCGTGAGAATCGTGAAGCCGACAAAGTAGGCGGTCGGGATGCCAAGGTTGAAGGCGTTCATCGTGTCGACGCCGAAGCCGTAAAGCATCACGCGAGTGGTGGAGAATACGCCAACCTTCACGACCGCGACGGCATGCAGCAGTGCGGAGACAGGCGTCGGAGCAACCATGGCGCTCGGGAGCCACGAGTGAAACGGCATGATGCCGTTTTTGGCGAAGCCGAGGATGCAAGCGGCGTAGGCGCCGGTAACGAGCCAGCGATTGGCGGCGCCGAGGCCAGCGATGCCGTCGTGAACGTTGGTCGGGAAATCGAGCGAGCCGGTCAGCACGTAGATCAGCACCATTGCGGGGAGCACAAGGCCTTTGGCGGTGGTGGTCAGATAGGTCATGTACTTGCGCGCGCCGGTGTAGCCTTCCTCGTCCTGATGGTGCCCAACGAGTGGATACGTGACGATCGAAACGACTTCGTAGAAGAAGTACATCGTCAGGAGATTATCGGAAAATGCGCAACCGATGGCGCCGAAGAGCGCGAGCGCGAAGCAGGTGTTGAAACGTGTCTGGTTCGGCTCGTGGTGTCCGCGCATGTAGCCGGCCGAGTAGAACACCGCGAGAATCCAGAGGAGCGAGGCGGCGCCGGCAAAGATCATCGACATCGCGTCAGCGCGCAGCGTGAGGCTCAGACCGGTAGTTCCATCGCCAGGTTGCAGCAACTGGAACATCGTGAACTTCAGCACATGGCCGGCCTTGATCGCTGGATAGAGCGACGCGATGATGCCGAACATCGTGGCCGCAGCCAAAACGGAGCAACCTTCGCGCAGATTGGGTTTTTTGCCCGTGGCCATGACCAAGCTCGCGCCGACGAGCGGTGCGAGGATGGCGTAGAGCAGGCGAGGATCGTGTTGAATCGTTTCCATTGGCTCAGCCCTTGAGTTGATTGAGCTCCTTGGAAACGATGGAGCGGTAATTGCGGTACACGGCGATAATGATGCTGAGCGCGATCGCGACCTCGGCGGCGGCGATGCCCATGATGAAGAGGACGGCGATCTGGCCGACGGATTTGTCTGGTGCGGTGAAATGGTTAAGCGCCATGAAATTCAGCGAGGCGGCGGCGAAGATGAGTTCGCCCGAGATCAACATGCCGATCAGCGTGCGGCGGCGAATGAGGCCGAAGATGCCGATCGCGAGCAGGAAGGCGGCGACGATTAGATAGGGCGCAGGCTGGGAATAAAGCTGGGCTGGGTTCATTCTTTGGTCCTCCCGGAGCGGGCGATCACAAGCGCGCCGAGGATGGCGACGAGGAGCACGAGCGAGATCAGTTCAAAAGGAACGCTGTAGGTCGTGAGCAGGGCTTTGCCGATCGACTCGATCGAGCCATCGTTTGTCACGGTGGCGGGAGCCGTCCAGGCCTGCTTGAAGCTCAACCAGGCGATTCCGACAAATACCGCGCCGCCAATCGCGAGCGAAATGAGCGGCGAAATGACCGGGAAGGGGCGTTTGAAATTTTCGGGTGCAGGTTCGTCAGGCTCGGTGAGCATGATACCGAAAACAACCGTTACGCAAACCGCGCCGATGTAGATGAGGATTTCCATCAGCGCGAGAAACGGGCTGTTGAGAAAATAGAAAAGCCCTGCGAGGCCGAGGCAGCAGACCGCCAGACCGGAGACGCTGCGAATGATGCGTTTCGTGAAGGCGGCGATGAGGGCACCGGTGACGGTGACGGCGATGCAGAGGACGAAGATCGCGGCGACGATCCAGTCGGAAAAAGGAAACGTATTCATTACTGGGCGGGCTGGGGGGCTGCGTCCGCTGAGGCGGCAGGAGTGGTTGCGGCGGGAGCGGCTGAAGGAACTGGAGCGACGACGGCCGCTTCTGGAATGAAAGGAGTTTTGCCGGCGCGGACAGCCTGCTCTTTATAACGATCAAAGAGGTCCATGTGGTTCCACTTGTTCGAAACGCTGGCGAGGTTGTAGCGCCCGGAGTGCTGGATGGCATCAAACGGGCAAGCTTCGACGCAGAGCGAGCAAAGGGAGCAGAGCGTGTAGTTGAGGTGGTAGCTGGTGACGGCCTTGCCTTTTTCGCCGGCGGGCTTGATGCCTTCGAGCTCGATGCAGTCGGACGGGCAGGCCTTAGCGCAGATACCGCATGCGGTGCAGTTGGCGCGACCCGTTTCTTCGTTCCACTTCAGTTCGATGTGTCCGCGGAATCTTTTCGGGATCGGCAGCGTCTGACGAGGATAATGGGTGGTTATGGTCGGGCTGAAAAACTCCTTGATCGTGATCCGCATGCCCGTGATCAGGGACCAGAATCCAAAAACTGTTTCTTTAATCAGGCTCATGATTTTGGCTCAGAATAGGCGGGGCAATTTGAGAAGAATGCTCGAGAGGAGCAGCGTGAAGAGCGAGACGGGGATCAGGATCTTCCAGGAAAGATTGAGCAGGCCGTAGAACTGCGTGCGCGGAAACGTCCAGCGGATCCAGACAACGGTGAAGATCAGCGAGTACATCTTCGCGAGGAAGAAGCCGACGCCGATGAACGTACCGATCCATCCCCAAGAGCCAGGGATCGTGCCGATCGGGCTTTGCCAGCCGCCAAGGAAGAGCAGCGTGGCGAGGGCGCAGCCGACGACGATGTTGCCATACTCGGCCATGAAGAAAACGCCAAAGCCCATGCCGCCGTATTCCGTGAAGGCGCCGGCAACGAGTTCGCTTTCCGCTTCAGCCATGTCGAAGGGCGCGCGGTTGGTTTCAGCCAACATGCAGATGTAGAAAATGAGGAATGTAACGGGTGCGAGCAGGTTGCCGCCGATGTGGCCGGCTTTGAAATCCCAGATGCCACGCAGGATATTCCAGTTCCAGAAACCACCGCCCTGTTGAAGAGTGATTTCCTGAAGGTTCATCGTGCCGGTGACCATGATCATGGTGATCACGACGAGCAGCATGGGGATTTCGTAGGCGACGTTTTGAGAAACGATACGCGCGGAGGAAATGATCGAGTACTTATTGCGCGAGGCCCAGCCGCCGAGCATGAGCGCCATGACGTTGATCGAGCCGAAGGAGAAAACCATCAGCAGGCCAACGTTGATATTGCGGGCGAGAATGTTGTCGCCGAACGGGATCGCCAACAGACAGAGGAGCGGCGGAGCCATCACCATCAGCGGCGCAGCCCAGAAAAGAATTTTGTCACCGTTGGGTGGCGCCATGATCTGCTTAGCGAGCAGCTTGATGCCGTCCGCGGGCGGCTGGAGTAAACCCCAAGGGCCGGACTCAGTCGGGCCGGGGCGGCGTTGGAAGCGACCCGCGCCCTTGCGCTCGACCCATACGAGATAGGCGGCGTTCGCGGCGACGAAGCCGCAGATGCCGCCCAGGTAAATGAGGCTGCGAGCGGCGACGCCCCAGGGGGTGTTGAAGAAATTAATTAGGCTGTCGATCATCGCGTTGGCGGTAGCAAAGGGTTAACGGTCGATGTCGGGAATGACGAGGTCGAGGCTCGCCATGAGCGAGAGCGCGTCGGCCAGCATCATGCCTTCCGAGGCTTCCTCGAAGAGCGTCAGGTTGGTGAAACAGGGCGTGCGCAGGCGGACGCGGTAGGGATTTTCGCCGCCATCGCTGGTGACGCGCACGAGGAAACGTCCGCGACCGCACTCGGTGGCGAAACAGGTGTCACCGACAGGAAGTTTGAGCACGCGCGGAACTTTGCCCTGGATCGGCCCCTCGGGAATCTTTGCGCAGGCCTGTTCGATGATGCGGCAGGATTGCTCAATCTCATCCATGCGCACGAGGTAGCGGGCCATCGAGTCGCACTCGTTGTAGACGGGAATCTCGAAGTCGAATTGGTTATAGATGGAATAAGGTTCGGCACGACGGACATCGTATTTGACGCCAGAGCCGCGAAGCACCGGACCACAGGCGCCGTACTTGCGGCACATCTCGGCGCTGATCGGACCGATGCCTTCGACGCGTTTGCGGAAGATGATGTTACCCGTGACGAGCTTCTTATACATTTCCAGACGCTTGCGCATGTACGGCACAAACTCCTGGGCGGAACGGATGAACTTTTCGTCAACGTCGTCGCACACGCCGCCGAACCGATAGTAGCAATACGTTAGACGGGAACCGGTGACTTCCTCGAGCATATCGAGGATTTTTTCGCGGTCGTCGAATGCGTAGAGGATCGGCGTGAAACCGCCAAGGTCCATGATCCACGCGCCCCAGCCGACAAGATGGCTGGAGATACGGTTGAGTTCGGAAGTGATGACGCGGATGTATTCAGCGCGGATTGGCACCTCGAGCTTTGCGGCTTTTTCCACGGCGCCGACAAAAGCGTGCGTGTAGGTCATAGCCGAGAGGTAGTCGATGCGGCTCGTGTTCGGGAGGAACTGCGCCCACGTGCGGTTCTCGCCCATCTTTTCGTGCATGCGGTGGATGTAACCGGGAACGGGCTGGGCGTTCTTGATGAACTCGCCGTCCATCTCGAGCTTCACGCGCAGCACGCCGTGTGTGGCGGGATGTTGTGGTCCGAGATTGATCGTAAACGTCTCGTTGGCGGGATCGCCGACTGGAGTGAGAGGGGGGATGTTCACGCTTTGAAATCCTTTAACAGCGGGTGATACGTGGCGTCGTCCGGCAGCATGAAAGGCGAGAGATCGCGGTGGCCGACGAAGTTGATGCCGAAAAAGTCATGCGTCTCGCGCTCGTGCCAATCGGCACCCGGGAAGACCTTTGAAATCGTGGCAATCTTCGGATCGTTGCGCGCAATGCGGGCGCGGTAGGCGACGCGCATGCCGGACTCGAAGTGGAGAAAATCGTAGATGACCTCAAGCAGCTCTTGCTTGGGCCAGTCCATGCCGGTGACGGCGTCGATTGCGAAACCGTGCGTGTCGAGCAACTGCGCGGCCTCAACGACCTTCGTCGACTCAACCGTGACTTCGAGGTGCAGACCCTTTTCCTCGAATTTCCAGATTTGGACTGGTTTTGGAGGCGGAGGTGGTGGCGCGGCTGGAACGACCGGAGCGGCGGGCTTGGGGGCAACGGCGGCTGCGGGTTTCGGCGCGGGAGTTGCGGCGGGCACCGGAGCGGAAACGGAAGGAGCCGCAGGAGCTGCTGCGGGTTTAGCGGCAATCGAAGCGCCCTCGGCGGGAGTTGCGGATTTGGGTGCGGCTGTGGCGGCGGCTGGCGCGGCCGGTTTGGGCGCAGGCGCGGGTTTTGGAACGATCGCGGGCGGCAGCTGGACCATCTCTTTGACGGCCAGCGGCTCAAATTCTTTGGCGAGTTGCTCGACGGAGATGCTCATGGGTTTTCGACAACGGGCCAGCGGCGTTTGCCAGTGAGTTTCTTTTCAAGCTCTATGATGCCTTCGATCAGAGCCTCGGGACGCGGCGGGCAACCAGGTACGTAAACGTCGACGGGGAAGAGTTTATCCACGCCTTCGACGACCGAATACTGGCCAGGATAAACGAACGGGCCGCCGGAAATGGCGCAGTTGCCCATGGCGATGACCCACTTGGGTTCAAGCATCTGGTCGTACAGCGTCTTGATCGCGGGGGCCATTTTCTTGTTCACCGTACCGGCGACGATCATGAGATCGGCTTGGCGGGGGGACGGGCGGAAGACCTCGGCGCCGAAGCGGGAAAGGTCATACTTGGCCATGCCGACGGCCATCATTTCGATGGCGCAGCAGGCGAGGCCGAAAGTCAGGGGCCAGAGCGAATTGGCGCGCCCGAGGGCGAGCACGTCGTCGAGCATCGCAAACTTTACGATTTGTGAGGTGTCGACTTGCGGCGTGTCCATTCGAAAACTCCTTTCTTCCAAGCGTAAACGATTACTAGGGAGAGGATTCCCACGAAGATCACGACCTCAACGAGATCGCGCCAGGCAAAGACCTTGTTGTACACAAGGGCAACGGGAATCAGATAAAGTACATCCACCGCGAAGGCGACGAAGACTAACGCATACAAATAATAAACAGCGCTATAGCGAACCCAGGCGTCACCTATCGGCTCGATGCCGCACTCGATGGCTTGGCCGGTTTTATTGGCGGTTTGACGCGTCTGGGTCCGAGGCGCCAAAAAGTACACGAGCACGAAAGGTCCCGCCGCGAAGGCCAATCCACCAAAGGCGAAAAGCATCACATATATAAGATCACCCGACAGGACTTCATTCATCGTGAGATCCTTCGGCTGGAGGCCTTGGTGGAGAAAACGTGCGGCATGGTCTCATATTGCGGCACAATCGTGGAATCAGCATCGCAGAGGTTGGCGAAGGCTGCGCATTTCTTGCGAGCGGGAATGTCTTGGATAAATATTTCTAATTCGCCACCTACGGGGAATTAGATTTTTTTGGATAACGCCGCGCAGGACTACTTATTGGCCTGAAGGTAGAGGCGAGTGCTGAGAAAGCGTGCTCACTGCTGATGCCGTGGATTCGGAATGTCACCGCGGATCGATTTTATTCATGGCATTTCTTAGCACGTTTCGATTAGTTCGGACAGGTGTTCGCGTAATTTTTTGGCCCGTACAAACAAAAAAACCGCGTCTTGCGACGCGGCATAAAAAGCGACGGAACCAGTGATCGTTAGAAGCGATAAAGCAGGCCAAACTGAATAACTGGATAGTACTTAAAGGGCTTGAGGTCCTTGTTGGTCTTTTGCTCCTGGGCGTGGAGGTTTGATTGAAAAGTTGGGTCGTTGCGGATTGGCCCTGTCACGTTGAAAGACACCTCGGGCGAGCTCATAAACAATACGCCTAGATCGAAAAAGCACCCGAAGCCGCTCTTCGTGGGTTTCTTAGACCAGCCCAGACCCAAGAAAGGAGCTGCACCTTTGACCAATTTTCCTGTTCCGGAAAGATTGCCAACTTGGGCGGTGGTATAGGTCACGTCGTTGATGTTGAACGTGGAATTCGATTGGGGAACGCCGTCGAGGGTCACTTTGTTGTCACAGATAAATGCTCCAGCTGTAAGGTGGAACGAGCCCGCGAACGGATGCCAATTTAGGAGTGCCTGCAGGTTCGACAATTTCAACTTGGCGTTGAAATCGCCGTGGCTGTTGCTCAAGTCATAATCGTAACTAAACCAGGTATAACCAAAGGTTGCGGTGAAGTTCTTGGAGGCAGTTACGATGACTGCTGGTCCGTAGCCGACGCTGCCGATTTCCGCACCGATGGCGAAGCGTGGGTCCGAGTTTTTCACGGGAGCCGGTGTAGCATCGGCGTGGAGGCTCAAAGTAACAACGAGCGCAGCCAAAACCAGCCCTAGAAAACGGACATTATGAGTATGTCTGTTGGTTGTAGTTGTCATGGTAGGGCGGCGACGAGAGCAGGTATTAGACAACTGTACAATGGTTAGTTAATATCCCGGGTACTTTCAAGCAAGTTGCAGTTGGGCTTACACTGGGTAAACTTCGTATCAAAATAGCCGATACGCGGCCTAAACTAGTAGAAAGCGGTGCCGATACTCTATTGATAAGAACCTGTGCGTTATCGTTCGAGTTAGTTTAGATGTAAAAGCACGGCACTTTGATGTAAAACAATTGGCAAAATCGGCTCGCCAAACCCCCTTCTTATGCAGCAGTTTGCGTTTTAGCTTTTGGTCGCCCAAAAAAATCCGGATTTTTGTATCTGTCAGTCTGAGCCCCTCCTATTCCAACTGTATGATCTCCCGCCTCAAAAAACTTTTTGGATCTTCTACAGCCAGTGCGTCGCACGCAGGCAAAGGGCCAGTCAAACGAGACTTGATTTTATTTGTCGATGATGAGCCGGAGGTACGGTCCATCGCCCGTATCACCCTTGAACAACAAGGCTATCGTTTGATCGAGGCCGAAGATGGCATGCAGGCTCTTGCTACTTACGGCCAGCGTAAAAACGAGATCAGCCTAGTAATCACCGACGTGTTAATGCCAAACCTCGACGGTCTTGGTCTAGTGACTCGTTTGCACAAAATTGCTCCGGATCTGCCCGTTTTGTTGCTCAGCGGGCATGTACTCGAAGAAGATTTGTGGGCGCCTGGGAATGCGAAGTTGCGCTATTTGATGAAGCCGTACCGCCTGACGGATCTGCAGGACGCTGTGGTCGATCTGATTGGGCCAGCCAACCAGCCGTTATCCACGCCTGCAGAGCCTAAGCCGCCTGCACCGCCCGCTGGCTGAACACGAGAAGCATACCTGATCGCTCCAGCTCAAATCCGATGGACGAACAACTCGTTCTAACTGCGCAAACCCTCCGCCTAAATCCGCACGTAATGCGTGCTGATGCCTCCGGCCCGGCTTTTGTGGTGAAGAACGGCTTGAACCGTAAATATCTCACGGTGACGGCTGAGCAGTGGAACCTGCTGCGCAATTTTGCGAATCCCGCGACGGTTCCTGACGTGTTGCGCGCAGTCATTTTGAACCGGACGTGTGCGCCGTTGCGTGAGTATTACGAGCTTATCCTCAAAGCATTGCAGGCGGGCATTCTGAAGGTGGACCGCCAGTCTGAGCCGGAGGCACAGGTAATGGCCAGTCGCTGGCCGATAACGCTCGGCTCTCGGTTGCCGTTGGTCCTAACGTGGGTTTCGGCGGCGATTGCGCTCATTTTATTGGTTACTCGACCCTTTCCCTTTCCTTGGCCGAGGACTGGCGCGGTGCAGACGTTGGATATTTGTATCAACGTACTCATCGGGTGGGGGCTTTTGGTTGCAGGCGTAAGCCTGGGTCAGGTCCTGGCTGCGTCGGTGTTACGCGACGGCGGTGGTGAAGTTTACGGCCCCAAGTTCTATTTTTTTCGCCCGGTGCCATACTTCGGGCTGAACCTTGGCGACGCCTGCATGTGCAGCCGATTGACGCAGGCCGGTGTTGCGAGCGTGCGGCTTTTCCCTGTATTGGCGAGCGCGGCGGCGTTGTGGTTCTTTAAGCCCGAGTGGGGCTTGCTGCATGTGGTGGCGGTGGTCGTCATGCTGCATCCGTTTAATGGTGGCGCGGCGACTGAATTGCTTTCGACGGTATGCCGGGGGCTGGTGGTCGATACCCAGAAAAATTTTCTATTCAGCTTGAATCAAATTTGGCGGGTAAAATTCAAGGCCAGTCTTCGGCGTGTTTCTGCGGGATACGTCTTGGCGCGTATAGCCTGGGGAATGGTTTGGGTTGCCTTTATTTTTTTCACTGTCTTGCGGGCGATAAACGTGACGTTGAAAGATTTGTTGAGCAGCACGAAATGGCAGATAATCCTCGGCGGCTTTGGCGTTGTGGTGCTGGCAGCTCTGCTGGCCTACCTCGGACCTCCGCTGGTGCGCCATGTGTACCGCCGTTGTGTGGGCTATTTTCAGCGCAATCGTTTGCGTTGGAAACGTTGGCGATTGAACAACGTGGCCCCCATTCCTGAGGAACAAATTGCCCGGTTGATGGCCGAGTCGCTGTTGTTCCGCCGACTCCCGCCGAGCGAGCGAGCGGCTTTGTCAGCTGCGGGGCAGACACGCTATTTTAAGGCGTTTTCCGTCGTCCAGCCGTTTTCTGAGCAGCCGAAGTTCGCTAACGTCATTCTTTCCGGCCGGGTAAAACTTTATCGTCGGCTTAAATCCGGGCGAGCTGAGAGCGTGATGTCGTTAAAGGAGGGCGATGTGTTTGGTGTCCATACATTGCTCGACCCCGATCGGGGACAAATGCAAGTGAAGGCGTTGACTCCAGTTCTCGTGCTGATGATCCCGATTCGTGAGTTCGAGCGCCGCGTGATCACACCGATGGGAGTGCCACTGGCTAACAATCTTGCGCAAAAAGTACCCTTCCTCAGCGAACTTCCGTTTTGTGCGTACTGGCATCCGCAGGCGATCGCGCGCTTCACGCAGATTGCCTCGATGTTACGATATAATAACGGAGAACTGATCGTTGCGGAACGCCAGGATAGTCAGCAATTTTTCCTTATCTACGAAGGTCGTGTGGCGGTGCGTCGTGACAAAAAGGTGCGTTCGCGGCTGCGGGCGGGATCGTTTTTTGGCGAGATCAGCCTTCTGCAAAACAGTGCTTCGGAATCCGATGTGGTTGCGGTGGAAGAGACGCGCTGTCTCACGATCAGCAAGTCTGATTTTCTCCGCTTCATGACGCACAATCCTCGCGTGGCGATTCAGCTCGAGGAGATCAGTTCGAGGCGCTTGGGCCGCGCGATTTACCCGTGTAAGTACCGTTCATTTGACGCGCAGGTTCGTTGAGGGTGATACGGCCGCAAACTGTGTGGTTTGCATTCAGGAAAAGTCGCGATTGTGCCGATGCTTGGCTGTCGACGCCATGATCAAAACCGTGTCAGTTCAAGAACTCTGCGAGCAGCTCGAAACCGATCCAGCATCGGTATTGATCGATGTGCGCCGTCACCAAGAATTTGAACAAGGCCATGTTCCGCAGGCGTGCAATATTCCGCTCGGTTCAATGTCGCTCACCCAAATGCTCGCGGAATGGAGTCGCGAAGCCGAGGGCAAGCCGATTTATTTTATTTGCCAGGCCGGCGGACGTTCGCAGTCGCTGCTCGACGAGCTGGAACAGATGGGTTTTCAAAGCGCGCAGTGCGTTGCCGGCGGTATGGTGGCGTGGCAATCGTTCGGGCTTCCGGTGATGAGTGAAAAGCCAGCGGAAGCGGATACACTGCCGAGCGCCCAACGCCGGCTACGTTTGCTCACCGGACTGGTCATCTTCCTCGGATGTGGACTTGGCGTGCAGGTCCATCCGGGGTTCTTCGCCATTCCTGTCGGGGTCGCAATGGAGTTTATTTTCTCCGGTTTGACAGGCTGGTCTGGGCTCAGTTGGCTTTTTAAAAGCAAGGACTGACTGAGTTAGGCCGGGCGAGCGAGGGACCTGTGCACATTATCTTTATCGCCAATCAACAACTAACCGCCTGAAACAAAAAAGCCCGGGAATTCCCGGGCTTTTTGATCTGAATTTTTGTTTAGCTCAACGGGCTAGCCAACCACCATCGACAGCGAGGACGTAACCGTTGACGTAGTCGGAAGCGGCCGAAGCGAGAAATACCACGGCGCCCTTAAGATCGTCAGGTGTACCCCAGCGAGCGGCTGGAATGCGCTCAAGGATGGCGTTGGCGCGATTGGCGTCGGCGCGCAACGGAGCGGTGTTGTCGGTCGCCATGTAACCGGGGGCGATGGCATTGGTGTTGATGCCTTTCGAGGCGAGCTCGTTGGCCATGAGGCGGGTGAGACCAGCTACGGCACTCTTCGAACAAGTGTAGGAAGGAACGCGAACGCCTCCTTGGAAGGAGAGCATCGAAGCGATGTTGATGATCTTGGCCTTCGCGCCGCGAGCAACGACGTCGCGCACGAAACACTGGCTAAGCATAAAGACGGCATCGATGTTGATGCCCATGACGTCGTCCCAGTCCTTCGCGCTAAAATCGAGGAAATCGGCGCGGCGGATGATGCCGGCGCAGTTCACGAGGATGTCGAGGCTCGCGAAGTGTTTTTTCGCATCGGAGATCACGTTCGGGATCGCGGCGCGATCACCGAGATTGCCGACAATGGCGACGGCCTTGCGACCAAGCGCCTTGATCTGCTTGACGGTGTCGTCAGCGGGCAGGATGTCGACAGCGACGATATCGGCGCCTGCTTCAGCTAGCGCAAGGGCCATGCCTTGGCCGAGGCCACGGGCTGCGCCGGTGACGACGGCCACTTTGCCGTCGAGTTTGAACTGATCGAGGATGGAGCTCATGTTATGACAGGTTTGTTGGGAAGAAAGAAGAGTGAGGTTTAGCGCAGCTCCGAAATTGGAGCAGGATCCATGTCGGCGAAAACCTGGTTATCGCCACCCATGGCCCAGACAAAACGGTAGCTCGCGGTACCGACACCAGCGTGGATCGACCAGGCCGGAGAGAGCACAAGCTCACGGTCACGCACAACGAGGTGGCGAGTAGCTTTTGGCTCACCCATGAGGTGCACAACCATCTGATCGGCTACATCGAAATAGAGATAGACCTCAGTTCGGCGACTGTGAGTATGCGGAGGCATCGTATTCCATACGCTGCCAGGTTCAAATTCAGTGAAGCCCAACACGAGCTGGCAGCTCTTGATGCCGTCGATATGGATGTATTTATTGATTCGGCGGCGATTGGCTTTGGTCACGTCGCCAATCGGGTCGGTTTTAACGTCCGCACGACGCATGATGGTCGTCGGATATTTGGCGTGAGCCGGTGTACTAACGAAGTAAAAAGCCGCCTGACCATTCGGGCCATTCTCAAAAGAGATATCTTTTTCGCCGAGGCCGACGTAAAGGCAGTCGAGAGTGCCAAGTTCATGGCGCTTTCCAGCAACGGTAACGGCTCCAGGCGAGGCGAGATTGAGGATGCCGATTTCGCGTCGTTCGAGGAAGAAACTTGTCCCCGTTTCCTTGTAGCTAGGAAGTGGTATGAGAGCGCCGGTGGGAAGGACACCGCCGACAATCATACGGTCGAGGTCGGTGTAGTGGGCATTGATCTGGCCCGGCTGAAAGAGGCCCTCGATGAGGAAGTTTTCGCGCAGTTCTTCTGTGCTGAGAACGTTGGTTTGCTTTGGGCTGGGGAAGTAATGGAGTTTCATCGCGTAAGAAGTGTTTGTTGAGTGTTAGCCTGAACAAGGTGAGAGCAAGACCACACCTCGCTCATATTTTGCCGTAGTTTAATGGCGGAACGGGGAAAGCGGGCTGAATTATTTGGAAGCAGTCCAGGATACTTTGACCGGCGAGGCGGCGCGTGTCGCGCAAGCGGCGACATAGGCGTTCCAGTCTTCTTTGGAAGAAAAATCCCCGGCTTTGGACCAGCCAGCGCCGACATAATAACGGAGCGTTTGGCCGGAAGTTACGGTCGCTAGCACGAGGCGGTTAGCGGAATCTTCGGCAAAACCTTTCAGCGCGGAAGGAGCGACGATGATGGCCTCGCCGAGCGAGCCGTTGGTCTTTTGGATCTCCCATTGCGAGAACCAGCCTTGTTCCTGATTTTTGGTTAGTTCGGCCTTGGCGTCCTGCCCTTTGTCTCCGCTGTTCTTATTAATGCCGATGCCAATTGTGATTTCTGACGCTCCTTGAAATGTAAACGTGCTATCCATTTGGTCGAGGTAGTGGCCGGCATCGACCGTGAAGCGTTTGACCTCGGTGACCTTCACGTTACCCGCTTCCCATACGTCGTAAGTAAGTTCAAAAATCGCACGGATGGGCCCGTTGGCGATGACATTCCAGGTCTTGTAGTTGTGACTCACATACAGCGTTTGGCCATCCCAGACGCCCACGCCACCACAACCGCGAGATGGTCCGACTTGGTACATATCCATACCTTCGCCTTCGTCCTCATGATAATGGTCATGGCCAATGTTGTACCAACGATCGACAATCGGGTAACTCACGCGTTTGCACCACACATCAAGGCCGCTGGTGCGGAGAACTTCTTTTTTCGAACCAGCAGGCGCAGGCGCTTCGAGGGCAGGCCCGTAAGTTCGATGCGCAACTTTGTCGTTTTCCCAAGCGAAATCATCAAGCCGTTCAGGCACATAACGAGCGAACGCTTTGGTCGGAAAAACCGGGGCGAGCCCCTCGATCTTTTCAACAGTGAACGTGGCAGATTTTTCGCCGACAGCGAAGTCGTGCTGGAAAATGAGGTCGCCGTAAGCGATGCCGATGCGCTTCGGGTCTTTGGCGACGGGGTCGACGTTAGTAACTTGGTAGGGAAGGATGTGGCCGGCTGCATCCTTAACTGCAATGTGCTGTGACATCGCGTTGGGCAGCGCCTTATTCACTTCGCTCCACGGAATCGTTATCGTTTCGGACGGCCGCGCGATCGAGAGATCGTGCGTAACGGTGATGGTTAGTCTTTCGGCAGCGAACGCAGAAACGGTCGCCCACACTGACGCAAGCAAAAGCACTATGGAAGGTTTCATGGGGAATAAACTATCACTTTAACAAACCAGTCGGCTCGGCCTGAACCAAGCGCAATTGAACGAAGAGTTCTCACCATCAAGGATACGTGTCCGCGAGGCAAGGGAGTTTTTCATAATTTGAATTTTCTCTTTCGCTTTTTTGAAACTTTTCCGTGCTCGACTCGTGGCACTGCGATTCTTTTGCAGTGAGGTCCGACTGAAGCCATTTCTCCGAACTGTGCCGAAGCTGCTGGGTGCATGAGTACGATTTACTTCTAATAATTTCGGTTTGATTGCGATGTGCTTGCCCCGATCGAACTGCTCGCGTTTGCGTACCTTTTTTCTGCAAAATGCCCATCTCGCCTACACGAATTTCTCGGCGTGGATTACCTTTTCGCAACGAGTAAGAACCAAGCGCCAGCCGAAGGCTTGGTTATCGTTGAGCCTTCTCCTATCTGTATATTTTTAGTGGTTCCTGTCTGTGGATCAAACCAGAGGCCTGAGCAGCTTTCAAAATCGTTTGCTTGTTCAAGAGCTAGCTGGGTCCCCATAGGCGAGTAATAAAGCCAGCAGCCTTTTGTCTCATCTGCTATACACCAGGTGTCGCCGCTAGTATTTCGTGGTTCCATGCCGGCGAGGCAGTTGCCAAGATGTTCACGGACGAAATTGATGAGTGCTCGATCATCGCGCTCAGGTTTGAGCGGTTGAGCTGCTGAATAATCTGCCAGCAATGGCATCGCACCTCCTGCCATTAAAATGGGAATTGGTCCTTGGCCAGCGTGGCCGCAAATAATTGCTTTTTGAGGGAAGCGTTCGTGATATTCGCGTACCTGTTTATACACGAGTGCCGGTGTGCCTGGAGGCACCGCGTCCTTGCCAAACGAGGAAATGCGTTGTTCGCGGAAGGCGAGTTCGCCGCCGCTGTCGGGCGCAAAAATCGAACCATCCGGTAGGTATTGCCAATAACGCTGGTCAATCACGTCGACGAGCGGCGCGCGTGCCGGATCGGCAAGAATTGCGTCGGTGACGGCTTTGCTGGTGTTGAGCGCGACGTGCGCACGTTTTTTTCGGGCCGTTTGCCACTCCGCGACCGTGTCGAGGAAGAATTGTTGAAACGATAAGGGTCCGGCGAACTGGAACGCGAGCGTGTGGATGACGTTGGGTTGATCTGCAAGCGCGTCGAGTCCGTGCCAGATATAAAGGCGGTGCAGCTCACGTCGCACCGGATTACTGACATCATAGAATTGAGCGACCATATAGACGCGTTTGCTGTTTCCGCCGGCTAGTTCATAGGATGGCGGCTCAGGGAAACCCGTTGTTTGTAGGCAATTGATCGGTCGCCACACAAAGTCCGCCCAATGCGGTGGCACTTCAACCAAGTTGTGATGATTATAGAAATGATGATAGAGCACCATGCCGCGACTCGCGCATTCGCTTGCGAAGTCGTGTAGGCGTTTCCAGTACCAAGGATTAAATTTTGTAAGATCGAACTTACTGAGCCCGTCGGTGGCGCGACCTTTTCCGCTGCGCGCCCAGGGTTGCTCGTAAAAAGGAGCCCAGACCTCGCTGTCAGCCTGTGGCTCAGTGACGTGAGCGTCGCGGCGCCGATCATACCAGAGCCCAGGCCAGACCTGCACGAGGCTGCTGCCGCTTGCGGCCAGTCGAGAAGCGAGCTCCGACAGATCCTCGGTCAGGCCCGGACCAGTGCGGCCTGGCGCCCAGCGCGTGACACTCCAACCAAGCTCAGCGGCGCGTGAGGGAATTGTTTGGCCCTTCCACCAAGCATTACTGGTAGCGATACCGAACAGAGCCTTGCCGCCAAAAACGAAACGGCCGCCACTGACGGTTAGGGGCGCAAGGGAGTTGAGGTCGGACGGCGGAGGTCGGAGATCGGGATTCGAGCGAGGAGCAGCTGTAAGGGGAGTAGTGGACGGGTTCGGATCCCCGATTGTTGGCTTTGGACCTTTTGGATTCAGCGCGGTTAGCGCCTTCGCGCCGAGGCGTGCGGTGAGTTGAGTGCGATAGAGCGAAGTACTAGCGGTATCGGAATGATTTAGGTTTGTTGCGCCAGGAGGGTTCTCAGCGACGATATTTTTCGCAGAGCAATTCCATATAATACAGTTTGCAGTGTTCCAGCCGGTGCCTTGCCAACGCGCGCCGAGGTTGCCGAGTGTGAGGCTGCCACCGTCAATTTTTACGTGGTCGAAGAGAGCTCCAGTGGCCCAGCTTTCGATCGAACCGCTGTCGCCGGTGACATGTTCGGCAGAGCACTCAAGAAATACGTTTGGTCCTGCCGAGCGAAGACCGGCGAGAAACGGCTGGCGCGCGTGATCGGCGACGCAGCGTTGCACGAGAATTTGTTGGCCGCCGACGTAGAAACCGAATTTCCGCCAGCCAGCGTCTTCGCCAACAGAGTGTTCACTAATGCAATCCTGAACCGTGATGGCTTTTGTATTAGTGCTAAGCCATAGGACGGCACTCACGAAATTGCATGCGCTAATATCACGCACCCACGCGTCTTCAGTATTATCGATTTGGATACCGATCCAAGAGTGTTCCTCGTCAAGAAGGTTGGTCGAGTCGAACTCACTGCAAAGCATAAGGTTTTCGATGCCAATATAGCGCAATCTACAAGCCTGGCCGAGCACTTGAACCGTTGCGCCACCATACCTTTCTTCCAGGGTCAATGTGATTGGTGCATCGAATGTGATCGTATTCGAAGTGGCGTCGATTGACCTGATCGTACGCTCCCACTCGACGTCGCGTGATCCTGGCAGCCAGTTGAGACGGATTTCGTTAAAGCTACCGGCAAACTGATCCATCCCGAGATCGTGTATCCATTCTTTGGAGCTAGGGCGGCGAATAACCACGCGTGATCCAACATTGAGGCCCTCGACTGTTCGCAACGCGAGTTGCGTGCAGCCTGCGGGTGCATCTTTGGCGATAGTGAGGACTCGGCCAAGTTCGCGACCGGTAGTGCCGTTGCTGATGAGGATGAGTGCCCGGCGAGATTGTCCAGTTGCGATGATCGTCGCCTTTTCGCCACGGAGCACGACCCCAGAGGTCTGAATCTTGATCTGCCCATCAACGTGGTAGACGCCCGGCGATAATACAACCGCACCGCGAAAACCTTTGAAATCGGCCGTCAGGCCAGAAATGTTGTCGATGGCGGTTTGAATTTTTTTGGTATCATCACCACTCGTGGGCGTAACGGCTATTTTGGTTTGGACAGCTGGAATCTCTAAACCGCCTCCGCCAAACCCCGCATATGAAAAGTCGATGGCTAAATCAGCAGCGTGTAACACAACGCAGAAAAGCCCTAGAAATATGAAAATCGTGACAGATTTCATGTTTTAACTGGTTATTGCCCCGCGTGGGCGCTGCTTGTTATTGCACAAATCATCATCCCTTCGCCCTCGCAATAAAAACCACACGATAACATCGCATGGTTTCTTATAGTATAAAGTTAGTGACCTCGTGAAGGTTGAATAGTAATATTCAACTCTTATTTGTGCTCGCGGTAATCAGTTTTTCCGCCGTCCCTGGGCACGTAGTGGTAAGTGCGGAGTTTAACCTGAATATCGATGGTGGGGTTTTTCAACAACTGAATCATCTCGGAACCAGCCAAAAGCATAGGGCCGTATCCGTGCAGTGCGTACGTATTGGCGGGGCGATGATAATAATATACTGGATCGCTCGCGAATGTTGTGCCTACACAGGTACCGTCCACTGCACCTTCCGGGGTGATTTTGGTTGTTAAGCCAGCCCATCCAGATTGGGCGATAGAGCCGTAGGTGGTTGGGCTGATCCAGCCTTGATTGATCGCGTGAGCGATGCCGTAGACAAACATTGCTGAGGCAGATGTTTCCAGGTACGAATCGTTTCGGTCGAGCAACTGGTGCCAAAGGCCTGAACCTGACTGGTACTGGCAGAGGCCGCGGAGGAGTGCACGATATTGCGTGAGGACGGGTTCGTAGCCTGTATGATCCTTTGGCAATATATCGAGGAGATCGCTCAGAGTGAGCACTGCCCAACCATTAGCACGCCCCCAATAAAACTGCGGAGCATCAGGATTGTTAGCATTCCAGCCATGGGTGTAAATACCGAGCTCTTTATTGAAAAGCCGAGAAGACATTTGAAGAGCGTTTTTGACCGCATCATCGAACCATTTTTTATCTCCAGTTAGCCGACCCATTTCAGCTAGGGCGGGAATGCTCATGTAGAAATCGTCAGACCAGAGGGACTGAGCCTGAGGGCGTTGTCGGGCGAGCGTGCCGTCAGTGAGACGGAACTGACCGTGCGCGACGTATTCGCTCCAGGTGTTAATGACGGGCTGGAGGTCTGGCCCGACTTTTGCCAGACGGGCGCGAATGATAGAGGCGAGCATGGCGCCACAGTCGTCGAGGGCGAGTGGCTCCAGGACGCCGTGGAAAGCGTTGCGGCGACCTAGATGAAATTTTTCCTCTTGGGCGCTGAAGTAGGGTAACTTGTCGGCAATAAATTGGAAACGCTTCTGTGTGTACTCGCTGAAGCGCGGGTCGCCCGTTGTGTTTGAGGCTTTGAGCATGCCCGAGTAAACGACACCCATTTCATAGGCAAGTAGGTAGAAGTTTGCCTCTGTGTGGTCCAATGTGGCGGTGGCGACTGGATTAGTAAAATCAGTGATGATCTTCTTGGTCTTGCTGTCGATCACTTGGGCTGGAGTGTTCCGGTCGAGGTAGCCGTGTATGCGTTGCAGTTGCTCGGTGATCTCAGCAACGGTGGGCAGGTGGTAGGGGATCGGATAGGTGCCTTCGCCCTCATCGCTGACGTTGGGATTATCGCGGTTGCGGTGCGGGCCCTCTGCACGGAGCGAAGAGGACAAGAGCAGAATTAACAGGGCGGCCAGGCTGCGAAAGGTGAGATGCGTGCTGTTCGTCATGGGCTACCTTATGTCGGCAGATTTAAACGTTGAAGGATTTTTCGGCCTGAAAACAGGGGAAACAAAAGCAGCTGGTTAATTTGAAACGCGCAAGTGTGATCAGGACTTCGCGGATCTCGGAGCAGGCAGATCGAGCGTGTCGCGAACTTTTTTGGCAAGGGTTTCGCGGGTGAAGGGCTTCTCAAGAAAGGGCATCGCGGCTTCTTGTACGGCGTGGAGGATGACAGGGTCGTCAACATAACCGGACATGAAGAGAACCTTGAGCCCGGGTTTGACGCTGCGAAGTTTATCGGCGAGTTCGCGGCCACCCATGTCGGGCATAACGATGTCGCTGAGGAGAAGATCGTAGGGTGGGCAATTTGGGCCTGAGAACTGGCTGTAGGCTTCAACGCTGCTGGCCATCGGGTATATTTGGTAACCAAGCGAGCGAAGGATGGCAGAGGTGACTGTGCGGATCGCTTCGTCATCTTCGACCAGCAGGATGGCTTCGGTGCCAGAACCAGGCTCGTCGTCGAAATTGAAATCAAAATTAATTGTGGGTGGTTCGGCTTGCGGTAATAGTACGCTGAACCTCGTGCCGGCACCGATTTGGCTCTTAAACTGGATGGTGCCTTGGTAGTGCTTGATAATGACGGCGCAAGTGGCGAGCCCCAGGCCGGTACCGCGGCCTTTGGGCTTGGTGGTAAAGAAGGGTTGAAATATTTTGGCTTGGACTTCTTCGCTCATGCCGGTGCCGGTGTCGGCGACGGAGATTTCGACATAACGTCCCGCCGGGATATCAGAAATTTGTTCATTCTCGATGGTTCGAGAATCGAGTTGGACCATAAGCCGGCCGCCTTGGGGCATGGCGTCGCGCGCATTGATGGCGAGGTTGATCAGGACTTGTTCAATTTGATTGCGATCGGCTTCGATCGTGACGGGTTGAGGGCTAAGCTTAATCTCAATGCCGATGTTTTCGCTGAGGAGAGAACGAACCAGGTCCTTGAGTTCGGTGACAACGTTGTTGAGATCGAGAAATTCGGGTTGGAGAACTTGCTTGCGGCTAAACGTGAGCAATTGACGTACGAGAGCGCTGGCGCGTGCGGTGGCTTTTAGGATTTCGCCGACTTTGGGCTGCATGTCGGGTGAAATTACGCCGAGGTCTTCGTGCAGGATATCGGCGTAGCAGCGGATCGCGGTGAGAAGATTGTTGAAATCGTGGGCGACGCCGCCGGCGAGCAGGCCGACCGCTTCCATCTTTTGCGATTGCAGAAGTTTTTGTTCGCTCTCCTCAAGGGCAGCTTCGGCGCGGTCGCGCTGGCAAACCGTGCTCAGGATGTTGGCGAGCCCTTGTAGGAAATCGACGGCTTCGCGGCCAAAGATCCGGTCTTCTTTTGAGAGTGCGGTTAGGAAACCGTAGGCTCGTTTGCCGCTGCCGATGGGCATAGCTACACCGGAGAGAATACAGAACGGAGATAAGGAGGCGGCACCCGGGAAGTTTTGCGGATCCTCGGCCAAATGAATGGCTTGATCTCGTGAAACGGCAGTGATCGTGGCCGCACCGAGCGGACCTCCGGGTTCATCGAGTGCAGGGCCAGAGTTGGCGGAAAGTGAAAGTTTTAAAGTCTCAGGTTCGAGGGCCAAAACCTGCGAGTGCTCGAGTCGAAGGGTGTCACAAACCAGGCGTGTGGCTTCGTGGGTGAGTTCGGCAAAAGTATGTTGGGCGAGAGCGAAGCGGCCGAAACTTGCGAGTGCGGCTTGTTTAATGGCGCGGTAGGCGAGGTGAGCCTCGACCTCGTGCTGGTCGGTGACATCGAAACACGAACCAATAAAACCGGCAAATGCACCGTGTTCGTCATATCGCGGTATGCCGTGGCTGACGATCCAGCGAAAATGTCCGTCGTGGCGTCGAAGGCGATATTCGATGCGGAAGGGGCAGCGCGCAGCGAAGCTTTCTTCATAACCTTGCAGGCAGCGTTCACGATCTTCGGTATGAAGACCATCGGCCCAACCGAAGCCAGTCTCCTCCGACAAACGGCGGCCGGTGAAATCGAGCCAGGGTTGATTGAAATAGACAAAGGCCTTGGAGGTTTCTGTGAGCCAGATAAACACGGGCGCGGAGTCGGCCATGCGGCGGAAACGGGCTTCGCTTTCGCGCAGGGCGGCTTCGGCTTGTTTGCGCTCGGTGATATCGTGCCCGTAGGCGTAGATTTTATTCTCAGAGGAAAACGGCCGCGCACTCCAAAGGATGTTGCGGAAGCCTTTTTCTTTATGGACGAGACGGCATTCGAAATCGCTGGCAGGAAGCGGAGCTGCGGCGAAAGGCGCGGAGGTTTGCCCGCGAGAAACGAGGTTGCTCCACCACGAGCTGAGCGCGTGACGATCGTCGGGGTGGACTAGCGTGAAGAGCGGGCGATTGAGAAGTTCTTTTTCTGTGAAACCGAGGCGTAAATGCCACGCGGGGTTTACCACTTGGAGGTCGCCGTCGAGGCTGGCCATGCAGAAAAGATCGGACGTGAGGCGGAAAAGTTGTTCGTGCTCGCGGTGGATAAGCGCGTTGTCACGAAGCAGCCGCTGACGTTCGAGCGTGGTGTTGAGGATGGCGACGAGGCGCGGCAGCCGATTTTTTAAAACGTAGTCGACGGCACCACGTTTCATGCACTCAACGGCAGTTTCTTCGTTGAGCGCGTTGGTTAGGACGATGAAGGGGATGTCGGGCGCGTTCCGTTTAAGGATTTCGAGGGCGTCGAGTGCGTTGAAGCCGATCAAATAGTAGTCCGAGATGATCAGATCGGGCTTAAAATCCTGCAGAGCTTGGATGTAAGCGTCGCGTTTGTCGGCGCGACGAAGTTCACACGAAAACTGTGAGCGTCGAAGTTCCTGTTCGAGCAGTTTGAAATCTATTTCCGTGTCTTCGCAGACGAGAATGCGCGGGGGCATTTTGGGGGTAGCAGGCGTGAAAAGGCGTGGGGCTGATTGCGGGCGTTCTGAAAAGTGATGCAGACTTCGTGAAGCTTATGGATGTCTTTCTGGATGAAGTGAAGAATCCAGTTTGAGGCGCAGCGACGTTTTATGATTTTTTGCTGCGTTGCTGAAGCACTAGCCTTTCCAGAGCAAACGGACACCGCGGACGGAGCAAGGGTTATGCGTGGCGATCGTAGATTCGCTGAATCTGAGAAAGCGGCGGCGTGACGGTGGTCGTCGGTGATGCGGTGGGGCGCACGCCGAGACTGAACCTCAGGAGGAGTTGTTCGTTTTCGCGATCGAGATGGAGAATTTGCAGGATTTTCGCGCGAGCCTTTTCGATCGTTTCCTTACGTTCAGGATCGGGCCGCCCGGGAGCAGGGGCGGCGGCACCGGCTTTGATCGCGGTGAGACTTTCGTCGAGTCGCGTGAGCAGAGCACGTTTGCGCTCGAGGAGTGCGGAGTCCGGTGGTCTTTGCTGTTGTTTTAGGAAACGGTTTTCTTCGAGTGCGAGTTGGTGAACTTCATCGCACAAGCTGAGGTGGTTTTTCAACACTTCCGTTGGGTTTGGCGTCATTGGCAGAGAGGTTGGCGATGCGTTCGCGCTCGTTAGGGAAAATGGAGGTGAGCTGACGATCGGTGTTCTGTTCCCAGATTAGATGCTTAAGGCGCCAGTCGGCCATCTCAAAGAGATCGACGAGTTCTTGGCGTTTCGGCGTATCCGTGGCGGCGCTTCGCGTGGCTTCGATGATGGTTTCGTAACATTCGCGGGCACGGTCGTTGAGGTGGAGGCGCTCGTTGCAGAGTCCAATTTGATAAAGGACAGGCAACCGCCACATTGGCTCTGGCGAGAGGTTTGCAAGGTTTTGATAGATAATGAGTGCACTCCCGCAATCGCCCTGCTCATAAAATTGATTGGCGAGCTGGTTGCCGGTTTTGCGCTGCCAGTAAGACCAGCGTTTGGGGTTGCTATCCACGTACTTTTTCTCGGCGCGAAGGAGTTCGAGGGCGACGGCGAGGGACTCATTGTAACGGCCGAGTTTTCGCAGCGAAACAGACAAGAGATAACGCGCTTCAGGCACGTTTTCGTCGTTTGGATTTTGATCGAGGTAGGATTTGAAACCGACGACAGCTTTTTCATCTTCGCCGGCGCGAACGAGCGCGTAGACGGATTTGAAATGGGCGCGGGCTCTGTCTTCCGGTGCGAGGTCCAGAAGTTTTAGCCGTGAGAAATAGCGATTAGCCTCCACGTAGTCGCCAGCTTGAAAATAGGTCTCGGCAATTTCGAACTGCGCTGTACGCGCGAGTTGGCGATAGTTGTCGGGATTATCCTCGGGGAGCTTCAGAGTGGTGTTGATAACACTATAAAAGCGGGCAATGGCGGATTTGTAGGCGCCGAGTGCACGTTGAGTGCGGCCGAGTTCGAGGTAAACGATCGGCAAAAGCGGGTCCTCGGGGTTTTGTTTAATCAGAGTTTCGTAGACGGAAGCCGCCTTGGTGAATTCGGTTTTTTTCCGGTAAGTACGGGCCAGGCCCATGAGCGCGGCATGGTCTTGCTCGGGCGTAGCCTTTTCAGCGAGCACCTGCCGGAAGGCCAGTTCTGAGGAAACGTAATCGCCCTGTTCAAGTTTGGCGATGCCGATACGGACAAGGCTGGCGATCTCTTCGGGCGTCGCTGCTTCCTTCGGTCCTGGCGGATGAATGCTAAGTTTAGGTTTGGCCGCTTTCTCGGCCTCTGCCGTCGCAGCAGGTGTTGCTACTGGCGCCGTGGTTGGCTGAGCGGCTTCTTTGGTGTCGCCGGGGGCGGCGGTGGGGTGATCACTTGCGACGGCGATGTCGTGAGACGGCGCTGCAGCTGCTGGGGCCGAAGCGGTAGGCGTAGCGGCCGGTTCGGGCGGTTGCGTGGCGTGTTCGTTGGCTACTGCGGTAACAGTAGCCAACGTGAACAAAGTGATCAGGCGTGATGTCATTTCTGTTGGTAAGTGGCTGAGCTGGGCGGCGGCGCTGCGGCTGGCAGGCTCATCGGAATGGCGGCGGAACTGCTGTCGGAAGCACCGGGGAATTGAAAGAAGGGCAGGACGTCTTCGGCTCGGATTTCGTGCTTGGTATCGTCGGGAAGGATCGAAACGGGCCTCGGGGAATTGCCTGTTGGAACTGCGTTATCAGTATTGTCGGTACCGTTTATCGCGGTCTGAAGGGTCGTGTTCGTATCCGTCGGCGTTATGGCATGATCTGTCGCAACCGTGGGTTTGGGTTTCGGCGGTGGCGGCAGAGTGGGCTCGCCGGGGAGCACGGGCTCGGCATCGGCAAAGCGTAGAGCGCTAGGCCCGACCAACGCCAGGTAGGTGCGGGGACCGCGATAGGGTTTGGGCGCAGAGCTGTGTTCGGTTGTGAGCGTAGAGCTTGTTGTCGGTAGGGAAGTGGCTGGGCGTTGTGGAGCGTTGAGTGCGGCGACGCCTACAGATGGCGCGGCCAGCACCCAGGCCAACACGAGGTGGCGGGCGAGCCGGGGCACCTCATGTAGCTTCGTATCATTGGAAAATGTCATGTCAGTCCCTTCAATTCGGGTGGTTACGAATTGTCTGATAAGGTCCCAATCCTTTATCGACCGAGCTGGAGGTTTCTGGAGCGCAATCTCAGAACCAACTGTTCCCGTACCAAATAAAAACCGCGCCTCAGTTAAGAGGCGCGGTCTCGCAGGGAAGCCGCTAATCGGATGATTGCGGCTTGGAAAAACGAGATCAGGCAACAGCTGTCTGAGCGGCCGGAGGTGCCGCTGTCCGCGTGAAACTGGCTTTAGCATCCGCGAGTGAATCGTGGAATTGCCAATTGCGGGTGTCTTCGAAGCCTCTGCATTCGGAGACGATCTGTGAGTTGCCGACCAAAGTGAATTGAAGCGCGAGTTCCTTGCAGATCTGCATGGCCTGGATGAGCAACTTAATGACGGCCATGTTTAGGCCCTTGAGCTCGTGCAGATCGATCACCGCTTTGACAATGCCGCTGTCAACCGCCTCGGAGATTTTCGGCTTCAGGTAATTGAGCACTTCGCCCACGACGGTCTGCGAGGTATTTTCCGGCAGGCGCATGATAAACACGTCGCCGTCGAGCGTGAAGTAGCGTTGGGAAGTATCCAGGTTCATCGCCTTAGCGATCTTGGATTCAAGCTCGGGCACCTCGATCGGTTTGGTGACGATGTAGGAGAAACCTACCTGTTGCGCTTGTTGTTGGACGACCATTTCGGTCTTCACCACGAGGGCGAAAATCGGCGTGTACTTCGTCTTAACATTTTGGCGGATCAGGCGGAAAAGAGTGAACGCGGCTTCCTCGGCCAACGAGAGACTGATGATGATGAGGTCGGGCGTGTTCTTGCTGCAGAAATCAATGCCTTCACCCGTTGTATTCACTCCGTGGATTTTCCAAGGCGTGTGTTTCAAGCCTTCTTGGATCTGCTGGATGATGGCGGGCTTGTCCTCGACGATGAGGATAGTGGCGGGATCGAAAATAGATTTAGCCTTCTGTGGGCCTTCCGCGAGCGGCTTGAGGTCGATGATGCGCCCGCATTTTTCGACGAGCACGTCTTCCTTGAAAGGTTTTACGATGTAATCGCGCACGCCGATTTTGGCGATCTTGAGCACGTTGTCGCGACCGCCTTCAGCGGTGAGCATGATGACGGGGATGCCTTTGAGCGCTGGGTCCGACTTGAGCTTGGTCAGCATCTCAACGCCGTCCATCACGGGCATCGTGATGTCGAGGAGGATGAGGTCGGGGTTCTCTTTGGCGGCAGAGGCGAGGCCTTCGACGCCGTTGGCAGCTTCAAGAATTTCACAATCGAAGGTCTTGAAGGCCTTCTTCACAATGATCCGGACGGTTTTGGAATCGTCGACGGTTAGGATTTTATAGCGCATGACGTAGGCGGCTTGAAAAGGTTAGGTTATCAGGCTTCACCTGTTTTCATCAACAGGTCGGCGACGAGTTGTTGTGTGCCGATGTTAAAACGGTAAATACGGCGCGTGGCCGAACTGATGGGCTCGATCGAAAAATTACTGCCGCGTAGGATGGACGGAATAGTTAGCTTACAAGGAAAGCCCTTATCGGCTAATTGGTTTTTGAAGGTGCCGACCGTCATATTGGTGAGTTCGCCGACGGCGTCGTTGACGACCTCGTCGCCTGCTTCTTCAAGTTCTGCGGCGCTCATGCCGAGCATCTGGCCGGCGAGTTCGTTCGCAAAGTTCGCATCAAGATACAGGTAAATAAGCCCGCTAATATCGCCGATAAAGCCGACAGTGCCCACCACCTGCTGCCCGGTGATTTGCACAGGGTGTTCCATTTGGGAGGCATCGTTTATGACGGAGTCGTCGGCGGTCTGAGCGAGGGAAGCGGTTTTCCCGAGCATTGTCTTAAAAACGTCCTGCACCGCCCGGCTGATCGTCTCCCGAAACACTGTTTCGCTGATTTGGTCGATGGTTGGCATGCGTGTTTGAGGTAAGAAATTCTTGCTCCGGCATTATTATCGGCCGAATTACGCGAGCTTTAGCGTTTTCTTTGATTCCTTATCCCGACGGCGAGAGATCACCTATGTGCCAGCGCGGTCTGGCCCGGAATCTGGTTGCCCGGCGAAGTGTAAAATATCGCGCAAACTCTTCCCACGAAGTTGGCTGGGGTAACGGCTTCGCGGTCGACGGAGGAATTGTTGTCGCCCAAGACGATCCAGCGCTCCGCAACTTGTTGCTGAAGGCGGTGTACGATCGGCAGCCCCGAAGCGTCGCGATAGATGACGATGTCGCCCATTCTCAGCTCGCCAAAAGCAACGGCCTCGACCGCAACCACGCTATTTTCATCGAGAGTCGGCTTCATGCTGCCGGTCGGTGCGATTGTAAAAACGCGTCCGCCCATGGCGTCAGCGGTTAGTTGGGCCATCGCGATGGCTTTGTCCCGCGAAATACTCGACTGCGGCGCAAGCGGCTCCGAGCTGCACCCGCTCAGCAACAACACCGCCCAGCCGAGCGCCCAAAGAACAGAAATTGAGGAAATTTTAACGCATGCTTTTTGCATTAACTGGAAGATCGGATCTCTGTACCCCTCAGTTAAACTAAAAGCGTGCTATAAATACGGGAAAATACCCTAAGCGGATCGGGTAATGTTTTCCGCCGAATTTTCTTGTTGTTCCTTAAAACGAATGGGATCGCGGAATCGGGGAATGGGACGCCTGCCCGTGCTCAATCGATTGTGATACTTAAGCAGGTCGCGACTGCTGGGGCGTGCCGAGCGGACGGACAGCCCGCCGTTCGTCCTTATCTTTGAATTTACTGTTGGTCGCTGTGTATTTCTTGTCGGTTGACGTGAGTTTGGCATCCGTCGAGGCTTGTTTAGCTTTTCGCGGCATTCGTCTAGCACTACTCCGTTAGGTGTTTCCAGTGGAGGGCGACGCGCCGTCGTCGCCGGTTCGATTCGGCGGGCGCGGCGCCCTGCTCTCCGTTGCAATCATCCGATTGGCACGCTCAAAAAGGATCCTACCTAACGGAGGAGTGCTAGGCTGTGCCGCTGTTTGTTTAGCGACAGGCGGGTAATACCAACGTCCCCCAACAATTAGCCTTTAGAAAGGAGAGTTTGTTTGAACGGAGAGCCAGAAGTGGATAAAGCCGATGGCCTTATCCGGCTCGGTTCAGCGACGGGCTGCGGTAGCAATAGGGTCTTCGAGCGTGGGCAGGTTCCGGTAGATTCGGTTGGAGGTTTGTGCTTAATCAGACTGCCAACTGATGCTGCCGCGCCCGGTCCGCCTGCGGCTGTTTTCCACGCTGCGATAAGCCAGCCTTGACATCTGAGTCGATTGATTTAATCACACGATTAAATCAATCGATTATGGCTATCGACCTATCTATCAAAACACGTCAGCGCATCCTGCAAGCGGCGACCGAGCTCTTCGCCGAGAAGGGGTTCGCGCAAGCTTCCACACGGGAAATCGCGAAACGCGCCGACGTCAACATCGCCTCGCTTCACTACCACTTCGGCGACAAGGCGGATCTCTACCGGACGGTCTTCAATGAGTTTTCTCGCCGTGCTCAGGCCACTGCACCGGCAATCGATTACGAGAAGGCTTCGTTTGCCGAGATCTACACCGAGTTCAACCGCGAGTTCTTCGTGCATATCGCCGATCCACATCTCCCACGTATGGCCGCGCGCGAACGGTTGGAGCCGTCAGGCGTGCTGGGCGAAGCTTGGCTGGAAGAAATACGCCGCCGTCATCAGACGCTTGACCACGCGATTGCGCGCGAACTCGGTTTGGCCGCACCGGATGTGGACGTCCAGCGACTGACTTTTGCCGTCACCGGCATGGTGCTGCTGTTTGATCACGCGCGTCCGATTATGGACGTCATCGCACCGGAACTCACCTCGGGCGAAAGCTGGATCGAGACGACGCTGTCGCGTCTGACGATCTATGCCCAAGGCATAATCGAGGCCGAGCGCAAGCGCCGCAGCGCCGCGTCGTAACCTCCGGCATTCATCGTCTCCTCTACCTGCCCGCCATGAAGACCCGTCTCTTTGTTTGTGCTGGAGTCGTCGGACTCCTCACCTCTTGCGCGGTCGGTCCGACCTATCGTGCGCCCAACCTCTCGGAAATAGGCGCGCCGGCCGGCTGGCACGCCGCGCTGCCTCACGGCGGCACGATCGCCGGCTTGGCCGAGTGGTGGAAACGTTTCGACGACCCCGCCCTCACGCGCCTCGTCGAAGCCGCTGAGCAAAACAGCCCCACGATTGCCCAAGCTGTCGGCCGAGTGCGCGAAGCACGCGCGGCGGTGACATCCAGCCGCGCCTCGCTGTTGCCGGCTTTGAGTGGTTCGGGGTCGGTCACCCGCGGGAAAAACTTGAGCGGCGGCACTGGCGCCGCTGGGAGTGACACGCTCTCCACGGTCAAAACCGCCAGCGCCGACGCGAGCTGGGAGCTCGATCTTTTCGGCGGCAACCGTCGAAGTCTCCAGGGCAGCAAGGCTCGTCTGCGCTCCGCCGAAGCCAATTGGCACGACGCGCGCGTCACTCTCGCCGCGGAGGTGGCCAACGCTTACACGACCGCACGCGAATACCAGAATCTCATCGCCCTCTACGACCAGGAGTTCGCCTCGCGCCAATCCACCGAACGGCTCACTGCGTTGAAAATTCGCGAGGGCCTTGCGCCTCGCGCCGACGCACTTGCGGTCGAGGCTTCCACAGCTGCGAGTGCGAGCACGCTGGAAAACCAGCGCGGGCTTTACGCGCAAACGCTCAACCAGCTTGTGATGCTCACCGGCCTCACCTACGCACAGATCGAATCCACACTCGGCGCGCCTGCAGCCATACCGCAGATCGCGAAGACCGTCGAACTCGCGCTGCCCGCCAGCACGGTTTCGCAGCGGCCCGACGTGCGCTCCACCGAGCGCCTGCTTGCCGCCGCGAGCGCCGATGTTGGCGTGGCCATCGCTGACGCGTTACCCTCGCTCTCGCTCGCGGGCTCGATCGGGATCAACACCTCACGTGTGGGCGGCGAAAGCACGACCCTGCGCACCTGGTCCTTCGGCCCTTCGTTAAACGTGCCTCTCTTCCAGGGCGGGGCGAATGCCGCGAAAATCGAGTCCGCTCGCGCGCGCTACGACCAGGCCCTCGCCGCATATCGTTCCAGTGTGCTGTCCGCGGTGCAGGAAATCGAGAACGCCCTCGTGCGCATCGACACGGTGTCGCGCCGGAGAGCCCATGCCGAAAAGGCCGCGGGAAACTATTCACTTTATTTCGCTGCGATCGAAAAGAGCTACCGCGAAGGCAAGTCTTCGCTCCTCCAACAGGAAGACGCCCGCCGCCAGAGTCTCTCCGCGCAGGAGTCGCTCCTCGCCGTGCGCCTTGAGCAGGCTCAGTCGTGGATCGCACTCTACAAAGCTGTGGGTGGCGGCTGGGAAACTTCCCCCACCGTCACCTCCACTATGGCGTCCCGGTAACCTCATCGAAAAAACCTTTAATTCACTTCCTTCATGAAACTCATCTTTATTCCCACGCTCCCGATCACTGCGTTGTCGATCTGCGTGCTGCTGCTTGCCGGCTGCGGCGGCGCGCACGCGCCCGGCAACGGCGACGCCAAGGCCGCGCTTACGGTCACGCTCGTTTCTCCGAGCAGCTCCGACTGGCCGGAGCAATTCGCCGCGAATGGCAGCATCGCCGCATGGCAGGAATCGGTGATCGGCGCCGAGGTCAGCGGGCTCAAGCTCGATGAGGTATTCGTCAACGTCGGCGAAACCGTACGCAAGGGCCAAATGCTCGCGCGCTTCAGCGAGGACACCACCCGCGCCGACCTCGCGCAGACCGAGGCTTCGGTCGCCGAGGCCGAAGCAAATCTCGCGCTCGCACGTGACCAGGCAGAACGCGCCCGCCGGCTCGAGGACAGCGGCACAGTGAGCCACGAAGATATTCTCCAATACAACGCAAACGAGAAAACCTCCGTGGCCAAGCTCGCCTCCGCCCAAGCCCAGCTCGAGGCGCAGCGCTTTAAGCTTCGCTACACGCAAGTTCTCGCGCCCGACGACGGCGTGATCTCCTCGCGCACCGCCACCGTTGGCGCGGTGCTGAGTGGGGGCTCCGAACTCTTCAAACTCATTCGCCAAAACCGCCTCGAATGGCGTGCCAAACTGCCCGCCGATCAGCTCGTGCGGGTTGTGCCGGGCCAAAATGTAACCTTGCGATTCGCGAACCAAGTACTCCTGAACGGCCTCGTGAGGCAGGTATCGCCCACCGTCGATCCCGCCACGCTCGATGGCACGATCTACGTCGATCTTCCGGAGCCCGGCGCGCTCAAAGCCGGCATGTTTGTCTCCGGCGAGATTCAGCTCGGCACCGCGCCGGCGCTACATCTGCCCGAAAGTGCGCTCGTTTATCGCGACGGTTATCAATACGTGATGAAGGTGGGCGCTGACCGTCGCGTGCACCAAGTGAAGGTCGCCACCGGTCGCCGCAGCGGCCAAGCCGTGGAAATCATCGGCGACAATCTTGCCGCTAGCGACCAGGTAGTCACCTCCGGAGGCAGCTTCCTCAACGACGGTGACACGGTACAGATCGCCGCTGAGAAACCCGCCGACACCGCCCAAGGAGCCCACTCATGAACTTTTCCGCCTGGGCAATTCGAAAGCCCATCCCCTCCATTCTCCTTTTCGCTCTTTTGACTTTCGCGGGATTCGTCGGCTTTCAGAAGCTGCCGATTCAAAACATCCCGGACATGGACCTGCCGACGGTCACCGTGACCGCGAGCCTCTCGGGCGCCACCCCATCTACGCTCGAGACCGAAGTCACCCGCAAGATCGAGGACAAGGTCGCGAGTGTCGCAGGTATCAAACACGTCACGTCGACGGTAAACGACGGTGCATCGGTCACGACAATTGAATTCGACCTCGATAAAAACGTTCAGGAAGCCGTCAACGACGTCCGAAATGCCGTCGATAGCATTCGCGCCAATCTTCCCTCGGAAATGCAGGACCCCGTCGTTTCACGCATGACAACGGTGGGAGGCGCCATTCTCACCTTCGCCGCGGCCTCCTCCGTGATGGATGAAGCGGAACTCTCGTGGTTCGTCGATAACGACGTGAACAAGAACCTTCTCTCGCTCGTGGGCGTGGGCGAGATCACCCGCATCGGTGGCATCACGCGCGAGGTTCGGGTCGAACTCGATCCCACCAAGCTCCTCGCGCTCAACGTCACCGCGGCCGAGGTTTCCTCACAGATCCGCAAGGTTCAGCAAGAATCGCCCGGTGGCCGCGTTAATCTCGGCGGACTCGAGCAATCGATTCGCACGATCGGCACAGTCAACACCGCTGCCGATATCGCCGCCCTGCAGATTCCGCTGAACGACGGCCGCCGCATCCGCCTCGACGCGATCGCCACGGTCCGCGACACCGCTGCCGAGCAACGTCAGACGGCGCTCGTCGACGGCAAACCAGCGATCACGTTCCAACTGAAACGTGCCCGCGGCGCCAGTGAAGTCGCCGTGGCCGAACGCGTCCGCGCTAAAGTCGCCGAGATGGGCAAGGCGAACCCGAACGTCACCTTTGCCGAGATCAACAACTCCATCAAACCGGTCCAGAGCAATTACGACGCGGCGATGCACTCGCTTTACGAGGGTGCGATCCTCGCGGTTATCGTCGTGTGGCTCTTCCTGCGCGACGCGCGCGCCACGTTCATCTCCGCCGTCGCGCTACCGCTGTCGATCATCCCGACCTTTGCCGCAATGGCGCTGTTAGGTTTCCAACTCAACACGGTCACGCTGCTCGCGCTCACGCTCGTCGTCGGCGTGCTGGTGGACGATGCCATCGTCGAAGTGGAAAACATCGAGCGCCACCTGCGTGGAGGCAAAAAACCGATGGACGCCGCGCTCGAAGCCGCCAACGAGATCGGCCTGGCCGTGATCGCAACGTCGCTCACCCTCGTCGCGGTATTTTTACCCACGGCGCTTATGAGCGGAATCCCGGGCAGATTCTTCAAGCAGTTCGGCTGGACCGCGGCGATTGCCGTGCTCTTCTCGTTGCTCGTCGCACGTCTGCTCACCCCGATGATGGCTGCTTACATGATGAAGCCAAAACCAGCGCAAAAGGATAAGGATGGCCGTATCATGTCGCTCTACCTGCGCGCGGTGCGCGCATGCCTCGCGCATCCGGCCAAGACACTCGGTGCCGCCGCTCTCTTTTTCGTCGCTTCCATTTCGCTGGTTGGCGTTCTTTCCGTCACGTTCCTCGGCGCCGAAGACCAGGATCAAACGGCCGTCACCGTCGAGGCCCCACCGGGCAGCACGATCCAGGAAACTCTTCGCCTAGCCGAACAAGCGCGCACCATTGTCGCCAAAAACTCAGAGGTGAAGAACGTCTACACGAGCATCGGAACCGGCAGCTCGGGCGGCATGGGCAGCTCCGGCAGCGCGGCCGAAGTGCGCAAAGCGACGCTCACCTTGCAGCTCATCCCCGCCGGGGACCGCGATCGTTCGCAGCAGGAAGTCGAAACGGTGCTCCGAGAGCGCTTCGCCGAGATTCCCGGCGCGCGCTTCTCTGTCGGCGGCATGGGCTCGGGCCAGAAGGTCTCGCTGGTACTTGCCGGCGACGATCAGAGCTCACTGCTCTCGACCGCGCAGCGCGTGATGGCCGAACTTCGCACGTTGCCCAATCTCGGCAACATCACCTCGTCGGCCAGCTTGTTGCGCCCCGAAGTGATCGTACGGCCCAACTTCGCCGCAGCCGCCGAACTCGGCGTCAGCGCCTCCAGCATCGGCGAGGCTGTGCGCGTCGCCACTACAGGCGACTACGACCAAAATTTGCCGCGCCTGAATCTCCCGACGCGCCAGATCTATATCCGCACGCAGTTCGCGCCCGATCAGCGCGGCCAGCTCGATCTCATCAAGAACCTCCGCGTCCCGGGCAAGAGCGGCACGGTTCCGCTTAGCCGTGTGGCTGACATCGCGATCGAAGGCGGCCCCGCTCAAATCGACCGCTACGACCGCAGCCGCAACATCACGATCGACATCGAAGCGCAGGGACGCCCAATCGGCGACGTGCTCAAGCAGATCAACACGCTAACCTCGCTACAGCACCTGCCGGTCGATGTGCGCCGGATCGAGTCGGGCGACGCCGAGCGCCTGACCGAACTTTTCGGCAGCTTCGGCTTGGCGATGGCAGCTGGTGTGCTCTGCGTCTTTGCCGTCCTCGTGCTGCTCTTTCACGATTTTCTTCAGCCGATGACGATCTTGGCCGCGCTGCCGCTCTCTCTCGGTGGTGCCTTCGGTGCGCTTGCGGTCTGCCACTACAGTCTTTCGCTGGCTTCGCTGATCGGCCTCGTGATGCTGATGGGCATCGTGACGAAAAATTCGATTCTGCTCG
>Ga0302322_100000133_pt1 | contig 48714 bp, 48 predicted proteins | sample Fen_T0_2_FD_203757 | JGI IMG/M metagenome (GOLD analysis project Ga0302322, IMG submission 203757) | Peat permafrost microbial communities from Stordalen Mire near Abisko, Sweden - Fen_T0_2 | ecosystem: Environmental > Terrestrial > Soil > Wetlands > Permafrost | place: Sweden: Abisko...
CGCGCTGGCCTACGAATAAGCCTAGGCTGGGGCAAGGCCGGGCTCCTCACAATATTTCGCCTTTGGTTCTCCCCTCCTTTTGAGCCGACGAGCCGGCTTTTTAAACTTCGATTGAGACTCGCACTTTCCTCTCGCAAAACTCCGGGGAATGCACGATACTGCCCGGTGAAACAGCCATGCTATAATCCGCGCCGTTACGCAACAGCAGGGACGTTTCACAGACCGTTGTCTTAATTCCCTGGGCCGGAACGCAGCAGCGCGCTGGCCGACAATTCGCAGGAGGAACTATGCGCTTCGACGATCCGACACTTTACGGTCGGGATGATGAAACCGATGAATTTGGTGACAGCAGCGCCTACGGAGAATCGCTGGAAGAGGATTTCGACGAGGAAGAAGAAGAGGAAGAAGAACCCACCCTGGCCGAGGACGCCGAAGAGGAACTCCACGAGCCCGAACCGGAACCAGTTTCTGCACCGAAGCCTGTGATGTCGTCTGGCGGCGGTGCACCACCAGCCAAGAAGCCAGCCGCGAAAAAACCCGCTCCCAAGAAAGCCAAGAAGAAACCAGCACCGAAAAAAGCTAAGAAGAAAGCTGCTCCAAAGAAGGTCGCGAAAAAGAAACCTGCGAAAAAGGCAGCCAAGAAGAAAGTTGCAAAGAAGCCGGCGAAGAAGGCGAAGAAGAAAACATCCAAGAAACGCCACTAGTTCGATTCGATAGTTAAAATGGCGGGAACCGCGCGAGCGACGCGATTCTCGCCATTATTTTTGTTGCAGGCCCCCGAAGTAACTGGCCACTTGCTCTCGAATGCCGTCTGCCCCGTTTATTTATCGTTCGATCCGATTCGTTTTGATTCTGCATCCGGGACTGAGTTCTCTGGCTTTTCTCACCGATTCAATGGAATTGCCGTTGAAACCCAATCTTCTCGCCACGTGTTAGCAGCCGACCCTTCTGAGTGCCAGCAGCACCCCGTGAAACCCCGCGCCCAGCAATGGGTTCTAAGGTAATGAGGGGCACGATGGTGCACTTGTTTCGCAGAGGCAAGTGCGGTATCTAATCATCAACAGCGCGTGTTCCGATGAAAGACTAAGAACCGCGAGGCAGAAAGAAGTGGGGGCCGAACATGATTCCGGAAAAGCATCCGCTGGAGAAACTGTTTGTTGAACTGGTAGGTCGGCACTACGCGCAGGAGATCGGCATACGCGATCCCGAGCTGATTGGCTACGTCGCGCATCTGCTGACTGAATTCTGCGACGCGGAACAGTTGATGAAGATCCGCAATACTGGCGGCCGTCCGCTGAACGATGTGGGCGAGATGCTGCTGGAGTCGGATCCGATCTACGGCCCAGCGCCTTCCTTCGATCGCGAGCGGCAGGTGCGCAAACACATTGGCGACTACACATTGTTTTTCGCCGGCATGTTTCCGGAGAGCATCAATCACAATCGCCTGCGGCGCCAGCGACTGGAAAACCTTGTCGAGTGGGTGAAGGCTGGCAAGGAAAGCTACTATATCGTCTCGAAGTTCGAGTATTTCGAATACGCGAAAGTCGCGCCGATGTTCAAACAGCTCTCACAGAAGTTCGAAGACTGCGTTTACGGATTGAACCTGGTGAAGAACGAACTGGAGGTCATGCAGCATCCGATTGCTCGGACTAGCAGCGAGCTGATCATGTAGAGCAAGTCAGAAGTAAGAAGTCAGAATGCAGAAGTAAAACCTAAGAAACCTGCAGAAGTAAGGTTCACAGACTCAACCATCATGCCACGCGTGGTGATCCTTTCGCTGTTCGGATGGATGTAACGAAGATCGACACTAGCTCGTTCGCTTCTTTTACCAAATCGGCTAGCTTTGCTTCGGGAAAGACGCCGCTGTCACGCATTAATTCCAGCCAAAATACCGTTTCGTCTGCTTCCTCCAGAACAATCCCGAGTTTGGCAACGAACTCGGCTCGGGAGCGTGCGCGGCAAGCTGCGCGGTAGTTTGCGCCGACTGAGGTTCCAGAACGCAATATCTGCTTTCCCAGGATGCGGGCGTCATCAGATTTGGGCAGGGACTTATAAAGCCTTACGACTCGCAATGCGAAACGTTTGGTCCGTTGCGGAAGATCCTCCGCGCCTGTCATTCCTACAGGGTTACTCTTCCGCCGTGATCGCGCAGTGACAGTCCTCACGACGAAATTGGTTGGTTTTGCCTTTGATTCTACTTCTGCATTCTGACTTCTGACTTCTGACTTCTCACCAGTCTCCGCCCTGCGATTTCGAACTTTCCCTCCAGCACGATTCGGATCGCTTCTGTGTAGGCGATGTGTTCTTGTGCGAGGATGCGCTCGGCTAGCGTGTGTTCGTCGTCGGAGTCGAGCACAGGCACCGTCTTCTGAACGATGATTGCGCCGTGGTCGAGTTCTTCGTCCACGAAATGGACCGTACAGCCGCTCACTTTCACTCCGTAGGCGAAGGCTTGCTGCTGTGCTTCTAGCCCTGGGAATGAGGGAAGCAACGAAGGGTGGATATTCAGGATGCGATGAGGAAACTGCTTCACGAACCATGGAGAGAGCAGGCGCATGTAACCCGCGAGACAGACCAGATCGACTTTGTGCTCTTGCAGCGCGGCAACGACTTCGCGGTCATGCAACTCGCGATCTTTTCCTTTGGAAGGAATTACCAGAGCATTCAAGCCGCGTTTAAGTGCGGTTTCGACGCCACCCGCGTCCGTGCGATTTGAAATCACCACCGCGATACGGGCGTCCGGAATGCGACCCGCATCCACGCTGTTCGCGATGGCAACAAAATTTGAGCCGCGTCCGGAGAGGAGAATGCCAAGAGTTTTCATCAGTAGGGAGACGTTTCAGTGCGCAGGTTTCAATGTTTCAGAGTTTCAATGTTTTCAAAGACAAAAAGCTCGCGGCATAAGTCATTGAAACTTTGAAACTCTGAAACATTGAAACTTGCGCTTCTAACTTCTGCAATCGGGTTAGCTGTACATCACTTTCCGGTCGCCCTTCACGATTCGGCCGACGGAATAGAATTTCTCGCCGGCGCGCTCGAGTAGCGTCTGCGCCTTCTTGAATTTCTTGGCTGGGACCACCACCAACATGCCCAGCCCCATATTGAAGGTGCGCAGCATTTCTTCCTGCGCGACATTGCCGAGTTTTTGCAGGTGCTCGAAGATGGGCAGCACCGGCCAGGTTCCGAGTTCGATGACTGCGGCAGTGCCTTTGGGCAGGACGCGCGGCAGGTTCTCGGTGATACCGCCGCCCGTAATATGAGCCAACGCGCTCACGCATTCACCCGCAATGAGCTTGCGGACAATTGACCAATAGCTGCGGTGAGGTCTCATTAGCTCGTTGCCGACTTTGTTTTTCATTTCGCTGACAAAGGTTTCGGGGGAGTACCCGGCCACTTCGAAGAGGAGCTTGCGCGCCAGCGAGTATCCATTCGTGTGCAAGCCATAGGAGGGCAGGCCTAGAACGCAATCGCCCACTTCCACCGTCTTGCCGTTGATAATCTTGTCGCGCTCCACTACACCGACAATAAAGCCGGCGAGGTCGTATTCGCCTTTGGGATAGAAGCCGGGCATCTCGGCAGTCTCGCCGCCGATCAGAGCGCAACCGTTGTGTTTGCAGGCTTCGGCGAGTCCGGCCACGATTTTTTCTGCGATCTCAGGCTCAAGCGTGCCCGTGGCCAGATAATCCATGAAAAACAGGGGCGTCGCGCCCTGGACCGCAATGTCGTTGACGCAATGATTCACCAGGTCGCCGCCAACGGTGTGGTGCACGTTCATTTCGAACGCGACCTTGAGCTTGGTTCCGACACCATCCACGCTGGAAACCAGCACGGGGTCGACGTACTTCTTGTCGACGGAGAAGAGGCCGCCAAAGCCGCCAATCTCGCTGAGAACGCCCTTGGTAAAGGTCTTGTGCGCGAGATACTTGATGCGCTGCTTGGTGCGGTTGGCCTGATCGATATTGACGCCGGCGTCAGCGTAGGTGATGGAGCCGCCTGGAGTATTAGGGTTCTGAGTCACTATTCAGTCCGTCGTTGCCGGTGGGAAATTGAGTGCGCCACAAGCCGCAGAATTATTTCAAGCGCAACAAATTCTAGCACGTTCTAGCGTTCGCCTGATGTGAGGGCAGGCCCGCGGCCCATGTGATTCCCATCCTAGACCGGGCGTTTCCTAAAGAAAAAACCCCGACTCAAAGCCGGGGAAGCGTGAAAAACCAAAGCCAAAGATACGAACGACTATTTCTTCATGTCGTCGCTCTTCATCTCGTCTTTTTTCTCTTTCTTCTCTTTCTTTTCCTTCTTGTGTTTCTTTTCCTTCTTGTCGGCCTTCTTGTCCTTGTCGCTGCTCATGGTGTCCTGAGCGATGGCAAACGAAGACATGGAGACGGTAAGGGCAAGGGCGAACAGCAATGCCAGTAGCTTTTTCATATTGAATCCCTCCTTGAATTTCGTCGTGCATGCACACGACTCCCCGGATGGCAATTTTTGCTTTTCACCCCGGGGTCCGCCGGGAATTGTATGCCTCTCCTGGCACTTTTCCAAGTCAGTGGCAAAGTAGTCTGTCCATCCCCATCTCTGCGCCATCGGGGCTGATTTTGCCAAAGGAAATAGCGGGGCGGATTCTATGGGGTGTTCCGCGTCACATACCATATTTCGCCAGCGGGTTTAGACTAGCCTGCCATGGGCTTTACGAAGGCCGGAAAAGTCGGCAAGCGCCGTCCCGCTCACGATAAGGCGCACGATGTTCTCCACAGCGAGAGTCATCCGCTGGATTCGATCTTTGCGCCCCACAGCGTTGCTGTAGTCGGCGCAACCGACCGCCCCGGCAGCGTCGGGCGGGCCGTTCTTTGGAGCCTGCTGAGTTCTCCGTTTGGCGGCACCGTCTATCCGGTCAGCGATAAGCGCGCCAGCGTTCTCGGAATCAAGGCCTATCCCACCGTTGAAGCTATTCCTGAGACCGTTGATCTCGCCGTGATCGTGACACCTGCGGATAGCGTGCCGGCTGTGATCGGCCAGTGCGTGACCGATGGTGTGGGCGGAGCGATTGTCATCTCGGCCGGTTTCAAGGAGCACGGCGAACACGGCAAGGAACTTGAACGCCAGATTCTCGAGAAGCTCCACGGCAGTCACATGCGTGTGTTGGGACCGAATTGTCTGGGTGTGATGAACCCGGTCACAGGCCTGAACGCGACTTTCGCGAACAACATGGCACGGCCTGGCAATGTTGCGTTTATCAGCCAGAGCGGCGCGCTGTGCACGGCGATTCTTGATTGGGCACAAAAGGAAGTTGTGGGCTTCAGCGCTTTCGTTTCCGTCGGTTCCATGCTCGATGTTGGCTGGGGCGACCTGATTGACTACCTCGGGAACGATCCGCGCACGCATTCGATCATCATGTACATGGAGTCGGTCGGCGATGCGCGGTCATTTCTTTCGGCTGCGCGCGAGGTTTCCCTTAGCAAGCCGATTATCGTCATTAAAGCCGGACGCACCGAAGCGGCCGCCCATGCTGCGGCGTCGCATACGGGCACGATGGCCGGCAGCGATGAGGTGCTGGAAGCCGCGTTTCGACGATGCGGTGTTCTGCGCGTCAATACGATCTCGGATCTGTTCTACATGGCGGAGACGCTGAGCAAACAGCCGCGACCCAAGGGTCCGCGATTGGCTGTGGTCACAAACGCTGGTGGTCCGGGAGTGCTCGCCGCTGATTCCATCATCAGCGCGGGCGGTGAATTGGCGGAACTGTCTCCCGAGACGCTGGAGAAGCTGAACCAGACCCTGCCACCGCATTGGAGTCGCAATAACCCGGTTGATATTCTCGGCGACGCTTTGCCAGACAAATATGCAAAGGTTGCCGAAATCGTGGCGGCAGACCCCAACAACGACGGCCTGCTGGCTGTGATTTGTCCGCAAGGCATGTCGCACCCGACCATCACGGCTGAGAAACTCGCACCTCTGGCCAAGGGGACTGGCAAGCCCGTGATCGCTTGTTGGATGGGCGGATCGGAAATGAGCGCCGGAATTGAGATCCTGAATCGCGCCGGCATTCCGACGTTTGCCTTTCCCGACACGGCCGCCCGCATTTTTTATTACATGTGGCGGTACACCTATCTGCTGCGCGGTTTATATGAAACTCCTGTGCTTCCGCATGGCGAAGAAGGTCCGGACCGGGAGCGAGCCGACCAACTCATCGAGCGTGTACGCCAGAGTGGGCGCACTCTGCTGACTGAACCGGAATCGAAGGAACTGCTCGAGTGTTATCGAATTCCGACAGCGCCGACGCTTGAGGCACACAGTGCGGACGAAGCGGCTGCGAAGGCCGAGGAGATCGGTTACCCCGTTGTCGTTAAATTGTTGTCGCATACGATCACGCATAAGACAGAAGTTGGTGGCGTCAAACTGAATTTGAGTTCGGCTGAGGCTGTCCGCAATGCGTGGCGAGAGATTGAGGCGTCGACTCGCGAGAAGGCCGGCGCCGAACATTTTCTCGGCGTAACCGTCCAGCCGTTTTTCCGCTCTGAGGGTTATGAGCTGATTCTGGGCAGCACGGTGGATGCGCAGTTTGGGCCGATCATGCTGTTCGGCACCGGGGGACAGTTGGTCGAAGTTTTCGGCGATCGCGCGCTTTCATTGCCGCCGCTGAACACTACGCTCGCGCGGCGCGTGATGGAGCAGACGCGAATCTTCAAAGCGCTGCAAGGCGTTCGCGGACGCAAGCCGGTTGACATTCCCGCGCTCCAAGAATTGCTGGTACGCTTCAGCCAACTGGTGGTCGAGCAGCGCTGGATCAAGGAAATCGATATCAATCCGCTGCTCGCTTCTTCCGAACGTCTGACCGCCTTGGACGCACGGATCGTTGTCTATCCGCTGGCGACGACGAAAGAAGAGATTCCGCGCCTCGCGATTCGGCCGTATCCCAAGCGCTATGTGAAACCGGCGACGATGAAAAATGGCGACGACATCATGGTGCGTCCGATTCGCCCGGAAGACGAGCCGCTGCTTATCAAACTGCATCAGGCTTTGTCCGAGCGCACCGTCTATTTACGCTACTTCCAGCCGCTGAAGTTGAGCCAGCGCACCGCGCATGAACGTCTGACCCGCATTTGCTTTATTGATTACGACCGCGAGATGGCGCTGGTGGTGGAACACAAGAAAGAAGATGGCAGCCCCGAAATCATCGCCATTGGTCGCTTGAGTCGTCTCCGCGGGAAAGATGAGGCTGAGATGGCCGTGCTGGTGGACGACCGCTTCCAGCATCAAGGACTGGGCACACTACTCTATGGCCGACTGATCGAAGTGGCCCGTGACGAAAACTTGAAGAGCGTGATCTCCACCATCCTCGCCGAAAATCGCGAGATGCAAGCCATCTGTCGGAAGCTGGGTTTCAAGATGGAAACCGACCTGGAAGATGGAACCGTGGAAGCAGTGTTAAAACTGTAAGCACACAATACACACTCTCAATACGCTGATCGCTTCTTCATTCGTTGGACAACCCTTCCCACTTCCGCGCTATCCTAACGAGGAAGTTCTTGCGCCGGACGAATGACCGAAAGCATTCTAAGTACAAACAACACTCTGCCGAAAAATCCATTTCTCCGAGCCTGGGCCGGTTTGCAGCGACGGGAAGAGCAAGTATTCCTTGTCCTGGCGTTGATTATTGGCGCGCTAACCGGCTTGGCTGTTGTGGCTTTCATCGTGGTGACAGAGCGCCTCGGGATGCGGCTTTACCCGCCGGGCGGAGCGGCGTGGAGACGCTTGCTATTTCCCGTCGCTGGCTCTCTCAGCATCGGCTACCTTTTGTACCGTTATTTCCCCTTCGCGCGCGGCAGCGGAGTCCCTCAAACGAAAGCTGCTCTTTACGCACGCGACGGGCGCATCACGCTCCGCACCGTGTTGGGCAAATTCTTCTGTACCTCAGCCACACTTGCCAGCGGGATTCCGCTCGGGCGTGAAGGACCATCGGTACAGGTCGGCGCTGGCATTGCTTCACTGCTAGGACGCGCTCTCGGACTTCGTCCTGAGAAAGTAAAAGCATTGATTCCCGTGGGCGCGGCTGCTGCTGTTGCCGCCGCGTTTAATACGCCACTCGCCGCGGTCCTCTTCTCGCTTGAAGAAATCGTCGGCGACCTCCACGCCCCCGTGCTCGGATCGGTCGTTCTGGCGTCAGCAACTGCCTGGATGGTTCTCCGCCTCTCGTTGGGCAATAGTCCGCTCTTTAAAGTTCCGCAGTATGCCCTCGTGCATCCACTGGAATTCGCGATCTACGCGGTTCTCGGCGTGGCCGGAGGACTAGTATCCGCTGCCTTTACGAAACTGCTGCTCGGCATGCGAGCGCGCTTTCTTCGCTTCCCGCCAAAGACTGCGTGGTTCCACCCTGTCGTTGGAGGCTTACTTGTCGGCGTGATTGGCTGGTTCGTGCCGCAGGTTCTCGGCGTCGGCTACGGTTATGTCGGCGACGCACTCAACGGGCAGATGGCGCTGAAGTTGATGCTCGCGCTCATCGTGCTCAAACTTTTCGCGGTCACCACCAGTTACGCCTCTGGCAATGCTGGCGGCATTTTCGGACCGTCATTGTTTATTGGTGCCATGCTCGGCGGATCGCTTGGAACCGTCGCCCATCACTTTCTTCCCAACTACACAGCGAACCCTGGAGCCTACGCGCTGGTCGGAATGGGAGCGGTGTTCGCTGGAATCGTGCGCGCACCCATGACCTCGGTGCTCATGATTTTTGAAATGACGCAAGATTATGCCGTCATCGTTCCACTCATGATTGCGAACCTGGTGAGCCTGTTTATCGCGTCTCGCCTGCAGCACAAGCCGATTTACGAAGAACTCGCGGTACAGGATGGCATCCATCTGCCAGGTGCCGAAGGTCGCCAACGGTTGACACAACGGCAGGTGCAACTCGTCATGCGGCCGGTGACGGCTTCCCTGCCGGCGGAACTGAGCATCCCCGAGGCTCTGCAAAAAATGCAGGCGAGCGAGCTTGAGACGTGGTTGATCACGAACGAGCGCGGAGTCGTGGGCATCATCACTCGGTCGGAACTGGAACGCGTGGGCGCCGAAACGAGTGACAAGAAGTTAGGCGACGTAATCGGGAAAGCACTGTTCCCCCACGTGCATTCTGATCAGAGTTTGGATCTGGCGCTCGAGCGCATGGGCGCAAACCAGGTCGATTTGCTTCCCGTGGTCAGCCGCGCCGATGTTCATAGAATTCTCGGCGTGATCGGCTTGACTGACATCCTGAAGTCCTACGGCGTGCATAAGTCGTGAGCCTGTGTGCCCGCGACGGAGTTTCGATGCGCGGCGAAATCTTGCTCCCTTCATCAACCGTGGTAGAGCGATCAGCCTGAAATCACACGCAACGCGAAACATAACATTTGTGATGTGCGGTGCGGGGCTCGTGCTATTGCTCCCCGCAATCTCTTGGGCCTCAGACCTTGGGAATCGTTGCGAATCACCGTCCGAGCTCTCGTACGAAACTGCTATCATGCTCTCCCAGCACTTTGACCGAGGGAGCCCACATGAAGTTTCTGGCATCTTTTCTTTTTGCGGCTTTGACGATTTCCGTCGCCGTAGCGCAGCAAGATCAACCGACCGCAGCAACGCCCGACAGCACAGCGAAGGCCGCGCCGCGCAAAGACAAGAGCAAGAAGGAGCCGGCTCCGGCTCCCGAAAAAGCTGCCGAAAGCGCCAAGCCCGCTGATGCTCCCAAGGCTGAGGAAGCCACCGACAAAGATAAAGACGAACACTTCGATGTGAGCGAAGTGCCGCCGGTGGTCACGCATCACCAGATGACGATCAACGGCAAGACTCTGAGCTACACGGCGACTGCTGGTCGGCTTCCGCTGAAGCGCGCCGATGGCAAGATCGAAGCCGAAATGTTTTTTGTCGCCTATACGCTGGATGGGCAGGATGCAAGCAAGCGGCCTCTTACCTTTTCGTTTAATGGAGGTCCGGGCTCGGCTTCGGTGTGGCTGCACATGGGTGCACTCGGGCCGAAACGCGTCGTGCTGCAACAGAACGGCTTCATGCCAGCTGCGCCCTATCGAACGGAAGACAATCCTGACACGATCCTTGATCGCAGCGACATCGTGATGGTGGATGCCATGGCCACCGGGTACTCGCGCGCCGCGACTGCGGAGCTTACGAAGAAATTTCTCGGTGTGAAGGGCGACGTGCAGGCGTTCGGAGAATTTATTCGGCTCTACCTGTCGCGTTACGAGCGCTGGAGTTCGCCGCTATTTCTGCTGGGCGAAAGCTATGGAACTACGCGCGCGGCGGGCATTTCGGGGTATCTCGCCGATCATGGCATTGCATTCAACGGCGTCACGCTACTTTCGATGGCCGTCGATTTCCAGACGCTCGAGTGGAACAACTCGAACGACCTGCCGTACTTCCTGCTGCTGCCGACGTTCAACATGATCGCTGGGTACCATCACAAACTTCCCGCGGAGTTGACCGCCGACATGGCGAAGACGCGCGAGGAAGTCGTGCGCTGGTCCACCAACGACTACGTGCTCGCGCTAGCCAAAGGCGATGCTCTGACTGCGGATGAGCACCGCAAAGTTGTGGAGCAAATCGCGCGCTACACCGGGCTTCGTCCCGAGGTGGTGGAAGCGCACAACATGCGCATTGACGTACCGACTTTCACGCACGAATTGTTGCTCGATCAGAAAACGGTTGTTGGCCGACTCGATGGCCGATTCACCAGCCCCAACCCGGGCAATGAGCGTTTCTACGATCCCACGGGTGCCGCCATTCTGCCTCCGTACACTTCGACGTTCAACAATTACTTGCGCACGGAACTGAACTACAAGGTTGACACGCCTTATCGCGTCTTTGCCTACGACGAACCCGTCTTTCAGAAGTGGGATTGGGGGAATGCCGACGAAGGGTTTCCCAGCACCGCCGACGGGTTGCGCGCCGCGATGATCAAAAATCCTTATATGAAGGTGCTGGTGATGGAGGGCTACTACGATCTGGCGACGCCGTTCACCGCCGCGAACTGGACCATGGACCACCTTAACCTCGACGCCAAGTATCGCCAGAATATCTCCTACGCGACGTACGGCTCAGGCCATATGGTGTACGTTGATCGCGCGGAGCACGACAAGATGAAGAAGGATCTCGTTGAGTTTATGGAGAAGTGTTTGAAGTAGAGCGGCTCCGGGTTTTCGGCTGTGGGCTCTCGGTTCCAAGCTGCCAGAGCCGATTCCGAACGCCTAAGGCCGAGGGCCGAAAGCCTAACATGCGTGCCGCCGCCATCTTTGGACTTGGAACATCGCCTGCGGACTTGCAGCCGTTCCAGACCAATTCTCCGACTATGTGGGTTGAGGGACTGCCCGCTTCTTCGGACGAGGCGGACGCAGTATTGATTTTTGGCGGCGACGGCACGATTCATCGACACCTGGGATCGCTGGTACGCCTTGGGCTTCCGGTGCTCGTTGTCCCGGCTGGTAGCGGCAACGATTTCGCCCGCGCGCTCCATCTTCGTTCACAGCGAGATTCGTTGCGAGTATGGCGCAGGTTCGAATCTGGCAAAATCCAGCCGCAAGCCATTGATCTTGGACTTATCCGCCGGCCGGACTCGCCTGACTTCCATCGCTATTTCTGTACCGTGGCTGGTTGCGGACTGGATTCCCTGACTGCGCGACGGGCAAACCGGATGCCGCGATGGCTGCGCGGGCACGGCGGGTATGCGTTTGCGTTGTTGCCGGCGCTGCTGAAACTACCGTCGTACCGAATGCGGTTGACGCGTTCAGACGTCGCCGGGCAAGCGGCAGAACAATCGCGTTCTACGTTGCTGGCGGCGTTCGCAAATACGCAGTTCTACGGCGACGGCATGCGCATCGCTCCACAAGCTGATTTCAGCGATGGCCAACTCGATGTCTGCCGCATCTGGAGCATGAATGTCCTCAAACTTGTCGGCCTCTTTCCTACCGTCTATTTCGGCCAACACCTGCTATCGCCCAACGTCGAGTACTCGAAAGCCGAGCGCGTGTTGGTAGAAAGCGAAACGCCGCTTGAGATTTATGCCGATGGCGAGTTTGTGTGCGAGACGCCGGCGGAGATCGCGGTCGCAAAGGGGGCCCTGCGAGTCATCAGCGACCATGCCTAGCCGCAAGATGGCGGCCACTGGGGCTGAAGCCCAGCGTGATTCGAGGTGATCTACGCGGCCCTGAAGCGGCCGCTCTTCCACGGTTGCACCAGCATTTTGGAGTGTTTCAGCAAACCGCTGGTATTGTTCGTGTCTGTGGAGGCTGAGTCGGTGTTCAACATAGAAACAGAGCGCGAGGTCGATGGGCGCTGGATCGCAGAAATTGTTGATATTCCAGGCATCCTTGCTTACGGAACAACAGAATCAGAAGCTCGATCAAAGGCGAATGTGCTGGCACGCCGGGTTTTGGGAGAAGGATCGAACGAAGAGAAGGAGTAAGCTGGCGTCCTAGCGGGTGCGGAAAGAGTCGTAGCGAGCGGAAGCAAATCCCTCAGGCGCTGAAGCGCAAACACAATTTCAACGACTAAGCGGCACGAGTAAAACTCGTGCCCTTCCCAAAACTGTTTGAATTCTAGTTCTTCCGCAACCTGCTCTATGCGTTTGCCGCGTCCTGCCCGCCGAGTGGCAGGAAGTATTGCGTGCCCTTGATGGGCGCTGAGACTTTCTTCAGCAGCTCTTGCAGGTCTTCGTTGCGGTCCACGAAATCGATGTCGCTGGTGTTCACGATCAGCAGGTCTGACTGCGTGTAATGAAAGAAGAAGTGCTCGTAAGCCTTCACTACTTCCATCAAATAGTCTTCACTGATGGCTTTTTCGCCGGCGGCATTCTTTTTCTTCAGCCGCTTTTTCAGGACTTCGGGAGTTGCCTGAAGGTAAATCACCAAGTCGGGCGTGGGCAGTTGCTCGCGAAAACAATTGAAATAGCGGTTGTAGGTTTCCAGTTCCTGATCGTTCAGGTTCAGGCATGCGAAGAGCTTGTCTTTTTCGAAAATGTAGTCGGCGACGACGGTCTTGTTCGAACGCGGCCCCAGGTCAAGAGCCCGCAACTGCTCGAAGCGACGGATCAGGAACGTCAACTGCGTCTGGAAGGCCGCTCCCGGTTCGCCTTCGTAGAACGCATTCAGAAAAGGATTGTCTTCCGGCTCAATCACCCGTTGCGCAGCCAGCCGCTCTCCCAGAACCCGTGCCAGCGTGCTTTTGCCGACTCGAATGGGACCTTCGACTGCAATATAACGGGGAAGCTCGAAAAGCTTGGCCATGGGAGGACGTGAGTCAGAATATATTGGTTCGGGCGAAGACGCAATCGGGAAGAAGGAGAACGGGGAGGAAGTCAGAAGTGAGAAGTCAGAATGCAGAAGTGAAGCCAGAAGCGAAGATTGCAGAAGTCAGATTGCAGAACCAAATTGCAGAAGTCAGAAGTCAGAATGCAGAAGTTCACCCCCAGCTTTTCGGCATTGCCGCTGACAACGCGGGCTTTAACTTCTGCATTCTGACTTCTGCAATTTCCTCTGGTTTTACTTCTGCATTCTGACTTCTTACTTCTGACTTCGATTTACAATCTCCCCATGCTTCCCGCTCTAATTGCCGTGACGGCAGCCGCGGCGGCTACTGCTGCTGGCTACCAGTCCATGGCTCCTACCGGACAGTGGTATGGGCGGACGTTTGTGTCTGGCGCGCGGGGGAGTCGTCAGATTGCGCTCACCTACGACGATGGGCCGAACGATCCGCATACGTTGCGCTTGCTCGAGGTGTTGGCCAAGCACAACGTGAAGGCGACGTTTTTCATGGTTGGGCGATTCGTGCGCGAGCGGCCGGAGATCGCGCGTGCCGTTGCCGCTGCCGGACACGTGATCGGAAACCACACCTTCACGCACCCGCTGCTGATCTTTCAGTCTGCAGCCGAGACTCGCCAGCAGCTTCTCGATTGCCGCGCCGCCCTTACCGATGCCGTTGGCGAACACTCGAACCTGTTTCGTCCACCCTTCGGCGGAAGGCGCCCGGCAACACTGCGCGTTGTTCGCGATCTCGGGATGCAGCCCGTGATGTGGAATGTGACTGGCTACGACTGGGACGCGCCGCCTGCGTCTGAAATCGAAAAGAAAGTCGCACGCCAGATGCGCGGCGGCGATGTGATTTTGCTGCATGACGGGGGACACAAAGGCATCGGCGCCGACCGCGCGCAGACTGTGATTGCTACGGACAATCTGATACGGCGGTATAAGGATCAGGGGTATGAGTTTTTGACGGTCGAAGAGATGGACCTTAGGCGACAACCTTCTGTCGCCAGGTAGAAGTGCACGTGGCTGCGCAGAGAGCGTAATAGCCTCCCTTCGCCAATTGGCATTGCTCTCAATCTTATCGGGACGGAAGAGTAGAATTGCACACTGCTATGGGCGACAATCTCGTTCTTGAACTGCGGCGATTCCGCCAAGCAGCGACGAATTTCATCGAAACCGTGAACTTGTCGTCGAGCCTTGAGCGCGAAGCTTTCTTATCCAGTGTGAGCTGTTGTTTGGCGGAGCTTTATAGTAGCGCCCTCTATTTGCCTGCAGTAGCACCTGAGACGGCAGAGGTGGATGAGACTCCATTCCCCACAGAGCAATGGGCGGGGCTGTTTCAATCAATCAAGGAGAAGATTGGTCCGCTCGACGCTTACTGGGTGATCTTTGATTCGACAGAAAAGGATGCCCCTGCACAGGGGAGTTTGGCCGGAGACATCTCAGAAATTTATTACGACCTGAGGCAAGACCTTCAACTGGAAGAAAAGGGAACTCCTCATGCAGATTTGATGTGGGAACTGCGCGAGTCGTTCCGGCACCACTGGGGAAGGCATGCCATTGGGGCCCTTAAGGCTATCTACGACTTGCACCTGTAAGCCTTGTCAACAGTTGTCGCCGTAGCATCGCCGCTCCACTAGCAACCTCGCCCTACGCGTGCACCGCAGCAAACGCCTGCTTCGCTGCTGCGATCGTCTGCTGCACGTCGTGATCGGTGTGGGCTGCGCCGAGGAATGCTGCTTCAAACTGCGATGGTGGCAGATAGATTCCGCTCTCCAGCATCGACCGGAAGAAACGTCCGAACGCTTCGGTGTCGCTTTTCGCTGCCGAATTCCACTCCGTGACTGGACCCGGGGCGAAGAACCACGTAAACATCGAGCCCACGCGGTTGTTGCACATCGTGACTCCGGCTTCTTTGGCAGCGGCGGCCACTCCCGCTACAACTTCTCCGGCCATCTTATCGAGCTTCGCGTAGATGTCTTTGTGCTCGCGGAGGTAGCGCAGCGTCGCATAGCCCGCGGCCATCGCCAGTGGATTCCCCGACAGCGTTCCTGCCTGATAGACCGGGCCCAGCGGGGCAATCATGTCCATGATCTCGCTCGGACCGCCATATGCGCCTACGGGCAGGCCTCCGCCGATGATCTTGCCCATCGTCGTCAGGTCCGGCTGAATGGCGAACAGTTCCTGCGCTCCGCCGTAAGCGAGGCGGAAACCGGTCATGACTTCGTCGAAGACCAGGAGCGCTTTGTCGCGTGACGTGATGGCGCGTAGCGCTTCCAGATATCCGCGCGCGGGGGGCACGCAGCCCATGTTGCCAACCACCGGCTCGACGATCACGCATGCAATCTGGTGGCGGAACTTCTTGAACGCCTGCTCCAGCGCATCCGTATCGTTGAACGGCAGTGCGAGTGTGAACTGCGTGAATTCTTCCGGCACTCCTGCCGATCCCGGAATTCCCAGCGTCGCCACGCCCGACCCGGCTTTCACCAGCAGGGCATCGGCGTGTCCGTGATAGCAGCCCTCAAATTTCACAATGTATTTGCGCTTGGTATAGGCTCGCGCCAGCCGGATCGCAGACATGACCGCTTCGGTTCCAGAACTCACGAAGCGCACCTTCTGCATGTAGGGGAATGCGGAAACCACCAACTCGGCCAAGTCTGCTTCGGTGGGCGTCGAGGCTCCGAAACTGGTACCACTGCGCGCCGCCGAGATCAGGGCCTCGATCACCGTGGGGGCGGCATGGCCGAGAATGAGCGGTCCCCAGGAGCCGACGTAGTCCACGTACTCGTTGCCATCGGCGTCCCACATGTGCGAACCCTGGCCGCGGACGATGTACAGCGGCTCCCCCCCGACCGCCCGGAAGGCGCGTACGGGAGAGTTCACTCCGCCGGGGATCAGTTGTTCCGCGCGTTTTTGCAGCTTGCGGGATTGCTCAGTTTTGCGAGCCATGCGAAGTCCTCCACCAACAAGGCAAGTCCTTGAGTCTCAAGCCAATATAGCAGCGGCGACCGGGGGTGTGGCTGCGCAGCGAATCACAAGGTCTTGTGATGGGACGCACAACCAGGACCCAGTTGAACCGCCGAGACCAAGCGATTCGGCAGATGCCCTGTCTACGCCACTGGCTGGCTCACGCCAAATTCACGGGATTTTCACAAAACCGCAATACTCCTGCAACGTGGCCCTACTAAGTTAGCGACAGTCGCCCTTCTAACCGGGAGGGTTTTTTAGGACAGCCTTGGGGGGCTCCGGGCTGTCCCTATTTTTTGCCGCTTGATTTCGCGGTCCTTTCGTCAGGCCTATCCGGAAGAATTCGACTTCCCAAATCCATTCGAGGCGCACGTCAATTGCGCGAAAGTATCATATCGTATTACGATATACTTATGGGGAAGGCAATTACAAACAGCGAGTATCGAGCCCTGGCTGAACTGCGTTACCGCATTCGCCAATTCCTCTCGGGCACTGACGAAGCTGCGCGCCGGGCGGGTCTGGAGCCGCAACAATACTTATTAATGCTTACGGTGCGGGGCCTGCCCGAAGGCGAGGAGGCAACCATCGGACTGCTCGCCCAGCGGCTGGCTCTCCGGCACAACACTGCCGTCGAATTGGTCAACCGACTGGAGAAGCACGGCTATGTCCGCAGGGAACGGACCGGCGACGACAGACGGCAAGTTCAGGTCTCGCTCCTTCCCGCCGGAGCGAAGCTGGTAAGGCGGGTAGCCCGGCAAAGGATTGCCGACCTGCGTGAAGACGGGGTTGCACTCGTGAATGCGCTGCACTCGGTGATTGGGAAAAGCGCATTGTCACGCAAGAGCCCAGAAACAGCAGGCGGTAGATCGTGAGCCAAGCGCAGGATTCGAAACCGGCAAGCCCCGTGTCCAAGAGCGGCTTCCCCACCGGCAAGCCTCGAAAAAAACAGGAGCTTGGCGATTTCACCACCACTTCGCGCATGCTTCCCATCTCCTGCCTGGCGATGCTGATTGGAGTGGTGTGCGCGTTTGTTGCGCTGGCCCTTCTCCGTCTCATCGGCTTGTTCACGAACCTGTTCTACTTCGGCCGTTGGAGTACGGCGATGGTTTCGCCAGCCGGAAACCATCTCGGCGTATGGAGCGTAGCTGTTCCTATCGTGGGCGCGCTGATCGTCGGAGTCATGGCTCGCTATGGCTCAGAGCGCATTCGAGGACACGGCATTCCCGAAGCCATTGAATCCATTCTTCTGAACGGCAGCCGTATCGAGCCGAAAGTTGCGCTGCTGAAGCCTGTCTCCGCTGCGATTTCCATTGGATCCGGCGGCCCGTTTGGTGCCGAGGGTCCCATCATCATGACGGGCGGCGCGGTCGGTTCCATGATTGCGCAGCTCTTTCATCTCACTAGCGCTGAACGAAAAACGCTTCTCGTCGCAGGTGCCGCCGGAGGCATGTCGGCAACATTTGCCGCTCCGGTTGCGGCCGTTATGCTCGCGGTCGAACTGCTGTTGTTCGAATGGAAACCCCGGAGCCTCATCCCGGTTGCTCTTGCCAGTGCGGTGGCTGCCGTTGCCCGGCGCTACCTGTTAGGGTTTGGCCCATTGTTCCCGGTGCCAGAACATCCTTTGTTCATCGGCCCCAAGGGGCTGCTGGGCTGTGTGCTCGTTGGCCTTTTGGCGGGGGTACTTTCCAGTCTCGTGACCCAGTCGGTCTATGCCGCTGAGGATGCGTTTCACCGGTTGAAATTCCATTGGATGTGGTGGCCCGCCATCGGTGGCCTCGCAATCGGCCTTGGAGGTCTGATACTTCCGCAAGCGCTCGGCGTGGGCTATGACACGATTGGCGCCATCCTGCAGGGAAGCGTCACGACCAAGGTGATTCTGGGAGTCCTGCTCGTCAAATGGTTTATCTGGGCGGTGTCGCTTGGATCGGGGACATCCGGCGGTGTGCTTGCGCCTTTGCTGATGATGGGCGGCGCGCTTGGCGGTCTCGAAGCCCTGTTCTTGCCCAACGAAGGCGCGGGATTCTGGCCGCTGATCAGCATGGGAGCCGTTCTCGCCGGCACGCTGGGCTCGCCATTTACCAGCATTGTGTTTGCCTTCGAACTTACACATGATGCCAATGTTTTTCTCCCCTTGCTCGTCGGCAGCGCAATCGCATATGGCTTCACGGTACTGACGCTGCCACGCTCGATTCTGACCGAAAAGGTGGCGCGACGTGGCTATCACCTAAGCCGCGAATATGCCGTAGACCCGTTGGAGATACTGTTCGTCAGTGAAGTCATGCGAACGAGTGTTCTTGCGCTCTCAGAGAACAACACCGTCAGCCAAACTCGGCAAGCGCTGCACACGACTCCGCACCAGGAGCAACGATTGCTGCCGGTCGTAAACGCTGATGGGGAGCTAATGGGAATCTTGACGCGACAAGACATCCGCAACGCAAGAGAGGGAGAGTCCAACGCCGGTCCGGAAAAGACGCTCGGAGATTTGGCGCGAAAGAACGCGGTGCATGCGCATCCCGACGAACCACTTCGTATCGTCGTCAACCGCATGGCAGAGCAAGGCCTCACCAGGTTGCCGGTCGTGGACAGGCATACCAGGAAGCTTTTGGGATTGGTGTCGCTCAACGATCTGCTGAAGGCACGCACTCGCAATCTCGACGAGGAACGGCGCCGGGAACGAACGCTGAAGTTGAGATTCTTTTCCGCGTCGCGTGGGCGAACGCCTGAATTCGAGGTCGAATAGAGAGCGGGACAACGATCCCCAATCACGCTTTCCGCTTGGCATTTGACACCCCTCCCCCGTCGTCCTATACTCCGGCACCAACGCAAGGAATTCTTTCCCCCCGGAGCCTGCCATGTCGAAACGTCTGTTCACCCTCGTGCTGATGTCTTCTGCCTTGTTCCTAACCCTCGCCGCCAGCGCCCAGATCCACTTCCCCAAACTGACGAAGCAAACGAGCGGCACAACCGAAGGCCTGATTGCCGTGAGCCCGGTCAATTCGAAAGTAGTGTGGGCTGTGGGTCGTCATGGAACGTTTCTACTCACGACCGACGGCGGAACAACCTGGAAGTCTGGCCAAGTGAACGGCGCCAAGTTTCTTCAGCTCCGCGACGTGCAGGGCGTGAGCGACAAAGTGGCCTACGTGCAATCGATCGGAAATAACCCGGGAAACTTTCGCATTTACAAAACTGAGGACGGCGGCGCGACCTGGACGATGCAGTTCAAGAACGAACTCGCAGGCGCTTTCTATGACTGTTTTGCTTTTTGGGGACCGAACCGCGGCATCTCGCACAGCGACTCGGTCGGCGGCATCTTCCCTGATATTCGCACCACGGACGGAATGACCTGGCAGAGCATTACGATGCCACCTGCTTTGGACGGAGAAGCATCTTTTGCTGCAAGTGGAACGTGCGTCGCGACGCAGGGCCAAGACAATGCGTGGATCACAACGGGCGGATCGTCGATTGCGCGCATCCTGGCAACGACGGATGGCGGAGATAGCTGGAATGCTTATGACACTCCGCTCGTGAGTTCGCCGACCGCTGGCGGGTTTACCGTGGATTTCCGCGATGCTGCGAATGGGATTGTGGGCGGCGGCGATCTTGACCCCAGCGATCCGAATAACGCACGCACTGCGATCTCGGGGGACGGCGGACAGACGTGGACACTAACTACAGCGCCTCCGGTGAGCGGAGCGATTTTTGGCCTCAGCTATGTGCGACAGATCGGATCTTGTGTTTCGAAGCTGTGCCAGGATGTCACGCGCTATGTGGTCGTCACCGCCAACTCGGGAGGCGCAGCGTGGTCGCCCGACGAAGGAAACACTTGGTATGTGTTGCCAGGAGTCACGGGAGGCTGGGCCGTGGCGTTTGCGAGTCCTAAAGCGGGATGGCTGGTCGGCAAGGGCGGGGAGATTGTGAAGGTCAGCTTTTGATGGGTTCGGCTGCGGGTGAAGTCGAGCACAGAGGCTGAAGCCCCAAGTGAGTGAATCGTCTAACGCGGCCCTGAAGGCGCCGCTCGTCCACCGCGGATACTTCCATAGGCTATCGGGTTGCAACTAAGCGCGGGCTAGAGCTTAGGCGGTCACGTCGAGCAGGTTTTGCTGGACTTGCTCGGCAGTCTGCATGACCTTGAGATTCGCCTGGAAATCGAGCTTCGCAGACATGAGCGAGACCATCGCGGCACTCAGATCCACCGTGTCGAGATTGGCGGCATTCGAAGAACCGGAACCGTAGCTCGCGACCTGAAGCGCGGCTTGGTTGAGCTGGGCGTCGGCCTGCTGCAGGCCTTGCAGGGCAATCGCAGAGATGTCCATGTCATCTCTATCGGCCCAACGGGGCACGAACTTAAGGCCCTGCCAAGTGCTTGTTTAAGAAGGACTAAGGGCTTACACCTGCTCTCGGGCCTCACCCAGCACGACGTTGACTTCGAGCTTTTTCTTGCTCCGGAAGACGGTCACTTTCACGGTGTCGCCGGCACGGTGCCGGTTCATGGCCTGGGATAGATCTTGCTGGTTCTCGATTCTCTCGCCTTCAATTTCCACGATGAGGTCGCCGCCGATATTGATCGGTATGTTGCCAAGGTAGGCGCGCTCGGAACCACCCTTCAAGCCAGCACGGTCAGCGGAACCGCCAGGAACTGCCTGGACGATCAGGAGTCCGTAGTCCGCCGCCAGGCCGAGTTCATTGGCTAGTTCGGGATCGATCGGAATCGTGCGCACGCCGAGAGCGGGACGCCGCACACGGCCGAGCGTCACCAGATCGTTGAGCACAGCCTTGGCTGTGTTTACCGGGATGGCAAAACCGATACCGGCGCTTTGACCCACACTCGACGCGATCATCGTGTTGATGCCGATGACTTCTCCGTGCCAGTTAAGGAGCGGGCCGCCGGAGTTTCCGGGATTGATGGCCGCGTCGGTTTGAATGGCGTCGTCGATCACCATGCCATCGGGTTCCTTCACTTGGCGGATGGAACTGACAATCCCTCGCGTGAGCGTGCCTGCGAGGCCAAATGGATTGCCGATGGCATAGACTTTCTGGCCGACTTGCAGATGACTGGACTCGCCGAGGGTCATAGGCTGGAGGTCGGGCGCTTTGATCTGTACCACGGCCAGATCATGAGCCTGGTCGGTGCCCACAATCGTAGCTTTGTATTTTTTGCGATTGTGGAGTGTCACCCAGATCTCTCTCGCGTCAGCGATCACGTGGTGGTTGGTGAGGATGTGTCCTTCTTTATCAATGATGAAACCGGAGCCCTGGCCTTCCTGGGAATAGAGGCCGTAGAAAAAGTCGAAGGCCTGCACTTTGGAAGTGATGTTCACGACCGACGCGATGTTCTTGCGATACACGTTGATGTTGTTCTGCTCTTCGGGATCCAGCGACTCGCCGCTAGCTGCTTCCGTGATCTCGACGTGCTGGGGATTGCCGAGCCAATTAGTAGCGGAATTGGAAGAACGCGAATGCCGGTAGGTGGTGAAGTAAAAGAATCCGGAAACCAGAACAAGAGCGACGATGACAGGGCGAAGGACTTTCATTCCAAAGGACTCCCTAAAAATGCGACTGTATGGATTTTAGCGAAAACGGGGCAGAACCGCAGAGGGCGCTGAGATCAGTCGGCCGCTTTTCCCCAGCCGCCGCCGCCGGGTGACTCGATGCGAACTCTTTCTCCGGCGCGGAGTCGAACACTGGTTTTGCCCGGCAGATCTTCTTCCGAGCCATCGCCGTGAACAATCACGGTTCGGCCCGCCTTACCATCGGTTCCTCCCGACAAGCCGTAGGGACCACGCGCGCGGCGATCTGCCAGTAGCGTTACCTGCGCATCGGTGAGCACTTCAATCTCGCGCACAATTCCGTCGCCGCCGTCGTGGAGCCCTCGGCCTCCGCTCGCAGAACGAAGCGAATATTGCCTGAGGCGAACCGGATAGGCATTTTCCAAGGCTTCCGCTGGAGTGTTAAGCGAGTTGGTCATGTGGGTATGGACACCCGAGACACCATCTTTATTTGGACGGGCGCCCATGCCACCCGCGATCGTTTCATAGTACGCAAACGGCTGATTGGTTCGGGGATCGATGCCGCCGATGGTTAGGTTGTTCATCGTGCCCGCAGCTGCGGCGGGAATGCGATCTGGAATCGCCAGGGCCAACGCGCGCAGTAGGACATCCACGATGCGCTGCGAAGTTTCGACGTTGCCGCCTGCAACTGCCGCTGGCGGCCGGGCATTGACCACGGTACCCGACGGAGCGATCACATGGATGGGTCGCATGAGGCCAGCGGTGGCCGGAACATCGTCCTGGAGCAGACAGCGAAACACGTAGAAACAGGCGGAGTAAGTGATGGCTTCGACGGCGTTAATCGCGCCCGCTATTTGGGGGTCGCTGCCGGTGAAGTCGATGGTGACGATCGGGCGGTGTTTCGAACTTAAGGACTCAGCATGTCGCGGGGCTGTGGCGGCTTTCTTTCTAGGGGCGCGTTCGACGCGAATTGTGACGGCGATTCGGACGGGTTTCGGCTCAACGCCGTCATCATCCAGAAAGTCTTCCGCCGAATAGACGCCCGGTGGGACCGTCGCAAGAAACGCCCGCATCAATTCTTCGGAATACTCGAGCAGGCCCGACGCCGCTCTCTGGGCGCGATCCAACCCGTAGCGCGCGCAAACTTCCGCCAGCCGTTGCGCTCCGGTCTGGCAGGCAGCGATTTGCGCGCCGAGATCGCCTTCGCGCTCCTCGGGCGTGCGCACGTTGGTGAGCAACAATTCAAGTACATCGCGGACGATCTTGCCCGCGCGCATGATTTTCACTGGTGGGATACGAAGCCCTTCCTGATAGATCTCACGGCAGGGGCCCATGGATCCGGGATACATTCCGCCAACGTCGGCGTGGTGGGCGCGAGAAGCAACGTAGAAGTCTGGAGGGGTCCCGTGGCTGGTCGTCTTCGTCGCGCCGGAGCGCTGCTTTCCTCGACCCGCTGCTCCTTTTCTCTTCGCAGCCTGCGCAATATACACCGGCATCACCAGCGTGATATCGGGAAGATGGGTCCCTCCACGAAACGGATCGTTGAGCATGACCATGTCGCCCGGCTCAAGCGGCAATTGATCCGACTCGCACTGCTGGATGGCCGCTGCCACGGACATCGGCATGGATCCCAGATGCACGGGCATGTGATCTCCCATGGCAATGACCTGGGCTTGCGCATCGAATACGGCACACGAGTAGTCGCGCCGTTCCTTAATGTTGGGAGAAAACGAAGTCCGCCGCAGCACCGCGCCCATCTCTTCGGCGATCGAGTGATAGAGATTCTTGAAGACTTCGAGTTCGATAGGATCGCGCATGGGTTGAGAGTTTACGTTAGAATCGCGTCGCTAACCACCCTACCAAGTGCGTAACCAGTGATTAGTCGAGCCGGTTCTCAGTTATACTAACTTTCTTCGCTAAGGCAGATCATTCGTTGACTGGAGGTTCTCGATGCGACCCCTTGGATTACTGATTGCCGTATCGGCCCTGCTTTCTTTTTGCAACGCAAAGGATGAGATGCAAGTTGAGGAGTTCGTTAAACGGCATCTGAACTCTTTGGGAACTGAGCAAGCGCGCTCTGCAGCGAGAAACCGCGCAGTCCAAGGGACCCTGCAGTTTCATATGCAGCATCAGGGAGGAACGGCCGACGGCAAGGCAGTTTTTGTGTCGGAAGGAAATAAGCTGGTCAGTCTCCTCAAGATACCCAGCTCCGGCTACCACGGGGAACGTTTCGTCAGCGACGGCAAGCGAACCGAAGTCGCAACTATGAAGCCGGGGGCCTACTCGGAGTTGGGTCAGTTTGTAAACTCGCACAACGAAATCTTCACTACTGGGTTATGGGGCGGGACCTTGTCAACGGGATGGCCGATTTCTGATCTCCAAGGCCATCACGTGTCAATTCAGTACGTGGGTAGGAAGAAGATTGACGGGCGAGAACTGCAACAATTTCGCTATATGCCCGCTAAGCGCTCCGACCTTGAGATACGGCTGTTTTTCGATCCGGAAACAGGCCGACATGAAATGACGACCTATGACCTGACGATCGCGCCCCAACTTGCGGCGACGGAAGAGGAGAATGCGAAACAGAAGAGTACAACGTACTCTATAGAAGAGCGTTTTGGGGACTATAAACAAAGCGATGGCTTGTGGCTGCCGGGTCGATGGGATATTCGATTTACGCTGGACGTACCCGGCGATCCCGCTCACCCGCAAGATATCGCTCGGGCTGCCCGTTTTGATACTTGGGAATTTGCGGTTTCAGTGACATCTATCTCCCACAACGTTACCCTCGACCCGAAAAACTTCGAGGTTAAATGATCGTCACGCTAGCGTCAGCACAGCGCTGCCCGGTGCTACACTCTCAGCATTATGTCCGAAGGCCGTTCCCGAATCTGGCTCTGGCTTTTAATTGGCGGCGGGGTTTTCACCCTGTTCGTAGTTGCCGTCGTTTCGCTTGTTTACTTGAGTTTTTCCGGTCATGACGAGGACTCGTTCTCTGGCTTCGGCTCCAAGATTGGAGTCGTCGAGCTGAGCGGCGTCATTCTCTCGCCCAAGCTCGTCGTCAAGCAACTCAAGCAGTTTGCCGATGACGACTCCATCAAAGCCATCATTATTCATGTCAACTCGCCGGGCGGGGGCGTAGCTGCTTCGGAAGAGATTTATCGCGAAGTCAAACGCATTCGCGACGAGAAGAAGAAGCGCATTGTGGCGTCGATTGAAACTGTTGGCGCGAGCGGTGCGTACTATGTTTCTTCCGCTACAAACAAGATCTACGCGGACAAAGGCAGCGTTGTTGGCTCGATCGGTGTTATCGCTCAGTGGGTCAACTACGGCGAGTTATTGAAATGGGCCAAGCTCAATGCCGTCACGATGAAGGCTGGGGAGTTCAAAGATACGGGCAGCCCCACTCGCGAAATGACTCCCGCCGAGCGCGAGTACATGCAGGCTCTCATCGACGACATGCACACCCAGTTCATCCAGGCCGTGGCTGATGGCCGTCATGCGAAAGCAGAGGACATTCGTGCCATTGCCAACGGGAAAGTCTGGACTGGCGAGCAGGCTGTTCCTCTGAAGCTAGTGGATCAGATCGGCGATTTCGAGGACGCAGTCAAAGACACGGCTCGCTCGGTGAACATTTCAGGGGAACCGTCGCTGGTCTGGCCTCCCAGGCAGCGTCGCTCGGGCCTCGATCTGCTTTTCGACGATATGTCCGACTATCTGCCTACCCGCGAGAAGTTGATGCAGGAGCAAATCGGGTTTTATTACCTCTGGAAATAGGTATATTTCTCTCCACTTGCGCAGAACCCCTGAAATTTGAGAAGGTTATAAGGAATGGTTGGCCACCAGCGGACCGGATGCGGCCCGTGGTCACCAGCCAAAAGTAGAAGGGGAGCAAAGAAGCTTATGACAAAAGCGGACCTGATCGAAGAAGTTTCCCGGCTGGCGGAACTCACCCGCAAAGACAGCGAAGTGATTGTGGAGACAATCTTTGACAGCGTTGTGCGCTCGCTGCGGGTGGGCGACAAGATTGAAATTCGTGGCTTCGGCAGCTTCCGCACGCGCCAGCGCAAACCCCGCGTCGGCCGCAACCCCAAGACCGGAGACCGCGTGGACGTCCCCGCGAAGAAGATTCCCTTCTTCAAACCCAGTAAGGAATTGAAGGATTTGATCAACAGCGGCGAGCCTGCTGCGCCTCCCGCACCGCCAGCACCCGCAGGGGTGTAGGTCGGCTTGTAATTTTCGGGGCTGAGAAGTCTGGGCCCTCCCTCACAACAAAACGCCATTCGATGTTCTCCAAGGAGGAGAGCGTGCGCCTGTCGTGCCCTAAATTGCTGAAAATACTAATGTGAGCCCGAGCAGAGGAACTTCTCAGCTTGGCATGTTCATCGAGATCCGGCGCCCGCGCCAGTCGCACGTGGGGCGAGAGCTTCGATAGCAGGGATCGAGGTGGTTTCCGTTAGAGTGCGAACCGGCGGCATGGTTCCGTTCTCGAAAAACTGCGCCATTAACTCCACGGCAATGGGAGCCGTTGGGGGACTATAAACCGTTGCAGCCAGCAGACCATTCCGCACCCACTCCTGACCAGTCCGTGGCATTCCATCACATCCGAGAAACGGCGCAGCCAGCCATGCGTCCCGCCGGCCGTGTGTGCAAGCTTCCAGAGCCTTGCGCGCGCCCATCGCCATGGAATCATCTTGTGCACATACCGCCGCGATCTGCGTGTCTTTCGCAGTACAAAGCTTCAGCCAGGAAGTGACTGCCTTGCATGCGCTGATTTCGGACCAGTGGGCTTTCAGCCCGCGCAGGTGAATGTTGGTAGGTTTAGTCGCCATCATGCCGGTGTGGCGCTGCTTGGCGGCTACACTCTGACTTGGCCCTTCGATGTAAAGCACGGTCCCGCCGGACGGTATGAGCGCGGCGAGTTGACGCCCCTGAATTCGCCCGATTTCCTCGTGGTCCGGCGCAACGACAAATGCCGGTACTTTGTAGGTAGATCGGAGCTCGTCCAAGTAATTTGCGTCGCGGCTCAAGATTGCCCAACCAATTCCTGCGGCAGCAGCAGCGTGGCCGACTTGAGGGAGTGGAGTAGAGCCAGCTGGCTCCAGAAGAATGGCGTCCGGCCGACGTACGGTCGTGGATTGAATGCGCTCGAGGAGTTGCCCAATCTGCTGGACGCCGTCGTCGCCGGCAGAGATTACTTCGAGTTCCACTCCAATCCGCCGCGCCGTCGAGCGAGCAGCATCCGCCTGCTCAACCTGGAAGTCGTTATCTTCGTTCGTGACGGACAACAAGAAGCGGAGCTTTCGCATACTGGGGACCCTGGTTCATTGTCTATGGTATGTGGGGCAAGCCGAGTCGTCATGTGACCAAGGTACTGAGGACGGTTTTTCGGCCAGAAAACGGTGGGCGTTTCCGGCGATCCTCTTGACCGCCATCTTCGTGGGATAATGACGGGGCAGGGCCCATAGCTCAACGGTTAGAGCAGCAGACTCATAATCTGTTGGTTCCTGGTTCGAATCCAGGTGGGCCCACCACAATGGTTTTCCGGTTGGACTTTCCTACAACATTCCGCCAGTCTGCACTCCGAGGATTGCCAGAGCCATTTCCAGCTTATTGACCGCTTGCCCGATTTCGGGATGCTCGTCGATCTTTTCCTGCAATGCTTTCAGCAAATGGTAAGCACCCGCAACGTGGGCGGCTGCCTGTTGCGAGTCTGATTCCGGTTTGGATTCTGCCTGCGTTGGCATAGAGTACCTCTCCTTACTCGATTCTAGACCTCACGAACCGCAGTGGCCTATTTCGAGTGCTCTAGAAGAACTTCATCTTCTTTTGTTTTGGGGCCTCGGTTTTGTACATCCGGGCTTCCCACGCTTTCAGATGGAGTTTGCCTGTGTGCACTTCCGCCCTGCCCAAATTTGAAATCTGGAGTTGCCCCGCTTGCAGTTCTTTTGGCAGCCGGTAGGTCGTCGGGCTGCTGGAAAAATTCAGAACGACCAGATAACCGTCCGTTCCCAGTGTGCGTGTATAGGCGAACACCTCGGGGTTTTCCGGGTCCAGATCTTTGTAGTCCCCATAAAGAAGAGCCGGCGTCTTGCGGTGGAGTTCGATCATCTGCCGGTAATAGTGATAGATCGAATCACGATCGGCTCGCGCCTCATCGGCATTGATGCTCACGTAGTTGGGGTTCACCGCCAACCATGGTTTCAAAGCCGATGTAAAGCCGCCGTTCGGAGAGCCATCCCACTGCATCGGGGTGCGGGCGTTGTCGCGTCCGGTTTTGCTCACGTTCGCGAGAAACATCTCCGCGCTCACTTTGTGCGACCGCACTAAATCCTTCCACGCGTTCTTGACTTGAATGTCATCGAAATCCTGAATGCCTTTGAACGGATAGTTGGTCATGCCGAGTTCGTCGCCCTGATAGACAAAGGGCGTGCCTTTCAAGGTGAGGAGCATCGTCGCTACCAGCTTCGCTGACGGCACGCGGTAAGCAGCGGAATCGTCGCCGAACGACGACACTATGCGCGGATTGTCGTGATTGGAGAGGAAGATCGTATTCCAGGAGTGCGCATCCAGAGCCTGATCCTGCCTCGCATACACCGACTTGAGTTCAGGGAGCGTCCAGTGTCTTGCCACCCCGTTTTCCTGGTCGAGCCGCACGGCCTCGAAGTTGAAAACCATGTTGAGTTCGTGGCGGCGTTCATCCACCAACAGTGGAGTGTCTTTTAAAGTTGTGCCGAACGCTTCGCCGACGGTCATCACGTCGTACTTCGAGAGCACTTCGCGGTTCATCTCCTGCAGGTATTCGTGCACATGCGGCCCGTTGGCAAACACATACTCGGGATGCGCCATGGCGCTCGGAGGAAGATCTGGGAACGTCGGATCCTTGGAGACGAACGGAATCACATCCATGCGGAATCCATCCACGCCCTTGTCGAGCCAGAACTTCATCAGGTCATAGACTTCCTGGCGCACTTTGGGATTGTCCCAATTGAGATCCGGTTGCTTCTCCGCAAAGAGGTGGAGGTAGTACTCGTTGGTTGCGGGGTCCAGTTTCCAAGCCGGGCCTGAGAAGAACGACGGCCAGTTGTTGGGCTCGTGTCCATCTTTCGCGGGACGCCAGATGTAGTAATCGCGATAAGGATTGTCTTTGGACTTGCGGCTCTCGACGAACCAACGATGCTCATCGCTGCTGTGATTGACGACGAGATCGAGCACCAGCCGCATGTTTCGCTGCTTGACGGCCTTGAGCAGCTCATCGAAATCCGCCATCGTGCCGAACTCGGTCATCACCTTGCGATAGTCGCGAATGTCGTAGCCGTTGTCCGCGTTCGGCGAGTCGTAGTGCGGGCTCAGCCAGATGACGTTCACGCCCAGGCCCTGGATGTAATCCAGTTCCGAAGTAATACCTTTCAAATCGCCGATACCGTCGCCATTTGAGTCTTTGAAAGATCGTGGATAGATCTGATAGACAACGGCCTCTTTCCACCACCGAGGTTCATAGCCGTTGACGGCAGCGGGCGGAGCGACGCTCTGGGCGAGAGTCTGCGACCCGGGAATCAAGGTCAAGAATGCGATAACGGCGATGAGATGGATTCGGAAGAAGGGCACGGGGCCTCCTGCAAGAAATCGGCTGTGTGGGGTAACTGGCGATTGTAGCGGATCGGGGGAGATGCATCTCCAGTCGTTTTCGCACCCAATCCCCGCCGGGTGAACGTGTTAGGGATGGCACTTTTCCCCCTCGACGCCCCGTATTCTTGCAGCTAGAATAACCCTCGCAGCATCACATCATGTGTACAGGCTCTATCCGCCCAGGTGCGGAGGGGCACTGGAGGACACTGTGAGTCTCACCCCGATCGGCGAACCTCGCCACAAGATCACCACTGCCACCGTCCGCGAAAAGAAGCTCCTTCACGATCCCATCACCTGCCTGACCGCTTACGACTACGCGACTGCGCGCCTGGTGGATGAGGCGGGAATCGACATTGTGCTGGTGGGCGACTCGCTGGCCATGACCATGCTCGGCTACGAGAACACGCTCTCGGTGACGGTGGATGAAATGTTGCACCACGTGCGCGCCGTGCGCCGGGGCGTGAAAGATGCGCTCCTGGTTGCCGACATGCCCTACGGTTCGTATCACGCGACGGCGGAAGAGGCGATCCACAATGCGGCACGTTTCGTGAAAGAGGGTGGAGCAGAAGCCGTAAAGATGGAAGGTGGCGAGAAGCGTGTGGACGTCATTCGCCATGTCATTGATGCCGAAATTCCAGTTGCCGGGCACATCGGCCTGACGCCGCAATCGGTCAACATGATGGGCGGATACAAGGTTCAAGGCAAGACGCTGAATGCCATTGAACAGCTCATGCGCGATGCCGTGGCGCTCGATCGCGCCGGTGTGGCCTGCATTTATCTGGAAGGGATTCCGCGCGAAGTTGCCGCCATGATTACCGCTGAGGTGGAAGCACCGACAATCGGGATTGGAGCCGGTCCGGATTGTGACGGCCAGGTGCTGGTCTTCCACGATCTGGTGAATCTGACGTTTGGTCACGCAGCGAAATTCGTGCGGCGATACGGCGATGCGGCGGCGCTGATCACGCAATCGGTGCTCAGTTTCAAGGCGGATGTGGTTTCCCACCAGTTCCCCAATGACTCCGAGTCCTACCACCTGCCCAAGGAAACGCAAGCCGCACTCGAAACTGTACTTCACCGCAAGCGCTCGATGCGGCGATAATAGCGGTGGAGAAAACGCCCTTGCGAACCAGAGCTCTTTTTTTCTTTTTCGCGGCAATTCTGATTGCGTTGCTTGCCGCCTGCTCCAAACCTCCAGCGGCCGATCCGGGCGCGGCGCCACCCGAGCCGAAACCTACGGGACTCGAAAAGATTCCAATGCCGGACCCGGCCAAAATGCCCAGCGTCCAGGACCTGAGCGGATGGAAAAATCCATACTTCGTTGTCCGCCAGGATGGAATTGGCATGGTGGATCTGGAAAATCATGAAGTCCACATTCTCCAACCGGAACAGATTCCCGCCGAATTGGTTTCCCTGCAGTCCAGCGCGTGGCCCTATGGGCGAGTTGTGCTGGTCACCCAGGCCGCGCTGAAAGATCCCACGCCGGAAGCCAAGGCTGAGCTTCGCAAGAACCGCGCCTTGCTGGCCGGGACTCTGAAGGATTTGGACGTTGTTGTGCGGGAGTTCCCATGAGCGGAAAGTGCCCACGTTGAAAATCTGCACCACCATTGCTGAAGCCCGTGCTGCCTGCCGTGAGGCTCGTACCGCGAATCGACGTCTGGGCCTGGTGCCAACGATGGGCGCGCTCCACGCAGGCCATTTGTCTTTGGTACGAGCCGCCAAGGCTCAGTGTGAGGCAGTCGCAGTCTCCATCTTTGTGAACCCCACGCAGTTCGGGCCGTCCGAAGATTTCGCCAAGTATCCGCGTTCGTTCGAGAGCGACTGCGCAGCGCTCGAAAAAGAGAACGTGGATCTGATCTTCGCGCCCTCAGCGCAGGAGATGTACCCTGCTGGCGACACGACCTGGGTTGTCGTCGAAGGACTCGGCGACCGGCTCGATGGCCACTCGCGGCCGGGACATTTCCGCGGTGTCACCACCGTCGTATCCAAGCTCTTTCACGCCATCGAGCCCGATGCTGCTTACTTCGGTCAGAAAGACGCAGCACAGGTCGCAATCATTCGCCGAATGGTCCAAGACCTGAGGTTTCCGATTGAAATCGTAAGTTGCCCCATCATCCGTGAGCCGGATGGCTTGGCCATGAGTTCGCGCAACGTGTATCTCAGCGCGGAAGACCGTCGCCGCGCGCTCGTTCTCAATGGCGCACTGCGCTGCGTGGAACGAGAGTTTGTCGCCGGGCAACGAGATGTCGTCAAACTCCGCGATGCGGGCTACACGATCCTCACGCGAGACCCGGAGATCCGGGTGGACTATTTCGAAATCGTGGACCCGGACACGCTCGAACCCATCGAGCGCATCGCCGGCAAGACGCTGGTTGCCGTGGCTGCCTACGTTGGCACAACGCGACTGATTGACAACATGGTGTTGCATCCTTAAACAGGCATAGACCAACTACTAACTAATCACTCGCGCCTCATTGACACCAGTTTCTGGCCGGTTCATTATCTTCTTCAAGACTCAAGCTATTGCCTTTTAGTCTTACACTGAATTGAGTTTGATTGGAGAAATGATCATGTCGAGAAACTCGTATGTTACCGGACTACTTACTCTCGTCTTTGCCTTGGTATCAATCGCCGCAACAGCGCAAAATGGCGTCAATGACTCAACAAAAAACCCTCAGCAAGTCGCCCTGCTCCACTGGTATGGGGCGAACCAGACCGCTACTTTCCCGGTCACAACCTTTCCGTTCGGGGCTGCATTTGATGGCGCCAATTTCTGGATATCAAGCCTGACCGGCAATACGGTGACGAAGGTTCGAGCCAACGATGGCGAGGTTCTGGGAACATTCGGCACGGGACAATCTCCGAGCGGCGTGGCATTCGACGGCGCGAATGTATGGGTGGTCAATCAAAACGACAACACGGTTAGCAAAATACGGGCCAGCGACGGAGCCATTCTCGGAACCTTCAGCGTGGGCCAAAACGTCTCCCCCGTGCGCGTTGCATTTGACGGAGCCAACGTCTGGGTTACGACCTTGATCGGCACGGTCGTTAAGTTGCGCGCTAGCGACGGCACGGTGCTCGGCACGTTTAGCGCTGGCTCAAGTCCGTCGCACGTAGCGTTTGACGGCGCGAACATTTGGGTCACAAATACCGGCAGCAACAACGTAACTAAGTTTCGGGCGAGCGACGGCGCCGTGCTTGGCACTTTCAAAGTTGGAAATAACCCGCAAGGCCTCGCGTTCGACGGTACGAACATATGGGTGGTCAATTCAGTGAGTAATACCGTGACGGAACTGCGAGCCAGCAATGGTGCAGTCCTGGGCACTTATTCAGTGGGATCAACTCCCTACGGAATTACTTTCGATGGGGCCAACATCTGGGTCGTGAATTTCGCAAGTAGTAATGTAACCAAACTCTCTGCCAAGAATGGCGCGAAGTTGGGCACTTTCAACGTTGGCGGAGGTCCAGAGGAAGCCGCCTTCGACGGAGCGAACGTCTGGGTGCTGAATGTGAACGACGGTACCGCTTCAAAGTTATAGAAATGACGGCGCTGCCAGACACTGCGGCGGGCAAGTGACGAAGTACTCGCCGTCCGGATCTCCTTTACCGACGGGGCGTGTGCGTTTGCCCGAAGGCGCTTGAGGTAAAATTCTCTTGGTTTGATATCAGGAGAATCCCGATGAAAGTTCGATTCGCGTTGGTCCTCACGCTGCTGGCAGCCTTGCTGGGCGCCACAGCTTGCAAGAAAGACAAGGCCGAAGAACAAACCGCAGCCAAACCGTCGAGCGCCACAAATGCGACGCCGACCGCCGCGCCTGCCCCAGCGAGCACTCCGGCCGCGGCTGCCGCCGATGCCAATGCCGCCGGAGCTGAGACGACCGCGAAGATGGCCGCTGCCGAGTGGGCGATGAAGCAAGACGAAATCAAGCACGACCCCAATGGACAGTGGGCGATCCAGGCCACCGCCTCCTCGACCTACGGGGATGCGCAAGGCACCGCCAGTTGGTCCGCCAACCAAGCTACCGGCGCACCCAATGTTGACAAGTATGGAGACAATGGCATGGCCTGGACCACTAAGACCCCCGACTCCGGCATTGAATGGCTTGACTTGAAATATCCCAAGCCGGTTCACGCCACCGAAGTCCGCGTCCGCGAATCCTGTGGTTCCGGCTCCGTCATCAAAATCGAGGTATTCGACGAGCAGGGCACGGGGCACGCCGTGTGGCAGGGCAACGATCCGACTACGGAACTCAACTACCTCATGGTGAAGTTTCCCAAGACCACGTTCAAAACGGATCGCGTGAAGATCACGCTCGCGACCAACGTTGTAGAAGGCTGGAACGAAATTGATGCGGTCCAGTTGGTAGGAACCGATCAGTAAGCGCCCGCGAGCCTAAGCTGGGCCAAGTATTACCCGAGGCGTTCTCGATCGAGAACGCCACTTCTTTTTCAGCGGCGATTACTACCGCACGGTCGGTATTTCATGCAACTTGCTAAGCGGGGGTCAAAGCTTCGGGCCTGAGACGAACCGATTTCCGGCAATCACGTAGCGCAGGGGTTCTTCGACTGATTTCGTGATGCCAATCCTTGGTGTGACTATGACGCGGTGCACGCGATAGCCGTCGTCAACCAGTTGCAGATCCGATTTCGCGCTGGCGAAATTCTTTCCGTTGTCGCGCTCACGGGTAATGCCGAGCGCTTCTGCCATGCGCCCTGGACCTGAAGAAACTCTCTTCAGATCGCTTTCTTTGGCAATCACAATTCCGCGAGACTTGACCATCGCTTCGATTCCTGCGACTGGCTCCATGGCGCGAAACAGAACGCCTCCCGGAATACCATCGGGAAGGCACGAAACATTCAGGCAAAAATAGTTGCCATAGATGAAATAGACGTAGACGAAACCAGGCGGCCCGAACAAGACGGAATTGCGAGCTGTCTTTCCCGCGGCCGCGTGGGCTGCCGCGTCGCCCTCGCCGAGGTACGCTTCGGTTTCGACCACTCGTCCCGCCAGAATCCCCTTTGCCGTTTTGCGGACAAGCAATTTCCCCAGCAGAGCCCGCGCTACCTTGCGCGGATCAGCGTCAAAGAACTCCGGTGTCAACAGAGACACCGGGCCAATTGATTTGATCGCTGCGCGCGTTGCTGATCTAGAATGATCGAAACTCATAGCAGGGACTCGCGCGAAGCTCGAGACGTTATTCGAAACCCGAAAGCCGCGGAACCTGCGCTCAGGAGGCATATCATGCTACGCAGAATTCTACCGATAGTTGTTGCACTGCTGGCGACATCTCTCGCCCTCGCCCAGATTCCCGCCGGAACCGCGATCACGGTTCGCATCGGGTCCGAGATCAGTTCCGCCACCGCTCAAGTTGGCCAGAGCTTTGAAGGTACGCTCGCGAAAGATGTTGTCGTAGGCGGGAAGACGGTTGCGAAGGCGGGCAGTCCCGTTCGCGGCAAAGTCACGCTGGCCAAGTCAAGCGGACGGCTGCACGCTCCCGGCCAGTTGTCGATTCGCCTGACCTCGGTGCAATCGAACACGGTGGCGACCTCTTCGTATCACGTGCAAGGCAAGGGTCACACGAAAGGTAATGCCACGAAAATTGGCGGCGGCGCAGCGGCTGGAGCCCTCATTGGAGCATTGGCCGGCGGCGGCAAAGGCGCGGCGATCGGCACTCTGGCAGGCGCTGGCGCAGGCACCGGAGTCGCTGCGGCTACGGGCAAAGAAGAAGCCGTGATCCCATCGGAAAAAGTCGTGACCTTTACGACCACTACGGCCAGCACGAAAAAGCACTAGAAGATACACCTGCATGCAGAAGGGGAGCGGGGTCAGGCCGGGACCATGAACCGGAACCGAAGATCCATTCCCCTCTGCAATCTGCAATCTAACCTCTGCAATCTGAGTTCTTACTTCTGCATTCTGCCTTCTTACTTCTGACTTTTCAGATAGTCCAGCACTTCCAGCGCATGCCCTTCCGGCTTGACGTTGCTAAAGATGTGCTTGATCTTCCCGTCACCGCCAATCAAAAAGGTCGTGCGCGCAATCCCCATCACCTTTTTGCCATACATATTCTTCTCTTTCAGCACGTCGAAAGACTTGGCGATTTCCTTGTCTGGATCGGCCAGCAGGGTGTAGGGGAGATCGAACTTGTCCTGAAACTTCTTCTGTTTACCGGAGGTATCGGCCGAAATCCCGAGCACGATTGCTCCCGTCTTCTGAATCTGCTTGTATGCGTCGCGGAACCCGCACGCCTCTATCGTTCAACCGGGAGTGTCGGCTTTGGGGTAGAAAAACAAAACCACTGTTTTGCCAAGAAAATCTTTCAAGGCAACCTCTTTGCCATTCTCGTCCGTCGTACGGAAGGCGGGGGCTTTATCATTGACTTCCATGGGAATTTCTCCTTACCGAACTCGGTTATACCGTACCCGGCTGGCTGCCGTCATCTTTGCTGCAACCGTCTTCGTGACGGCATTGGTCGCCGTGCCTCTTCTACATGCCCAAGCCGTGACCCAGCAGTATGGCCGAAAGCAGACGTCCAAAGGCCCGCGGGCCCTCGGCCTGGTGCAGATCAAGCCGAGCGGCAAGGCTCGGCTGATTCCCATCGCCATCATGATGGATGGAAAATTCTTCGACGCCAGCGCTTACAAAGCCACTCCTGTTCCCATGGCGCTCGATTTCGGCATCATTTACGAGGGCATGCGCACTGGCGTTTCGCAGGGCACGTTCACGATTACCCAGCCCGGACAGCTCAACCACAACTGGATCGCGGAAGGCACGTGGCTGCCGGTTGGCGTCAAAGCGCCCGAAACCAGCAAGAAATACGCCGCGCCAGTCATTAACGACACCGGCGGCAAGGACGATCGCCCTACACTGCACCGGAAGTCCGAAGGCTCTTCGGGAAACAACGATGACCGCCCGGTGCTCCACCGCAAGGCAGATAGCTCCGCGGACAGCAAAGACGAGAAGCCCGCGGCGCCTCCTGATTCCAAGCCATCCGACTCCAAGGACGCGTCGAAAGACGCCTCGAAAGACAAGCCCAGTGACACCGGGAAAGATACGGCCAAGGACACTGCGAAGGTGTCCACGCCCGAGAAGCCAAAGCGAGACGATCTCGAACAACCCATCAGCGACCCGAACCGTCCCATTCTTCGCCGAGGCAAGCCCGACCCCAGCGCGCACCACGAGCCATTCGTGAATTTCGATGCGCCGGAGGAATCAGCTAAGACTGCGAATGGAGCGGCCAAGCCCAAAGAGGAAGCTGCGCCTGTGATTCAAACTGTCACGGCTATCTCAGATGCGGGCGGCCCCGATACTCGTCCCTACACCTACGATCTGAAACCAACCGAAGAAGCGATCTACCGCAACAAGATGCTGGAACTGGCGGGAACACTGTTGAAACCGACTGGTCAAGGCGCAGCGCAGGCGTCGGGTGCAACCGCGACGGCAGCCAAGAAGCCGATTGCAAAGTCTGCGAACAAAGCCAAGCCCGCACTCGGCATCGTTTCTCTGAAGATTTTCGATCTCTCGACCTCGAACGAACCGATATTGGTCCTCTCCGCCAGAACACCTGTGCCGCCGGCGGGCACTGCTGGAGCCCAAGTGCCACAGGAGATCACGTTGATCGCGCGCACGAATCTGGAAGGCGAGTTACACAAGCTCTTCTTCCAACAAACTGACTCGCATCATCTCGACGTCAGTCCGCGCATGGAACTGATCGACGCGGTGGATGCGGACGGCGATGGTCGTGGCGAACTTCTCTTCCGCCAAACCAGCGAAGCCGGTAGCGCTTATGCCATCTATCGCGTCACCGCCGATCGATTGTGGCCGTTGTACGAGGGGACGCCGTAAAAGTCGCGTGTCGAGACTGGCCACCTCTGCGTGATTTACAATCACTGCACATCAGGGGTGAAATCATGCTCACAACGTCTCGCGTAGCTATTCTTGCCTGTCTTGCGGCTGGCTGCTGCTTCGCGCAAGATCACGACTTCAGCAAAGTTCAAATCAAAGTCACCAAGGTTGCAGGCACGGTGTACATGCTGGAAGGCGCGGGCGGCAACATCGGAGCCTCCATCGGCGAGGACGGCATCGTTGTCGTGGACGACCAATACGCTCCGCTGGCCGATAAGATCCAGGCCGCGCTGAAGGGCATCACCGACAAGCCGGTCCGCTTTATCATCAACACGCACTATCACGAGGACCACACCGGCGGGAACGAGTTCTTCCAGAAGCAGGCGCCGATCATCGCGCAAGATAACGTTCGGAAACGCCTTGAGGAAGGTGGCAGGGCTGGCAATGGCGGCTCTATGGGGTTCGACGCCAAACCCGCGGCTCACTCCGCGCTCCCAATCATCACATTCGACCACGACGTCACTGTCCACCTGAATGGCGAAGATATTCGCGCGCTGCATTTTCCGGCCGGACACACCGATGGCGACTCCGTCATCTATTTTCCTAAGTCCAACGTCGTTCACATGGGCGACGATTTCGTCACCTACGGGTTTCCTTTCATCGACGTCGACGGCGGTGGCAGCATCGATGGCATGATCAGCGGCGTCGAAAGCGCGATCGCGAAACTTCCCGCAGATGCGAAGGTGATTCCCGGTCACGGCCCCGTCTCGAACCTCGACGACGTTCGCGCCTATGTGAAGATGCTGAAAGAAACGCGCGCTGTCGTGCAGGGAGCGCTCGACAAGAAAATGACGTTGGCGCAGATGAAAGAGCAGAAGGTTCTCGACCCGTGGAAGAAGTACTCTGGCGACTTTGTTTCTGAAGACGTATTCCTGGAAACACTCTACAACTCGCTGACCGGCCAGAAGAACGGCAAGTTCGTCACGCACAACTAACTGTGGGGTTCACGCATGAAGACTCTTCTACTGTCTCTGATTCTCGCTCTGTCCGTCACCGCGCTCGCCGCTGACGGCAAATCCGTGTCCTACAAGTCCGGCGATGACACCGTCAACGCGACGCTTTACGCCCCCACGGGCAAAGGCCCGTTCCCGGCCCTGATCGTGATTCACGAATGGTGGGGACTGAACGACTGGGTGAAGGATCAGGCCGCCAAACTCGCCGGCGAAGGCTACGTTACGCTCGCCGTCGATCTCTACCGCGGCAAAGTCGCAGATACTCCCGATCTCGCCCACGAACTCATGCGCGGAGTTCCCCAAGGTCGAGCCACTCGCGACCTGAAAGCGGCTTTCGACTTTCTCGCCGCACAGCCGAATGTGAAGAAAGACCGAATTGGCTCCATCGGTTGGTGCATGGGCGGTGGTTACTCCCTCGAAGCGGCGATTGCCGAACCCCTTCTCGCCGCCGCAGTGATTAACTACGGACATCTCGCCACCGAACCGGCCGACATCGAGAAGATCCACGTCCCGATCCTCGGACTCTTTGGCGGTCGTGACCAGGGCATCACGCCGGACGATGTTAAGAAGTTTCAGCAGGCAATGGAAAAGCAAGGCAAGAAGATCGACGTGAAGATTTATCCCGACGCGGGCCACGCTTTCGAGAATCCCAACAACAAGCAGGGCTATCGCGCCGACGATGCCGCCGACGCCTGGCAGCGCACGGTGGCGTTTCTAGCCACTACGCTGAAAAAATGAACCTGCCATTTTCGAATGCTTTTCGCTTAACGGTGAATCTTTCGGACTCCGGAGCCTTGCTGTACCTTCCATTTCAGCGGGTTTGAGCCCAAGGAATTTCCACTTGCCAGAAGGTGCCATTCTGGTTACTATGCACCCATCTTTTTTAAGGAAATTTGATGTTGCCGCGAACTATGAATATCGGCGAGACCATCCGTAATTACCGCCTCCAGCGCAGCATGTCCCAGGGCGATATCGAGAAGCGCACCGGTCTTTTGCGCTGCTATTTGTCGCGCGTGGAAAACGGCCACACCATCCCATCGCTCGACACGCTCGCGAAAATCGCCAGCGCCATGGACCTCGCTCTTTCGCAGTTCTTTGCCGACGGCCCCAGCAACGGCCACAAGGGATTGCCCCAGCTCTCCGACGACGAAGTCCGCTTTCTCAGCCAGATGCGCCGCTACTCCGTGAACCTCAACGACAGCGACCGCAAACTGGTACTGGCCATGGTCAAGAAGATGGCCTCCAACGGATCGAAGTAGCGTTCAGCCGATCTAGTCTCCCGGAACCTCAGCCGGGCGCTGGCTGGTCGCGGCGTTTCCAACTTGTTTCCGTCTCTCTGAAATCCACACGAAGACGCGATACGCCAGCAGAATGCCCACCGCGACCGCATACTGCTCAGGCTTGCGGAGGTCGGCTTTCACCAGCCACCAGTAATGCACCACCGCGAGGATCGCAGCCACATAGATCAGCCGATGCAATCGCTGCCAGTTCCTCCCACCCAAGCGCCGGATCCATCCCGCAGTCGAAGTCACCGCCAGCGGGATCAGCAACACAAAAGCGCCGAAGCCGAGCGTGATAAACGGCCGCTTCGCAATGTCCTTCCACACCTCATGCCAGTCGAAGAACTTGTCCAGCCAGATGTAGGTGAGAAAATGCAACGTCCCGTAGAAGAACGCGAATAACCCCACCATCCGCCGCACGCCAATCAGCCAATACTGTCGCGTGATGCGCCGCAGAGGCGTGACCAGGAGCGTGGACACAATCAGCCGCAGCGTCCAATCGCCAGTCGCGTGCGTAATCGTCTCGATCGGATTCGCACCCAAGTCGCCGTGGAGTGCACGTAGGCCGAGCAGCGCCAGCGGAACAAGCGCAGCAAGAAAAATCACGACCTTTGCAATTCGCACTCTACTCATTGGAAATGAGAGGGGATAGCAGGAAATCCTTCAATATTCGCGAGGGTTTCCTTCTGCAATCTGACTTCTTACTTCTGACTTCGCTTTTTTAGAAGTTCTTCTTTAGGTCCATCCCCGAATACAAACTCGCCACCTGATCGTAGCCATTGAACATCAGCGTGGGCCGCTTTAGAAACTCTCCCAAGCGCCGCTCCTTCGCCTGGCTCCATCGCGGATGGTCCACATTCGGGTTCACATTCGAATAGAAACCATATTCTCGCGGTGCAAACCGTTGCCAGCTATTGACGGGCTGTTTATCGGTGAATTGGATGCGGACAATGGACTTTGCGCTCTTGAACCCGTACTTCCACGGCAGCACGACGCGCAGCGGCGCTCCGTTCTGGTTGGGCAGCATCTCGCCATACAGTCCAAAGCACAGCAAAGCCAGCGGATGCATGGCTTCGTCCATGCGCAACCCCTCCACATAGGGCCACTGCAACACGTCAAGCCGCTGCCCCGGCATCTGCCTCAGGTCGTACAGGGTGGTGAACTCAACGAACTTCGCATTCCCTAATGGCTCAGCCCGCTTGATCAGTTCACTCAGCGAAAAGCCCACCCAGGGCACAACAATCGACCAGCCTTCCACGCATCGATGCCGGTAAATGCGCTCTTCGGGCGCAGCCATCTTGATGATGTCATCCACATCGAAAACCTGCTTCTTCTTTACCAGGCCGTCGATCGTGACCTTCCACGGACGCGGCTTGAAATTCTTCGCCAGCTGAGCTGGCCCATCCTTGTCGGTCGAGAACTCGTAAAAATTGTTGTATGTAGTTACGTCTTTATAGGGTGTTTGTTTCTCGGTCGTGCTGAACGAACTCTTCTGCAACCCATCAATCTGGGTGTAGGCCCGTGCGACCATCTTGGGCTCGGCGAGTTCACGCAGGCCCACGCCAGCCGCAGCCGCCGCCGCCGCGCCTGCCATGGCCACGCCAGCCAGAAACCTCCGCCGGTTCAAGTAGGTGTCTTTGGGAGTTATTTCGGACGACGGAATCTCCGACGCTTTCCTGATCAACATTGCCTCACCCCATTAAACGTACGCGCCACAATAGGAATTGGATGCACCGGACACACAAGCGCCTTGAACATAAGACTCAGATTTCGGGGAAAAGTTGCAACAGAATGGGAACTGTCAGTGCGCAGCGGATGCGGACTTAGCCTGGGGCCGCGCGTGCAGGATCTCGCGCACCTTCTTGCTGAGGCTTTGCAGAGTGAATGGTTTTTGCAGAAACGCGGTACCCGGTCCCAACGCCCCGGGCGTGACGACCGCTTCTTCGGTGTAGCCGGAGAGAAAGAGCACGCTCAGCCCGGGACGCAGGGCAACGAGCCTTTTGGCGAGCTCCCGCCCACCAATCCCGGGCATCATCACGTCCGTTACGAGAATATCGATCCGATCGGATGTGTTCTCAGCAATCTTCAAGCCAGCTTCGCCATTTTCCGCTTCCAGCACCCGATAGCCCCGCGCCGTCAGCGTCACCCGGACTAGTTCGCGCACCGACTCCTCGTCTTCTACAAGCAGGACGGTCTCGCAGCCACCTTTGTCGGTATCTCGCGCGGCAGCCGGACCGATCGCATCTGCGGTCTCTTCCACCCGCGGGAGATAGACATAGAACGTCGTCCCGGCTCCCACTTCGCTCTCCGCGAATACATATCCATTGCTTTGCTTGACGATGCCGTACACGGTGGAGAGTCCGAGTCCTGTCCCTTTGCCCTTTTCTTTGGTCGTAAAGAATGGCTCGAAAATCCGCGACTGCGTTTCCTTGTCCATGCCGTGGCCAGTATCCGCCACGGCGAGTACGGAATAATTCCCCGGCTGAATGAACCGGTGCTCGCTGGCATTGGCGCGCACGGTCACATTTGCGCTTTGGATCGTGATGCGACCACCCTGCGGCATCGAATCCTTGGCGTTCACCACCAGATTCATGAGAACTTGTTCCAACTGTCCCGCGTCGGCGCGCGTCCTGCCCGTGTCGCTGGAAAGGCGGGTCACCAGTTCGATGTTTTCCCCAATCAGCGGACGCAACAGCCGTTCCATGTCGCCGATTGCGGTATTCACATCCACAACTTTCAGTTCCAGGAACTGCTTGCGGCTGAATGCCAGCAATTGCCGGGTCAAGGTTGCTGCGCGGTCCGCAGCCTGCTGGATCGCTTGCACCTTCTGGTGTGTATCCTCACCTTCCGTCAGTTGTTCCAGCAATACCTCGGTGTAGCCGTTGATCACCATCAGCAGGTTATTGAAATCGTGCGCCACTCCGCCGGCGAGGCGGCCAACCGCATCCATTTTTTGCGCCTGCCGGAATTGTTCTTCAAGTTGGCGGCGCTCGGTGATGTCTTCGGCGATCAATTCCAGAATGTCTTCCACTCCGTCACCGCCAGTGGCCGCCCGCCCGTTCAGCCGAACTGTGATGACTTGTCCGTTCTTGTGTCGCCACTGCACTTCCACGCCATTCAGACTTCCTTTGCGCCGGTATTCCTCAGTCAACCGCTCGATCTCCTGCGGGTTGACGAACACCTCTCGGCGGACGTTGAGCTTGAGCACTTCTTCAGCGGACTGATATCCCAGCATGCTGACCAGTGCGGGGTTCACGTCGAGGAACTGCCCGTTCAGACTGCAGCGGTAGATGCCAAACACGGCACTCAAAATCAACGAACGATAACGGGCTTCTGATATACGAAGTGCCTCTTCATAGCGCTTGTGTTCGATGGCCGTCGCCAGTTGCTGGGAAACGAACTTCAGAATCTCGCGATCGCGTTCTGAATAGCGGACATTCTCGCTGTAGCTCTGTACGACCACCGCTCCAATACTGTTGTTCGCGCTCTTCAAAGGCACTCCGAGCCAATCCAGGGAAGGCGCTCCAATTAGTTCCACGTCACCACGCCGGACCAGTTCTTCAAAGACCGCTGGCGTTGCCAGAACGGACTCTCCAGTCCGCAGCACATATTCCGTCAGGCCGCGGCCCAGGCGCTTGGGCGCAGGTGCCGGATCCACGTCATCCACAAAGTAAGGAAAGCTCAGTAACTGCGTCTGCGGGTCGTAAAGCGCGATGTAGAAATTCCGCGCGTGCATGAGCTGGCCGACGATATTGTGAATCGCTGCGTAAAACTGTTGCAGATCTTCCGCCGACTGGCTGCGCGCCGCGATCGCGTAAAGCGCCGCGTTCAATTCCTCGGTCCGCTTTTGCTCCGAAATGTCGCGGTAAGAAACGTAAGCTCCCATCTGCGTGCCATGCAGCAGCAGCGGAGAAGACGAAAGCAGCACTTCCACCAGCGAGCCGTCTTTCCGTTGGCGCCGCGTCTCCAGCGTGAGGGGCTTGCCCGTCTGGATGCACTGCCCGATCCAGGCTGTTTCCGCCGACCGGTCAGGCGGCACAATCAACTTGGCCAACGCTCGCTCCCGGGACTCCGCAGCGCTATAACCAAACATGCGTTCGAACTCACGGTTCACCCGCAGAACATGCAGTTTTGCATCGATCACGCAGATCGCTTCTGGTGCGTTTTCTACGATCTGCTCAAAATGTGCGTTTTCGACCACGAGTGAAACTTCGGATTGGCCATTACCGGGTGCGTGGAACCCGCCATTGGAAGGTGCGTTCGTGGCTCTCGGCTCGAAACTCGACGCGGTTCCGGCGGGCGCACTGCATCCCAGCGCTTCCATCGGTGCCGGTCGCTTCAAATCCGCGTTCGGGGTAGCCTTATCCCCCATACATTTCCTTCCAAGGCATTGAGGTGAGTAGATTTGATGGTATGCGACCAGGGTCACAGGCCGTTAATTACTGGGGTAATGGCACAAAGCGGCTAAGTGGTTTCTGAGACCTTAGAAAGCGTTTCAAAAACGAGCCGCATGGTTTCTCGTTGCTCTCGGGTCACCACGAGGAATTCGAATCCGCAACGCAGTCCCTGACTGTAACGGACAATGGCACGCAATTTCATGACATGGGGCGGAAGCGGAATTGGAAACTGTATCGTCACGACTTCCCCTATCCCCAACTCCCCGCTGAGCGTGGCGCCCACGCCGTCAACCGCCAGTTCGCTCGACCGGCCCCAGAGGCCAACGTTCTCTCCTTCGCGAAACACCACGGCTTCGATCCGCACGTCGTAACGGAATCGTGGAAACCGGCGCGACCGGGTGAAGTTGCTGCCTGTGCCCTGTCTGCTCAGATTTGTCCTTTCCGATACTTATTCGTCGGCAGTCAGCGAATCTGTCCGATTGTGCGTCATCGGAGCCCGTTGCTCAACGGCATCTAAGTTCATGTACTACAGACTGTTGCGGGTAAGTCCACGCATTCCTGCCGGGAATTCGCCCATCCTGGTAAATCTGCGTAAAGGCGCGTGACAGACGGCGGCCCGGCATCTAACATTGAGGACAACGTGGGGTTGCCACCCAGGGCTCCCAGGCACGCCAAAGTCACGGCACCAGCCATTTCCCTGAACCGCACCGCACCATCTGACTTTCTATGACCTATCGTTCGAACGCCGCCGAAGCGTGGTATTCCGAGCCCCAGACCTTGGATCCTGAGCCATCGCTTTCGCTGGACCTGATGCCGCCGGCATCTTTGTCGCTGCCTCTGTGGCGATCGCTAGTGGGGAATCTCCGCGATACGCTGGCCCCGGCCAAGCTGCCGCCTCTGAACCTGACTTCGCGTCCCGTGAACACTGGCATGCTCCTCGGTGATCGCATGCAGCTTCCGTGGTTTCGGACCGTCTTCACCAATATCGGAGACGTGATCTCGCCCGAAATTCTGCCGCCGCTCGAACTGGAATCTCGACCGGTGGATGTTGGGGAACTGATTACGGACCAGTTGAGCCACTTCTGGTGGGCGTCGCTGCTGCGGAACCTGGCGGATCGCGTCGCCCCCGAGGCCTTGCCGACGATCAATCTGACAGCCAAGCCGATCGACGACATCATTCCCAAGTCCTGGATTCTTTTGCCGCTGTGGTCTGAAGTAATTGACGGACCGAAGGTGTTTTATCCCGACAAACCCAAGCCGGTGGAAACTCCGCGATCGGCCCCTGTGGCGACTGTCCCCGTAGTGGAGACGGTGCAGCCATTGCGGGCGGATCCCACTGCCGCGGATATTCTCCGCGACCTCCGCCGCTCGAAAATTCGCCAGCGAATCTGGGTGACGCTCGCTGTGGCGCAAGTTGCGTACTTGATCGCAGCCGCGGTCTGGCCGACCATATTCTGAGGAAAATGTTGCCTTGGATTCTCTGGGCGCTGCGTGAGTTTACTGCCGCAAGCCGACCCAGCCTTCCGCGATCACCATGGAGTTCCCGGGATTGCGCGAATCGTACTTCACTGACGTAGGTAGACCTAGCCGGCAGGAATGCAGATTGATCCACTGGCGCAGGTAGGTGACGTCCTGCGACGCCTCGTAGGAAACGCCCGCCACATCGTACTGATAAATCAGCATGGTGGCGGCGCTCCCGCCTTCGGGCACGATTTCCTGAACGTCAATGACCGTGCCGTCGGTAATGCGGCCGATTGTATTCAGCCACTGGCGTCGGTCGCGCTCGATTTCGTCGGCGGTCTTCGGTTTGCGGCGCAGCAGGGCATACCCGGCAAAGGCCACGCCGATGCCGCTGACTGCCAACATATACATCCGTAAAGGAATCATCGAGAAAAAGAACCTGAGCCCTGGGATCCAACGTCAGCAGAGCCAAGAACCTCCGCTGAGAAACTCCGAATCAGGAAGCACCCACACACCTGAAACGCTAAGCATCAGGATAAGCCCGAATCTGTTCCGCGCCAATAGTACGAAGGTGCGCAGCGGATATCCTCTTGAAAATTCAAGGCCGAGCGCCAGCGCAGCCTTGGTTTTCAAAGCCGCTGCCCTGCATTGTTTTGACAGGAAAGTGACAGTTCTTTGACAACTCAACGGCGCGGCGACCCTAGTATCGGCATAATTCGCCAGGTTGGTTACTGGCAGCGTGCACGTTTTGGGCAGCACGAAATGGGCGTTCACCAGACTCAGCCCGTCTTGCAAAGCTAAAGTCGTGGGGGACTACACGGATCTGACGCGAATGTAAGCACATGCCGAGTTTGGGAAACAAAACAGGGACCGGCCCCACACCCGGTCCCTGCGTTGTTTTAGACTTTAGACGCGTCCACCACTTCGCTTTTCGTAGTCGCGCCACGGGCTCAGCACCTTGTAGTGCGGCGTTGCAGTGACGGTCTTCTTGGTTGATGCCAGCAGCTTTCTCCTGACGAGCCAGCCGACAGCCGCCTGCGCTGAACTCTTGGAGACTCCAACGTTTTCTGCAATTTGCCGGTAGCTGGCCTCCACTACACTTCCTTTGCGCTCCTCCCCGACGAACCACAGATAGACCAGAAAACTCACCACGCGTCGATCATGGCCGACCAGATCGCGCATGAGCACGTCAACTACGTAATCGTCGAGTGTAATCATCCTATACCGACTGTAAATATAGCATTCACTGGCAGATTGTATCCGCGTTCGCCTTTTCTTATTCTCGTACCGCTTCGCTAATTTTCTTTAGGAGATGTAAATGATTCGAGGAATCAAGTTCGCCTGCATTCCAGTTCGCGATCAGGATCGCGCTCTGAAGTTCTACACTGAAAAACTAGGTTTCCGCGTGATGACCGACCAGCCCTTCGGCGCGCAGCGGTGGATTGAACTCGGAATTCCAGGCGCCGAATCGCAAGTCGTATTGTTCACACCCGAAGGCCATGAAGATCGCATCGGCGGTTTTCAGCCGCTCACCTTCTGGACCGATGACGTTTTCACAACCGCTAAGACCTTGAAATCGAGAGGCGTGGACTTCGCAGTGGAGCCGAAGAAAGAACCGTGGGGCACCACGTCAATCTTCAAGGATCCTGACGGGAACCAGTTCGTACTTTCCAGCAAATGAACGTTCGAGGCGCGGGTGCCCCCGCCATTCATCCGGAATTGGTTGTGACGATAGTTTCCAGCGGCCGAGCGGAACTGGCAGAGCGGCGCTTTGCTAGCTCCGCCGCCGATAATAGATATTGAATTCAAATCCAGTATTCGGGGGGAAGATCTCGGCAATCTTTCGCAGCCGCTCCGCCATCGCTGCCGGTGCCAGCAGCGGATAATCCCGCTCCCGTAGATCGTAATAATCCACGTCGAGATAAACAGCTAGCAGATAGATCGAAATCGCATCGGCGAAACTGGCTGCCAGATAGTCGTTCTTGTGCTTCTCCGCGTCGGGTCCATGCGCCGTCGCCAACTTGCGTGACTCCCAGGCATCCAGCGAAGTTTCGCCGCGAACGCCCGCTTCCACTTGCTGCCATGCGAGTTCCGCAAAAACGGACGAAACTCCCGCCCGTTCGACCAGCGCATGGCCAACGTTGATATAAAACTCAAACGCGATCGAAAACTTGTCGTCCATCAACCGCGTGGAAATGAACACGCACTGCGCATCGCCAATATTCAGATTGCGATGGCAAACCGCATTGTCGGAAAGCCCCACATCGTAACGATCGGCAATCACCGTCTCATCGCCCTGATTGACCGTCAGCGGCACGAAGTAATAAGCCTTGCGCGTGAGGGCTGCCGCAATCGCCGTCGGAACCGCCGAAACCATGCGGTCCAGATCGTTCTCGGCAACCGGAACCTCGCCCGAGCGCGCATAGCAGATGCCGTTGGCAGCTTGCGAAACGGGGCTGGATTGAACGATCTCCGCGGGGCTGCGGGTGATCGCCGAAGCAGTTTGCGACATGCGGGTATTGTAGCGTATTGGGCTTTCGGCACTGGGTGCGAGGCAACCAGTGCGGCGATACCATGCCTGGACCGCCAGCGCATCACTGCAGCGCCTTTGTCATTTCCCTAATCTTGTCGGACAGCCCTCGCTTTTGCTCGAGCACCCGTTTTGGATTCGGAATCAGTGCGCCAACCTGCTGCGGAGCCTTGGATACGATCTGTTCGAGCGCCGGCAATGCCGAAGGATCATCCAGAGCTTTCAAGTAGGCTTTCTTGATCTGGGCCAGCGCTGCCACGTCCTGCGGATTCGTCTGATCCAGGACTTCCATTTCCCGCTTTACGGCAGCTTGCCAGTCCAGACCTTCCGTACCAAGTTCCGCCAGCACTTTTTTCAGCATCAGACGTTGTCCAGCCGAAAGCCCTCCGGCATGCGAGATCGACGCCATGATGTTGAAATGCGCGAGGAGAAGGCGTTTTGCGACAAGGGCGCTCAGCAGGGTGCCACCGTTCGCGATGTCGTGCGAAAAGCGCATTCCTGCGGCCAGAGCGCGGACTGCTCCGTCGTTGTCGCCGGTAGTCTGGAGATGGAGCACGTAAAGAACGTTGAGACTGCCGAGCGCGCGCCCCTTCAAGACATGGCCGACAGGCGTGGCCGCTCCTTGTTTGTAGTCGATGCCCCAATCGCAGGCCGGAAGTGCGGTTCCGCGCGCAAGGATGTCGAGTGCGAACCGGTTCTTCTCGACCAATTCCTTGTACTTGGAGTCATCGTAAGGAGTGGCGCCGTCCACGACCGCATTCAACGCCTTCGCGTCGTCGTCGCTCAGCGCGGAATCCTGCATTTCCGAAAACGCAG